>Ga0302235_10000892_pt1 | contig 22857 bp, 20 predicted proteins | sample II_Palsa_N3_3_FD_193577 | JGI IMG/M metagenome (GOLD analysis project Ga0302235, IMG submission 193577) | Peat permafrost microbial communities from Stordalen Mire near Abisko, Sweden - II_Palsa_N3_3 | ecosystem: Environmental > Terrestrial > Soil > Palsa > Peat permafrost | place: Sweden...
CAGCACCACACCAAGCTCGGCGCGCAGGTCAGGCGCACGATGGCGGCGGGATTGCTGGTCGGCGACGACCTGGTCGAGGGCGTGGTGGAACAGCGACTCAGCGAGCACGACTGGAACTACGGGTTCGTCATCGACGGCTTCCCGCGCAACGAGCGCCAGGCGGAGTTCTTCCTGGAGAGCTACGACCTGGACGGGGTGATCCACCTCGACCTGCCCGACAGCGAGGTGGCGCGCCGGGTGCTCGCCCGGCGACTGTGCGCGGGCTGCGGGCTGGACTACAGCCTGATCGACAACAGCCCGTCCAGCCCCGGGAGGTGCGATGCCTGCGGCGGCGAGCTGATCAGGCGCGAGGATGACACCCCCGAGGCGCTCGACGTCCGGCTCCGCGAGTACCACCAGAAGACCAATCCCGTGCTCGACATCTTCCGTCGCAAGGAGTACGTGATCTCGGTCGACAGTCGGCCAGGCAAGGACCAGGTCCAGCAGGGCATCAGGGACCGGCTCGGGCTGCTGCCCGCCCGCTTGGCGGCGACCAGCAGCGAGGTTGGTGCGCGGTAGAGCCGTCTAGGCCTGGCCAGGCGGATGTGTTCAGGCCGCTTACTGGCGTAGATTCGGCACATGGCCATTAGACCCGATCCGCCGGCCCGCTGGGTGGGTAACACGCTGTCCGATTTCGAGCGGGACCTGGCTGACAACTTGTGTTACGAGCGGGGCACCACGGCGGAGTCGGCGAGCGCCCAGGACGCCTACTGGACGCTGGCCGTTACCGTCCGGGACCGGCTGGCTGACCGCCGGGCCAGGACGGCCAGCGCGAACTATGTGGCCAATCCGAAGTTCGTCTATTACCTGTCGGCTGAGTACATGCTGGGGCGCCAGCTCCGCCAGAACGCGCTGTACACCGGCACCGCCGACCTCGCCCGCCAGGCCGTTGCCGCATCCGGGTACTCCCTCGAGGATCTGGAGGCCCTCGACGTTGAGCCCGGACTGGGGAACGGCGGCCTGGGCCGGCTGGCCGCGTGCCTGCTCGACTCCCTAGCCACCCTGGACGTGCCGGCGGTGGGGTACGGCATCCGGTATGAGTTCGGGATCTTCAAGCAGGTCTTCCAGGATGGCCAGCAGGTCGAGCTTCCCGACGACTGGACCTTCTACGGCAACCCGTGGGAGTTCCCCGCTCCCGATGACCTCCAGGTCGTCGGGTTCTACGGCCACACCGAGGCCGTGGACGACGGCCAGGGAGGGCTACGGGCCCGCTGGGTGCCAGCGGAGATGGTGCGCGGCGAGCCCAGCCACATGCTGGTCCCTGGCTACGGCACCGAGACGGTCAACATCCTGCGGCTGTGGCGCGCCCGGGCCGGCCGGGAGTCGTTCGACCTGAGCCTGTTCAACGACGGCCGCTACGCGGAGGCCGTCGAGGCTCAGATGCGCTCGGAGAACCTGACCAAGGTGCTGTACCCCAGCGACAGTACCGAGGCCGGCCGGGAGCTGCGGCTCAAGCAGCAGTATTTCCTGGTCTGCTGCTCGCTGCGGGACATCATCCGCCGGTTCCGGTTCCGCAACAGCGACTGGGAGGCTTTCCCGGACAAAGTGGTCATCCAGCTCAACGACACCCACCCCGTGCTGGCGATACCCGAGCTCATGCGCCTGCTCGTCGACGAGCACGGGATCGGCTGGGAGCAGGCATGGTCCATCGCCCGCCGCACCTTCGCCTACACCTGCCACACCCTGCTGCCCGAGGCGCTGGAGACCTGGCCAGTCCCGATGTTCGGGCGGCTGCTGCCCCGCCACCTGGAGATCATCTACGCCCTCAACCGCCGCTTCCTGGAGGACGTGCGTGCCGCCCATCCAGGCGATGACGAGCGCCTCGCCCGGATGTCGCTGGTCCAGGAGGGTCCTGAGCACCGGGTGCGGATGGCCAACCTGGCGGTCGTCGGCAGCTTTGCGGTCAACGGCGTGGCCGAGCTGCAGTCACGGCTGCTGGCCGCCACGACATTGCGCGACTTCGCGGACCTGTGGCCGGAGAAATTCCTGAATGTGACGAATGGCGTCAGTTCGCGCCGGTTCCTCGGCCTGGCCAATCCCCGCCTGTCCGGCCTGATCACGGCCCGGCTGGGAGACCAGCGATGGCTGACCGACCTGGAGCGGCTACGAGAGCTCGAGGCCTTCGTCGACGATGCGGAGTTCCGGGCGCAGTGGCGCGAGCTGAAGCGGCTGAACAAGCTCGACTTGGCCGCTCATGCCCTCGCCGCCACCGGTGTCATCGTCGATCCCGGCTCGCTTTTCGATGTCATGGTCAAGCGGCTGCACGAGTACAAGCGCCAGGTCCTCAAGCTGCTTCACGTCGTCACCCTGTACAACCGGATCAAGGCGGATCCCGCCGTCGCCGTGACGTCCTGCACGGTCATCTTCGGCGCCAAGGCCGCGCCGAGCTACCAGCAGGCCAAGCGCATCATCAAGCTGATCAACTCGGTCGCGGCCGTGGTCAACGCCGACCCCGATGTCGGCGGCCGGATCAAGGTCGTGTTCCTGCCCGACTACAACGTCTCGGTCGCCGAGGTCGTGGTGGCCGCCGGCAATGTCTCGGAGCAGATCTCGCTCGCCGGCAAGGAGGCCTCGGGCACCGGCAACATGAAACTGGCCCTGAACGGGGCGGTCACCGTCGGCACGCTCGACGGCGCAAACATCGAGATCCGCGACCGGGTCGGGGCCGACAACTTTTTCCTGTTCGGGGTCACGGCCGGCCAGGCCGTCGCCCTCAGGCAAGGCGGGTACTCACCCCGCGCCTGGTACGAAGGGGACCCCGAGCTCAAGGCCGCTATCGACGCCCTCGCCTCAGGTGTCTTCTCCGGCGGGGACCCCGACGCCGCCGAGGCGGTCCTCTCCTCGATCCTGAACTGGGACGAGTACCTGATCCAGGCCGACTACCGGTCCTACATCGACTGCCACGACCGGGCCGTCGGGCCGGCCTGGACCGACCAAGACCGGTGGGACCGGATGTCGATCCTGAACACGGCGCGCTCGGGTTTCTTCTCCTCCGACCGCACTGTCCGCGACTACAACCGCGACATCTGGCACACCGAGCCCGTCCCCGTACCCTCACGTTCGGCCGCCGGCCCCCGAGTTCCCCCGCAGAGTCCCTGACCATCGGGGCGAGGTACCCGATCCAGACGGGCGCTCAGCGTCCCCGGTAGCGGCGGCGGGAGCTTGATCGCGAGCGGGTTATCCGAGCTGAGGTTCAGGACTCACGTCAAAGACGTGGTACCGAAGGTGCCCTAGGCTTCAGTGGTTTTCGCGGCCGCGGTAGCCGCCGCGGAGGAGTTATTCGACCGCGCTGAGGCCTTGCGGTTTCTTGTCCTCGTCGGCTTCCGCGGTTCTTCGATCAGCTTGACGACGATGTCGGGGCCGTCGGTTTCGACGATCTGGACGCGGTGCGGCAGCATGGCCAGGAACGCCCGGAAGCTCCGGCACCCGTAGTTGTGCTCGTCGAAGGCCGCGTCCAGCGCCAGCATCTTGCTCTTGAGGCCGCCGGCGGTCAGCGTCTCGGCGTTGGACTCCTCGAAGGCCCGGACGAGCAGCTGCTCCGCCTCGGCGATGTCGAACGCGGCGTTCACCGATGGCCGGACGTCCGGCTCGACCTCGGCGACCAGCGTGCCCCAGTACTTGTACTCCGAGCAGACAGAAACTAGCTTGCGGCTGGCGTTGGCTTCCGTGCCGACGCCCACCACCCACTTGCCGAACTCCCGCAGCCGCTGCACCAGAGGCGAGTAGTCCCCGTCCCCGCTCACCAGCACGAACACACTGATGTCGGGGTGAACGATCAGGGTCTCCATGGCGTCGACGGCCATCCTGATGTCGGCGGCGTTCTTGTTCTGGAAGCCGACCCGGGCGACCTGGATGAGGTCCACGCCATTCATCGCCAGGTCTTCCTGGTGACTGCCGAAGCGCGTATTGGCCCAGTCCGCGTACGCCCGCCGCACCGAGGCGTTGCCGTACCCGCGGCACAACCGGGTCAGCGCCTCGTACGGTGCGGGGTTCGCCTGGTCGGGCAGTTCCTTGACCGCGCCGAGGACGAGGTTCTCGAAATCCACGAACACGGCGACCTGCGCCGACCCATCGGGCTCCATCGTCCACTCCTTCAGCCGCGCCTGACAAACGGGTTTACCTGGGCGTAACATATCGTCACATGCCGTCAACACTGCGGGGCTACCGTATCTCATCCGCTGTGGCTGACGGCGAAGGGGTGATCGCAAGGCACTGGTGGGGGCAACGACACCGAAATTCTCCCGCTTACTCTGCGAGATAGGCGGGCCCAAAACGAAGGTCGTGCATAAATGGCCGTTTGGGATTGGTTCGAGCGGCGATCGTTTCACCACCGGGACTTCGGTGGTTTCGCCAATCCGGTGGAGACGATACGCCACCCCTCAATCACGCTGATCCTGCCTACCCGCGAGGTCGCCGGTACCATCGGCCCGATCTTGGACACGGTGGCCAGGCTCAGCGAACGGACTGGGCTGGTCGATCAGGTGCTGGTGGTCGACGCGGACTCGGCTGACGGGACCGCGGATATCGCCAGGGCCCATGGGGCCGAGGTCTACTCGGAGAACGAATTGCTGCCCGAGTTCGGGCCTGCCCTAGGCAAGGGCGACGCGATGTGGCGCGGCCTGTCCGCGGCACGCGGCGATATCGTCATGTACGCCGACACTGACACACCTGGTTTCGGCGAGCACTTCATCTACGGCACGGTCGGCCCGCTCCTGACGGTGCCCGGAGTTCAGTTCAGCAAGGCCGCCTACCGGCGTCCTTTCACCAGCGAAAACCAATCCGTCGTGGACGGCGGCGGCCGGGTGACCGAGCTGATGGCCAAGCCTTTGCTGAACTTCTTCTACCCGGAACTCGCCGGATTCGTCCAGCCGCTGGCCGGCGAGTTCGCCGGGTACCGCGATCTGCTTTTCCGCACCCCGTTCCTGACCGGATACGGGGTCGAGATCGCGATCCTGATCGACGTGTTCTCCGACGCCGGGCTGTCCGCGATGGCTCAGGTAGACCTCGGCTCGCGACAGAACCGCCACCAGCCGCTCTGGGACCTGACCAGGATGAGCTCGACCGTGCTGCGCGCGCTGGCCCGCCGGGTGCCCGGGCTGGAACAGCAGATGCTCACCCCGCGGGGGCCTGACGTCTGGGAACTCCGCCGTCCCGAGACCTACCTGCACGCGGTCGCCACCGAGGACGGCCTCCGCCTCGACGAGCACCTCAACGAGCTACTCGAGCGTCCGCCCATGGCCCAGGTGCAGCCCGCCACCGCCCACGAGGCCCCCGCCTATCAACTGGGCATGTAGCGCCGCTGCGGCTGGGGCGGCCTAGTGGACGTGGAACCGCCAATCGTTCGGCACCCGGCCCGCGGGCCCGGGCACCGGCTGGTCGAGCGGATGGCTCTGCGGAGGTGCCAGCGGCGGACCCTCGTACATGTCCTTGGTCTCGTAGCTGTAGAACCAGTCCTCGTCCGGCTCGAAGCTCCGGATGAACGGGTGCCCGGCCGCGGCCGCGTGGGCGGACGCATGCTGTGCGGGGGAGGTGTCACAGCACCCGATGTGCCCACATTGGGCGCAGCGGCGCAGGTGCACCCACCACCCGGCGGCCTCTTCGCACTCCACGCACCCGGTTCCGCTCGGCGGCACCGAGGGCTCGATCCCCGCTATCTCGGTCATTCAGCTCTCCTTAGTAAGCGGGTCAGTAACCGGGCTACCCGCACCGCCTGCGGCGAGATGCACGGCGTCCGGGCCGTCTGGTGCCGCCACCGCGTCGCTTTGTGCGGTTACCGGCAGCCGCACCCGGAAACGCGTGTCGCCGGGCGATGATTCCAGGGTCAGCTCTCCGTGGTGCTTGTTGACGACGATGCGCCAGGTGATGTCGAGACCCAAGCCGGTTCCCTCGCCCACCGGCTTGGTCGTGAAGAACGGCTCGAAGATCCGCTCCCGGATCTCCGGCGGTACCCCGGGTCCGGTATCGCCGAACTCCACGAACACCTGATCGCGGTCCATGCCGGTGCGCACGGTCAGGGTCCCGGAGCGGTGCATTGCCGATACCGCGTTGTCGATCAGGTTCGTCCACACCTGGTTCAGCTCGCCAGCGTACGCCGGGATGTGCGGCAGGCCGGCGTAGTAGTCCTTGACCACGGTAATCCCGGGCGGGAACTTCCCTGACAGCATGAGCAGCGTGCTGTCTAGCAGTTCGTGCACGTCAACGACCTGGTGCGGAGCCCGGTCCAGCTGCGAGTACTGCTTGGCCGCGCCGACCAGAGTGGAGACCCGGGTGGTGGAGTCCTCGATCTCGTTCATCAGCAGCTCGGTCTCGACGGTGTAGTTCAGCCACCGCAGCGCGCTCTCGAGTATCTCCGGCTCCACCGCCACTGCGACGTGATCCAGCCACGCGACGTCCAGCCCGGCCGCCACGAACGTCGGCGCCAGATCCCAGCCGTCCCGCACGCCATGATCATCCAGCCAGTCAGAGATCTCGTCCTCGCGGTCCGAGGCCTCCATCGGCGCCAGCGCCAGTGCCTTCGGGACGCGTTCGGCCGCCTCTTCCTGCAGCCGGATCAGGGTCTCCAGCGTGGTCCGGTCCCACTTCCCGCCCGCGATCATGCCCAGCTTGTGCCGCATGCCGGCGACCCGCTCGCGCAGCGCCGACGTCGCCCGGACCGCGGCCGCGGCCGGGTTGTTCAGCTCGTGGGTCAGGCCCGCCGACAACGAGCCCAGCGCCAGTAGCCGTTCCCGCTGCCCGATCGCCTGCTGTGCATTCTTGGTGCCGAAGAACAGCCCTTCCAGCAGGTGCACCGCCATCGGGAACCACTCGTGCATCAGCTCGGCGAACACTTCGGCGTCGAGCACGAAGAACCTGGACGGCTCGGTGAGCCGCACCGAGTTGTTGTAGACCTGCGGCATCCGATCACCCAGGTAGGCCATGAAGGCCCCTGAGTACACGCCGCGCGACGACGTCCGGCCGACCTCGATATCGTCTGTCCCGACCCGGCGGGACATCACCTCGGTGCCCTCGAGCAGCACGTAGAAGCAGGTCGCCGGGGCGCCCTCGGCGTATAGAGGGCCCGGCTGGATCAGCTCGGTGTGCCCCCGCTCGCACAGCCACTGCAGCTGGTCGTCGGTGAGCTTCTCGAACAGGAACAGCGTCCGCAGTTCATCCACACTGCACGGCAGCGCCGCAGTCTCCGGCGGCTCAGCGGTCATGTCTTCTCCAAGTAACGGTGCACCAGCATGACGGCCAGCGCGCCTTCCCCGACGGCGGAAGCGACCCGTTTGGCCGACTCCGATCGCGCGTCCCCGGCCACGAACACTCCGGGCATGCTGGTTTCCAGGTGATAGGGCATCCGGTCCAGGTCCCAGCCGCGCGGCCGTTCGCCCTCCACGGACAGGTCGGGGCCCGCCACCACGAAACCCTTGTCGTCCCGCACCACGACCCCGTCCAGCCAATCGGTGAGCGGCGCTGCCCCGATAAACAGGAACAGCAACTGGGCGTCCACTGTTTCCGTGTCGCCGTTAGCGGTGCTGCGCAGCGTCAGGTTTTCCAGGTGATCGTCGCCGGAGCCCGCGATGACTTCGGTGCAGGTCCGCACCGAGATGTTCGGCACATCCGCGATCTGCTTGATCAGGTAGTACGACATTGACCTTTCCAGCGAGGACCCGCGGACCAGGATCGTCACCGACTTCGCGTGCCGCGCCAGGTACACCGCAGCCTGCCCGGCCGAGTTCGCGCCGCCGACGATGAAGATGTCCTGTCCCAGGCAGGCCGAGGCTTCGGTCAGCGCGGAGCCGTAGTACACCCCGCGCCCGGTCAGGTCGGCCAGACCGGGCGCGTCCAGCTGCCGGTACGAAACCCCGGTGGCCAAGATGATGGTATGCGCGTTGATCGACGAGCCGTCCGCGAACCGGACGCCCCGGGCTGACCCTTTGATGTCCAGGCCCACCACGTCTCGCGTGGTCAGCACCTCGGCGCCAAACTTGGTGGCCTGGCGCCTGGCCCTGTCGGTCAGCTGCGCGCCCGATACCCCGTCCGGGAAGCCCAGGTAGTTTTCGATCCGTGAGCTCTGGCCGGCCTGGCCACCGGTCGCGGTCCGCTCGACCAGCACGGTATGCAGTCCCTCGGAGGCGCCGTACACCGCCGCCCCGAGCCCAGCCGGGCCGCCGCCGATCACGATGAGGTCGTAGAAGTCCTGCGAGGGCGTGGTCGCCAGCCCGACCCGGGCCGCCAGCTCCACGTCGCTCGGCTCGACCAGCGGATCGCCGTCCGGGGTGATCACCACCGGCAGCGAAAGACCGTCCGCCCCGGCCGCGTCGAGCAGCCGCTGGCCTTCCGGCTCGTCCGAGGCGTACCAGCGGTAGGGCACCTGGTTGCGGGCCAGGAACTCGCGGACCTCGGACGAGCGCGCCGACCAGCGGTGGCCGACGACCTTGGTCTCCGGCACCGGCCGGTGGTCCGAGGAAAGCCACGAGTCGAGGAGCGAATCCACTACCGGGTAAAGCTTTTCCTCCGGCGGATCCCACGGCTTCAGCAGGTAATGATCGAGGTCGACCACGTTGATCGCGTCGATCGCCGCCCCGGTGTCGGCGTACGCGGTGAGCAGCACCCGCCGCGCCCCGGGATAGATGTCCATGGCCTGCTCGAGAAACTCGATCCCGTTCATCTCCGGCATCCGGTAGTCGGCCAGCATCACCGCGACCAGGTCGCCGCGCAGCTTCAACTGGCGCAGCGCGTCCAGCGCGGAGGCCCCCGACTCGGCCCGGACGATCCGGTGCCGTTCACCGTAGCGCCGCCGCAAGTCCCTGGCGACCGCCCGGGACACGCCAGGATCGTCATCCACAGTAAGGATAGCCGTGCGAATCGCCTCGTCCTGCTCGGTCATACCGCCCATAGTAGGTCCGTCCCGCGCCGGTGCCGAGTAAGGTGCTCGCCCGGGTTGCCTTAGAGGCTGTCCAGGACACGGACCACGTTCGCCCGCAGAAATTCAGCCGCTTCGTCGTGCCCGGCCAGCAGATGCAGCAGGGCCTGCTGGAACAGGCCGTCGAGGATTGCGTACGCGGCGCTGGGGGACAGGGCGACGGTGATGCCGGCGAACTCGGCGTACCGGCTGATCACGCGCCAGATCATGTCCTCGCGGCGCTGGTTGATGTCCAGCACGTCGGCGCGGAAGGACTCCTCGAACAGGCTCTGGTTGCGCAGGTCGTACCAGAGCCGGTGCATCGGCGCGTCGGTCCGCAGGGTCTGCGCCATCGCCGCGCTGAACTCTCCCTTGAGCTCTTCCGCCGATCCCGCGGCGGTGACGATCTCGTCGTAGCGGGTGACGCAGGCGGCTTCGTACTGGCGCACGCAGTGCGTGATCAGGTCTTCCTTGTCGCTGAAGTAGTAGTGCAGCACGCCGTGGGAGAACTGCGAGTTCTGCGCGATCTCGCGCAGGCTGGTGCGGGCGTAGCCGAGTTCGGCGAGCGTCTGCAGCGCGGCACCGGCCAACTGGGCTCGCCGTTCGGCAAACTTGTCGACCTGCCGGCGTGAGATCCGCTCACGGTTCGTTTCAGTCACGAGAGCCACGGGTGGTATGTGGGCTACCTGGTCCACGTCGGTCACGGAGGAGGATTCCCGTCGGTTCGCCGGCCCGCACCTTGCGAGTCTCGACTCAGTGTATCCCGGCCATCCCCGTCGGCCGAGAACGAATTTGGACATCTGTCTAAGGAACTCTTGACGACTGTCCAGATTTCGTTACGCTGTGACCTACGTCGCAGTGAGCAGGAAGTCGCGGTGACATGCAAATGCCAGGAAGGCCGGGAAAAGTCAGTTAAGGCGGTTAGCGCAGCCTCGGGGAAGCGCCCTCAAGGCAACTGCTGTCTCAACGAGAAGCCGTCTCAAGGAGGAGATGTCCCGTGAGTGTGTACGACTTGACTGGCCGCAAGGCATTGGTCACCGGCGGAGCGCGCGGGCTGGGCGCTGGCATGGCCGAGGCGCTGGCCCGCGCCGGGGCAGCCGTCGTCATCGGCGACATACGGGAAGAACTCGGCGAGGCGACCGCGGACGCGATCAAGAAAACCGGCGCCGACGCCGCGTTCCTTCCGCTTGACGTGACCGATGACGCGAGCTGGGAGCGGGCCATCGAAGGCACCATCGCCGAGCTCGGCGGCCTGGACATCGTGGTCAACAACGCCGGCGTCGAGATCACCCAGCTGGTGGCCGACCTCGACCCGGATGACATCCGCAAGATGCTCGACGTCAACATCGTGGGCACCGCGCTCGGCCTCAAGCACGCCTTCCGCGCCATGCGGCCCGGCGGTCCAGCCGGCCGCGGCGGTGCCGTGGTCAACATCGCGTCGGTCGCCGCCACGATCGCGTTCCCCGGGATCGCGGTCTACTCCGCGACCAAGTCCGCAATCGACCGGCTGACCCGGGTAGCGGCCATGGAATCCGGCAAGCTCGGCTACGGCGTCCGGGTGAACTGCATCTACCCGGGCCTGTGCCCCACCGAGATGGGTAACCAGCTGGCGCAGGACGTGGTGGCGCTCGGGCTGTTCCCGAGCGTGCCCGAGGCCATCGGCGCCGTCGTCGGGCTCACCCCGCAGGGTCGCCTCGCCGAAGTCGAGGACATGGCGGACGCGGTGGTTTTCCTGGCCTCCGACGGGGCCCGTTTCATCACCGGGGCCGGGCTGCCCGTCGACGGCGGCATGGGCATATAAGGAAAGGGACTGAATGTGAGCACAGACAAGCCCGTCATCGTCTACGGCGCGTCGGGCTATACCGGCCGCCTGATCTGCGAGTACCTGCGCGAGTTCAATGTGCCGTTCGTGGCGGCCGGGCGCGACAAAGCACGTATCGCCGGCGCCCTGGATAAGGTTCCCGGCATCGACACGGTGGAGCACGAGATCGTCGAGGTCTCCCACGACGTGGGGCCGCTGACTGAGCTGTTTACCGGGGCCAGCGTCGTCTGCAACACCGTCGGGCCGTTCGCCCAGTACGGCGGCGAGGTCGTCGAGGCCTGCATCAACGCCGGATCCCACTACCTGGACACCACCGGGGAGCAGGACTGGCTGATCAGCTGCGACGAGGACTACGGCAAGCGGATGGCGGAAAAAGGCCTGCTGCTCGCGCCGGGTATCGCCCAGATGTACACTACCGGCGAGATCGCCGCCCAGCTATGCCTGGAAAAGCCGGGCGTGGACACGCTCGACATATTGGTCTTCTGGAAGGGCATGCCGACGATCGCGTCCACCCGGACGATCCTGGTCAACGCGGCCCTGTCCAAGGCGTACTACCTGGAGCAGAACTCCTACCTGGAATGGCCCGCCGACGGAACTCTGTACGACGTGACGATTCCCGGCCAGCACGAGACCGGTCTCGCGCTGCCGTGGGGCGGCACCTCGCATCCGGTCTGGTTCAAGCGCGACCCGCGGGTGGCCAACGTCAAGGTGCTGGGCGGCGTGTTCAACCGCCCGCTGATGCTGGGCGTGCCGCAGATCGTCAAGGCCGTCCTCGAGCAGATCGAAGGGCTGCCCGAGGGGGAGAAGCTGCGGGTGCTCACCGAGCAGGCGGCGGGCGTCATGAACCAGATGCCGCCGCGCGAAGCTACCCGGATCAACACCTCACTGGACTCGGTGCACGCCTCAGGTCCGCTCGGCCGTGCGCACTGCGTGATCCACGGCAACTCCAACTACAAGCAGACCGGCCTGCTGCAGGCGTACGGCGCGTACTCGCTGCTGCAGCAGCCGCCCAAGCGCATCGGCTTCGCGTCGGGTTGCCAGGCCTTCGGCCATCACGAGCTGCTCGGCGTGCTGCGCAGCTTCGGGCTGGTGATGGAGCCGACCCTGACTGTCCAGCACTGACCGCCCCGCGAGCGGAGGACGCAGCGTGCGCCTGATCGACTACCTCGACAAGGGTGCCTCCCTGGGCCAGGAGGCACCCTGCCTGACCACGGGCGGGCGCACGCTGACCTATTTCGACGTCCAGCGGCTATCGTGGCGGATCGCCCGCGCGCTCGACCGCTGCCAGATCGTTCCTGGAGACAAGGTCGCGATCTTGTCGGGGAACGACCCAATCGCGTTCAGCTGCGTGTTCGGCATCTCCCGGGCAGGCGCGGTGTGGTGCCCGGTCAACCCGCGCAACGAGGCGGCGGAGAACCGCGACCTCCTGGACTTCTTCGACTGCCGGTGCCTGATCTTCCAGGCCGCTTTCGTCCCGCTGGTCGCTAAGATCCTGCCTGACCTGCCGAAGCTCACCACCCTGGTCTGCCTCGACGGCGAACAGGCACCAGGCGTGCCGTTCGAGGAGTGGATCGGGCCCGAACCCGCCGAGCCCTGGCAGGCCGAACCACCTGCCGATGACATCGTCATGCTGGTCGGCACCGGAGGTACCACAGGCCGCCCGAAGGGCGTGATGCTGACCGGGCACAACATCGAAGCGATGTCGGCGCTGACGCTGATGAGCTACCCGCTGCGCCCGCGCCCGCGGTACCTGGCCCTCGCGCCGCTGACTCATGCGGCCGGGGTGCTGTGCTTCCCCATCATGACCCTCGGCGGGCAGATCGTCGTCATGGCTAAGCCGGACCTGGCCGAGTTCCTGACCCTGGTCGAGCGGCACCGGATCACGCACACGTTCCTGCCTCCGACCCTGATCTACATGCTCCTCGACCACCACGGCCTGGCCGCCGCGGACCTGTCCTCGCTGCAGTGCCTGTGGTACGGCGCGGCCCCGATGTCCGCGAGCCGCCTGGAGGAGGCACTGGAGAAGATCGGGCCGGTGATGGGCCAGCTGTTCGGCCAGTCCGAAGCCCCGATGATGATCTCCACCCTGGCGCCCGCAGACCACTTCCACGACGACGGGTCACTCGCAAAGGAGCGCCTGTCCTCGGCCGGGCGCCCCACCCCGCTCACCACGGTCGCGATCATGGACGACGAGGGAAACCTGCTCAGCCCGGGCCAGCGCGGCGAGATCGTCGCCCGCGGTCCGCTGGTGATGGCGGGCTACTACAAGAACCCGCAGGCCTGCCGGGAGGCCACTCGGTACGGGTGGCATCACACCGGGGACATCGGCTACCTCGACGACGGCAATTACCTGTTCATCGTCGACCGCGCCAAGGACATGATCATCACCGGTGGCTTCAACGTCTACTCCGCCGAAGTCGAGCAGGTGCTGCTGTCACATCCCGCCGTGCAGGATTGCGCGGTCATCGGGTTGCCCGACGAGAAATGGGGCGAGCGCGTCACCGCCGTCGTGCAGCTGCGACCCGGGCAGGAAGTGACGCAAGACGACGTGCGCTCCTTCGTCAAAGAACGCCTCGGCAGCGTCAAGGCGCCCAAGCAGGTCGAGGTCTGGCCCGACCTGCCTCGCTCCAAGGTCGGCAAGGTCCTCAAGACCGACGTCAAATCCCAGCTCCGCGCCAGCGAAAGTGACCACCCGCAACCCTCTTGCTTATCGTCACCTTCCCGATGGCGGGGTAGTGATCCACGATCGTGCTGGCCGCAGATAATGACTCCTGGTGAAACACTCATGCTCGGCGAGTGAGAACCGTTAGGCTCAAAGGCATCATGACAGTCACCGCAGATGATCTTGACAGCGTGATCTCATGCGTGATGAGCGGGCTGCTGCCGCTGACCGACCGGGACTGGTCGGTCCCGGCGGGCACCCTGGAGTGGGACTGCTGGCACACCGCGGAACACATCGGGGACTGCCTGCTGTCCTACGCCTGGCAGCTCGCCGTCCAGCCGACAGCGCGATACGTGCGGGCCATCGCCACCGCCGATAAGGACGCGTCGCCCGCTGAGGTACTCGAGTTCGCCGTGACCGGAGGGCGCATCCTGGCCACGATGGTGCGCACGTCACCCGCGCATGTCCGCGCCTATCATCCGGCCGGGATGGCCGATGCGGAGGGTTTCGCCGGCCTGGGGTGCAACGAGGCGCTGCTGCACGGCAACGACATCGCGCAGGGCTTCGGCCACAGCCTCAATCCGCCGCGCGATGTGTGCCGCCGCGTCCTGACCCGGATTTTCCCGCACGCGCCGACCGACCTGGCCGATTCCGACCCGTGGACCGCGCTGCTGTGGGCCGGTGGCCGCATCGAGATGCCTAGCCATCCGCAACTTCCCAGCTGGCGCCCGCACCCGGCCCCTCTCACCGGCTTAAGCAGGGCTGGTATCAGGCCGCGTGGTGTACGGCACCCCGCCATGGTCCGCGGGGACGACCGCCCCTAGGCCTAGGACTGGAACCCTGAACCTCATGAGCAACTCGAAACTCAGTTAGCACTAAGGTTTCATGGTGATGATCGGCCGCGGTCGAACCGCCTCGGATTCACTACCGTAGTCCTTGGTAGGGGGGCGGTGTCGGCACTGCCCTGGGGCGGGGACGGGTCATGACTGGTATGCCAGGCAAGCACGGGCAGCGAATGGTGCACAGCCGATCTCAGGCGGTCTTTTCTGACCTGCGGCAGACGGCCGGTATGTTCGGCGCGGAGTCGGTGAGGTTCTGGGCGATCATGCCGCCGCACGGGCCTGCCCGTGCCGACGGCGGAAGTCCGGAGTTCGACGGCGCCCTGGCTCAGGTACTTGAGGCGATCGGCGGGCTGCACACCCAGATGGCGGCGATGATCGCCCAGCACGGCAGCAGCTTGCGGGACGCCTGCGCCGCCGACCAGGTCACGGACGAGACCGCCGGGGACACGATGGAGGAGATCACCGATCGCCGCACACATGAGTTGAGGCGGGCATGATCAGGCCGCAGCCCGCGTCGCTGGCGCCATTTGCCGAGGACTGGGTGGGCGGCGACATCGGCGGCCTGCAGGCGCTCGCGGCTGAACTTTACGGCTTCGTTCCCGAGATCACCGGCATCACCGCCGCGCTGAACCAGCAGGTAGATCGGCTAACCGGCGGCGACGAAGGCTGGCATGAGCCTGCCGCCTCGGCGTTTACCCGCGCCTGGCGTCGGGACTCGGGCACGGCCGAAGTGCTGGCCGCAGTGATCGGCCAGGCCGCCGGCATCATCGGCGGCCTCGCCGCCGAACTGGCGGTGATCGAGAACGCCCTGGAGGAGCAGGCCTACGCCGCGTCCAGGTACGGCGTCAATATCGGCACAGACGGGCGGCCCCCGCCGGTGTCCGCCGGTCCCGTGGCCGACGCCACCACCGCGAGCAAGCAGCACTGGGCGCTGGCCTACCGGCAGTTGTATGGCCAGGCGATGGCCAAGGCGCAGCAGGCCAGGCAGCAAGCCACCCGCCAGCTGATGGACCTGTACGCCAGGGTCGAGCCGGGCGCTCGGCCGGTCCGTAGCAAGGGATGTGTGGTCCGTGCGACTCCTCGCTCAAGCGGCGATGGCCGGTGATCTCCGGCGTCCCAGCGGCGGCCGTTGCCGTCGGGAGCCAGCTGGCCAGGGGCTGAGGCAGGGCTCGTTCGGGTCAGATGATGAAGGAGGCAACGCTGGTACGCCGGGGTACGGGCGCCCGGCCGGTTACGGTCTTCCGCCGCTGTGGACTGATACGCACGACGATCCGCGCTCCGGCTGGAGGTAACGAGGCGCCTGGCCCCGCTCACAGGCCGAGCGGGGCCGGCGGCTGAAGCGACGGTGCGTCCAGGAAGGGGATGATCGCGGCCGTCAGGTCAGGCGAGGCGAAGATGTCGTAGTGCGTGTGGCTCGGCAAGATGGCGAGCCGCGCGACCGGCCGGGCCGAGCCGTCCCAGTTCGCGTCGCGCAGGCCGCCGCCGAGCAGGCCGTAGAACTCGACGATGTGCGCGGGGCGTACCGCGTCGGCGTCGCCGTAGACCAGCATGACCGGCGCGGTGATCTTCGCGATGTCCGCCGACCAGTCGAAGTCCTGCCGCAGCAGGTCGCCGGTCTTGTCGAGCAGCACCGGCCAGTCCTGCACCCGGGGCGCGACCTGGGAATAGATCTGGTACATGGGGGACTGCTTCATCGGCTCGGCGAGCTGTGAGCCCATCTGATCCATCCCGGCCAGGCTCTCCGGGTACCATCCGTCCCGCCGGCAGGGCTGGGAGACCAGCACCAGGCGGCGAACCAGGCCCGGGTGCTGGATCGCGGTGCGCAGGGCGGTCGCGGCACCGAAGGAGTACCCCATCACGTCGGCCTGCGCCAGGCCGAGATGGCCGATGAGGCCGGCCACGTCATCGGCCAGGGTCTGGTAGCGCAGCGGCCGGCCGACGTCCGCGGTGTGGCCATGCGCTTGCAGGTCGACCGTGATCACCCGGCGGTCCTTGGCCAGCAGCGGAAGGATCGGAGCGTACATCTCGCCCATGCCGAGCCCGCCATGCAGCAGGATCAGCGGCGATCCCGAGCCGTGCTCCTCGTAGTACAGGGATATCCCGTTCACGTCCGGGTAGCTCATCGCTGAACCCCTACTGGATCATTGAGGTGCCCACCGTCGGGGCGGGTGCGCCGGCCAGCTGGTGGATGATGTCGTGCCGGGAGACACCGTCGAGCATCATGCTGCTGGCGGCCTGGTAGGTGCTGCTCACATCGTCGGTGCGCCAGAGTTCCTCGACGACACCGCACGCGGCGTCCACGAACTGCTCGCTGGTCATGCCCCTGGGCGGCGTGCAGCTGCCGAACTCGGCCTCGACCAGGGCCCGGCGATCAGCCGGGTCACTGACGTCTGGCCGCCCGCCGTCGGGTGGCGGTAGCGGCAGCGCGAACATGCGGCGTCCCACCTTGCGGGAAAGCCAAGAAACGTCGACGTCGCTCGCGGCCAGGTCAGACACGTAGCCACGTATCGTGGCACTGTCCGGATCGTCATACGCCTCGTCGAACCGGCTGAACGCGCTGGGCAGTTGCTCGATCAGGTGCCTGGTCTGCGCCTCATCCAGGTTCCGCTGCTCGGCGGACCAGCGGACCCACGCGGTTACCGCGGGCTCGCGGTGCCGGCGCTGCGCCGGGGCCAAGGTGAAGCTGTTGACCACGTGGCCCAGGAGGATGTGCGCGAGCTTGCGGGGGCCGACCTGGGTCGGCGGCTCGCCGGAAATCCGGCTGCTGTAGCCGGTGAGCACCTCGGCCCAGAATCGCGTGGACTCCTCGTCGGCCGCGACGGCGTCGGCGGCCAGCGGGCTCTTCATGAAGTCGTCGACCGCGGCCGCGCGATCGGCCGCGGTGAAGTCCGGGGGGACATAGGCGGCCTCGACGGGCAGGCGGCGGATCCGGGTCCGGGCGATAGGCAGGTACGCGATGGTATCGGCAGACAGACCAGGATCTGATTCCTTGTCGCACCGGGCCAGCGGTTCCTCCATCCGACGTCGCGCCTCGGCCAGGTCAATCTGCTCGGGACGATCGAACTCATCATCATCGAAGCGGTTGATGGCCTCGATCAGGTTGGCCGCGTCGGAGGCCACACCGATCGCGGTGGTGATGGGGACACCGGTCAGGTCGACCTGCATCACCACGGCGTGCTCGGTTTCCCCGTAGCTGAACGTCGCCGCGACGGTCTCGTCGTCACCGAAGATGTCGTACCGGCGCCAGGCCTGGCCCGGGGTCACCTTCCCGATCTCGGTCACCCACTCCGGCGGGTAGATCCCGGTGCCGGTCAGCTCACCGAGAGCCCGGCCGGCGGTCTTCCTGATCGCCGGTGTGCCCAGCGACATCAGCGTCCGGAGCATCGCGGCGCCGTCGGGCGTCTGCCTGCGGATCGCCTCGTTCACCAGGACGGCGGAGACGAAGGACTCGGTCTCGGCGGGATCCCGCTGACCCGCCACGTGCGGTATCGCCATGCAGGTGGAGGTCTCGAGCTCGGCCCGCAGCGGGTCACCCGCCGCGATCGCGCCCCAGAGGCCGGACAGCACCCGCTGGACGATCGCGTCGGCTTGGCTCGTGGAAGACGTGCCGGAAGGACTCGCTGATGACGTGCCGGAAGGACTCGCTGATGACGTGCCGGAAGGTCCGCTGCGGCGCGGCCGGGTCTTCTTGCTCACCGCGTCATCCTATGGCGGGCCTGGAGACAATTTCCGCGCCCGCGCCTCGTGGCCGAATATTCGCCTGCTCCTCGTCACCTAGATGACGGCGCGGACGGCGCCCACTTCGGCCTCGCCGCCGATGACGGGAGCGCTGGCCAGTGCGTCCGGAACGACGGCCCCGAGCAGGCGCAGCGCCGCCACCGTGACCGGGGTCCGGCCTCGCGCCATCCCGTCATCGATTTTGGCGGCCCCGGACCTGCCGTCCGCGAAGGCGAACGCGGCCACGCCCTCGGCACCTCCCTTGACCAGCAGGCCAGGCACCGCGTCCATCAGCTTGCGCTCGTCCCGGCGCGTCCCGCTGGTCCATTGCGGGTAGGCGCGGATGGCGTCGGCCACCCGGCGCTCCGAGGTACCGGCCGCCGAGAGCACCAGCGCGCGGAACGCCCGGGCCAGCCCGGCCAGCGTCAGCGCCAGCAACGGCGCGCCGCAGCCGTCCACGCCCGTGGCCGTCACCCGCTCGCCGGCCAGTTGCTCGACGGTACGCCGGATCGCTTGCTGCAGCGGATGATCCGGCGCCAGGTAGCCGGCGGTCGGCCAGCCGTTCTGCCCGCAGGTCGCCAGCATCGCCGCGTGCTTGCCCGAGCAGTTCATCCGGATCCTGGACTCGTCCTGGCCGCTGGCGATCAGGCGGCGTGCGGTCTGCGTATCGAGCGGCCAGGAGGGCGGGCAGCGCAGGTCGTCCTCGCTCAGGCCGGCCCCCGACAAGATCTTCCGCACGCCTTCGACGTGGAAGTCCTCACCGGAGTGGCTCGCCGCGGCCAGCGCCAGCAACTCGCCGTCCAGCTCGAGCCCGCTGCGTAGCATCGCCGCGGCCTGCAACGGCTTGTTGGCTGACCGCGGGAAGAACGGCACGCCGGTCTGCCCGATGCTGATCACCTGAGCCCCGCCGGCGCTCAGCCCGGCTACCGCACCGCGGTGCCATGATTCGGTGAAGCCGGAACGCACTACCTCAGCGACAACAGGATTCACGCCATCGTGTCCGGTGAAGATCGTCATGCCCGCAGTCTGCCCCGCGGCCGCGCCGGCGCGTCCGGTAGCCCTAAGGCGACGCGGCGCTCGACGGCCTCAGACCGGCGAGCACGCACTGTGGCCGGGCCCGCTGGGAGATCTGGCCCGGCGAGGCGAACGCGGTCACGCAGAACGCTCGCGCCTGCGATCCGCAGTAGTGCAGGGTGGACCCGCCGGTGGAACTCGGCAGATTGACGTTCACGCAGCCGTTGGCCGACGCCCCGTAGGAGTCATGGGCCAGCGCCCCCCACACGCCTAGGCCGCCGAGGACCAGGATGAGCAGCACGCCGATGATCGCGAAGATCCGCTTCTGCCTCGGCGTCAGGGAACCCGCGGTCGGTCTGGTCTTCGCGTACATGAATGCACAGTGTAGGGGGCAGGTCCGGCTTGCCCTGTGTTAGCGTCATCCGCAACGGAAGGTCGCGGGGAGGTGTCCTGGTGGTAACGCGTGATACGAGGTGGCTGGCCGGCACACCCTGTTGGGTGGACGTTACTTTCGGCGACGTGCCCAAGGCGATCGCCTTTTATCAGGCGCTGTTCGGCTGGGACATCGTCTCGGCCGGCCCGGAAACCGGCGGCTACTGCGTCTGCCATAAGAACGGCCTGGTCGTGGCGGGCCTCAGCCCGCAGTTCGGGCCGCCCGGCGCCTTGCCGACCTGGACGACTTACCTGGCCGCCGACGACACCGACGCGGTCGCGGCCAAGATCAAGGCCGCGGGCGGCCAGCTGCTGATGGAGCCGACGGATGTCACCGACGCCGGGCGGATGGCGCTGGCCCTCGACCCGGCAGGCGCCGCTTTCGGCCTGTGGCAAGGCGGCATGACCAGCGGGATCGGCCTGGCCAACGAGACCGGCTCGCTGTCCTGGAACGAGCACATGAGCCGGGACTACGACGCGAGCAAGGGCTTCTACCGGGCCGTGTTCGGCTACGACTACCAGGACGTCAGCGAGGGCGGCTTCAGGTACGCGATGCTCATGGTCGACGGGCGCGAGGTCGGCGGAATCGGCCAGTATGAGGACGGAGCGCCGGCCGAAGCGCCCGCGGCCTGGTCGGTGTACTTCGCCGTCGACGACACCGACGCGGCCGTGGCCGCGGTCACCGAGCTCGGCGGCAGCGTCGTGGAGCCCGTCCGGGACAGCCCGTACGGCCGGATCGGCGTGGTCAACGACGATCAGGGCGCGGTGTTCTCGGTCATCACCACGCCTACCCCGCCGGAACTGCAGCTACCCCAGTAAAGCCAGCCCTCGGCTTGTTGTCCTGCGCCGTTGCAACGCGCCTCCGGCTCGCTGGTGCGTCCCTAGCTCACCGGCGGCGTGCCGTGGGTATGGAAGGACTCGATGGTCTTAAGCCCCCAGGCTTGGCCTTTGGCGCGCTCGGCTTCGGTCCAGGTGATCGTGCGCCAGTCCGGTGCCAGCACCAGCCGGGCGGCCGGGTTGCACAGCTCGATCCGGTTACCGCCGGGCTCGTAGACGTACAGGAAGAACGTCTGCTGGATCGCATGCTTGTGCGGTCCGGTCTCGATGAACACGCCGCGGTCCAGGCAGATGTCGGCCGCCCGCAGGATGTCCTCCCGGGTGTCGGGTGCGAACGCGATGTGGTGCAGCCGCCCGGTGCTGCCGGTCCAGTCGCGCGTGTACACCAGGTCGTAGCCCTTGTTGGTGAAGTGCAGCCACTGGCCGGAGATCGTGCCGTCGTCAAGCATGATCTGCTCGGTGACCCGGCCGCCGAGCACGTCGCGGACGAACTCGCCGCTGGGCACGACGTCGGCGGCCAGGTAGTTCACGTGGTCCAGCCGCCGCACGCTGACGCCGCGGCCAGGGTAGGCCTGAGCCTGGTTCTTCAGGGATGGCTTCAGTTCGGCGGGCGGCGCGTACCACTGCGTTTCCCAGTACAGCTCGAGCTCGTGCCCGTCCGGGTCGCAGAACAAGTACGTGGGACCGATTCCAGGGTCACCGTCCTTCCAGCTGATGCCGAGCCCGGTCGCCTCGATCGCGTGGACTCGCGCTTCGAGGGCCTGCTGGCTGGACGCCCGCAGCCCGACCCGGCGGATGCCCGAGGTATCGTGCGCGGTGAGCTTGATCGTGTGGTGCTCGTAGTCGTCCCAGGTGCGCAGGTAGACCGAGTTCCCTTCGCGGCCGTTCTCGGTCAGCCCGAGTACGTCGACGAAGAACCGCAGGCTCGCCTCGGGCTCCGGCGTCAGCAGCTCGACGTGCCCGAGGTGCGCGACGTCGTGCAACGGCGGCCGCGTCGCCGCCGACCCAGAATGATGCTGCGGGCTGGTCATGAGTACCTCCGGGGGAAGACAGTGCCGTCGAAGAGTTTGCGCGCGGTGCGCACCACCCCCGAGCGGATCACCGCGGGCGGCTGGCAGGTCTTGGGGTTGGTGTCGACCTTGACCTCGACCTCGACCTCGAGGTGCCCGGTGGGGTGCTCGATGTCGAAGCGTGTCTGCCCCGGCGTGACGGCGGCCAGCCTTGCTCCGGCGGCCCTTGCTCCGGCGGACCCTGCTCCGGCGGTCCCTGCTCCGGCGGCCCCGTCGAGCAGCAGCGCGGTCGCGACGCTGACCGCGCCGAGCACGCCGATTGACTCGTGCACCCGGACCGGGATGAACGTCCTGGTGCAGATCGTCCCGCCGTCCGCCGGGGCGGCGACGAGCGAGATCTTCGGTACCGAGGTACCGGACACGTCGCCCAGGCCCATCAGCTCGCCCGCCGCGAGCCGCAGCGCCTGCACCCTGGCGCCCAGTTCAGCGTCCGCCTCGAGCTCGGCGACCGTCTCATATCCGGTCCGGCCGAGCTCGGACGCGGCCACGACCACCACCGGCATGCCATTGTCCACGCAGGTGACGGTGACGCCGTCGATAACGTCGCGGACATTGCCCGTGGGCAGCAGGGCGCCGGTGGCCGAGCCTTCGGTCTCGTTGAAGGCCAGAACGACCGCCGCGGCCGTCCCCGGCACCCCGGCGATCGCGGTCTGGCCGTCGTAGTCGACGACGCCGTCGGCCCCGGCGAAGGTGGCGGTGGCCACGCTGCCGGAGTTGACCATGTGGATCCGGACCGGCGCCTTGCCCGCGAGGCCCCGCTCGACCGCGAACGGGCCCACGCCGGCCAGCAGGTTGCCGCAGTTCTGCCGGTCCGAGACGGTAGCCGTATCCACGCCTACCTGCAGGAACAGATAGTCGACGTCAGCGTCCGCCCGGCCAGAACGACTGATCACGGCCACCTTGGAGGTCAGCGGATGCGCCCCGCCGATGCCGTCGATCTGCCGCGCATCGGGACTGCCCATGATGCGCAGCAGCAGGTCATCGCGCTCAGCCGCATCCTCCGGCAGGTCCTCGGCGAGAAAGTAGGCCCCCTTCGACGTCCCGCCCCGCATTAGCATGCACCGTACCCCGTCACCCGACGGCATCAGAGTCTCCTTCCCCGGCGGTGACGTACTCGACGCCGCGCGCGGCCAGCTTGTCCCGCAGCCCGTACAGGTCCAGGCCGAGCTGGCCGTCGGCCAGGGCCTTGCGTGCCTGCTCCTCCTTGGCCACCCGGGCCTGCGCGGCGGCCAGCGCCGCTCTGACGTCGCCGCGCGGCACGCACACCACGCCGTCGTCGTCGGCAATGATCGCGTCGCCGGGCCGGACGATCTGCCCACCGACCGATACCGGGATGTTGACCGCACCCGCCGTCTCCTTGACCGTGCCCTGGGCACTGACCGCCGCCGACCAGACGGGAAACCCCATCGCCCGCAGTTCGGCCACGTCCCGCACGCCGGCCTCGATGACCAGCCCCCGGACCCCGCGCGCGGCCAGCGAGGTCGCCAGCAGCTCGCCGAACATCCCGTCGGTCGACGGCGAGGCCGTCGTCACCACCA
>Ga0302235_10000894_pt1 | contig 22833 bp, 24 predicted proteins | sample II_Palsa_N3_3_FD_193577 | JGI IMG/M metagenome (GOLD analysis project Ga0302235, IMG submission 193577) | Peat permafrost microbial communities from Stordalen Mire near Abisko, Sweden - II_Palsa_N3_3 | ecosystem: Environmental > Terrestrial > Soil > Palsa > Peat permafrost | place: Sweden...
TCGGAGGCCCCGGGCCCGTACAGGATGCCGTAGCGGAGCACGAGGCCTTCCGGCGCCTGGGCCGGGACGGCCGCCTCCAGGTGGCGGATCGCCCCCATCGATGCGGTCATGCTGGCGGGCGGGTCCGGGTCCAGCGGGTCGTCCTCGGTCTTGACCGGGCCGCCGTCGCGGGCGTTCGGCCAGCCGGTGAAGCTCTGCGCGATGAACCGGCGGGTGCCCGCGGCCCGCGCGGCTTCCAGCAGGTAGTCGGTGCCCCGGCTGCGCAGCTCGTTGGTCACGGCGAACGTCCGGTCGAAGTGGCGCAGGTCAGCGGCCCCGCTCAGCCCGGTCATCTGGTGAATGATCACCTCGGGCCGGGCCCGGGTGACGGCTTCGAGCACGGCGCCCCGGTCCAGCCCGTCGGCGACGGCCGGCTCGGCGCCCAGGGACCGCAGCAGGCCGGTCCGGCCCGGCGTCCGGGTGGTGGCGGTGACCTCATGACCGGCGGCGACGAGCAGGGGAATGAGGCTGCGCCCGATGACCCCCGCGCCGCCCGCGACGAACACCCGCATGATGGCTCCCTTCGGACTGCGAGTTCTTCGCCGTTGAGACGAGGTGGCCCGCGCCCGTGTGACAGCCCGCCGGGCCTGCCTGCTTGCCCGGCCCGCCTGCTTGCCCGGCCTGGGCGGCTCGTCGCTGTCCGCCGGCCTGCGGGCTTAGAAGGCCGCTTGCTTAGCCCGTTCCTTCTCGCCGTCCCGGTACCGGGCGGGCAGCGCGCCCGCCAGGCCCTCGGCGAACAGGGGGATCTTCCACAGCGGGGGGACGTCGGCCGCGATGCCTTCCAGTTGCAGGACGACGCCGACACTCATCCGGACCAGCCGGCGCGCCGCGGTGAACATGATGAACGCCAGCGGCAGCTCGGCGAACACGGCGGAAGCCACGCTCATCCAGATATTGCGGGTGCCAAGGTCGAGGATGATGTCGAACCAGGCATCGCAGCACAGCAGCGTGCCGGTGACGGTGAGCAGGATGATCAGGACCTGGCGCTCGCGCCAGGCCGCCCAGGCCGTGCCGGCGAAGGCGGCGAGCAGCGCGATGTCGAAGCCGACCCAGGCGCCGCGCCAGTGGTCGGCGGTGTAGTGCTTGGGCAGGGTCAGCATGAGCACGGCGATCCAGGCGGCCAGGACCACGCAGGAACCCATGAACAGGAGCAGCGAAAGACGGCGCCGCCACCGGGCTCGATTGTCGCGCAGCACGTGCGGCTCGTCGATGGAGGCGAGCAGACGGGCCAGGTGCTTCCGGTCCTCGGGGCTCATCCGGCGCAGATCGTCCTCGACTATCACACTCTCTACTAAAGATTGTGCCGGTTAAATATTCCTGAGTGCCCTCGCCAGGTAGCCTGTGCGTCCCCGCTGACGGGTCGGCCGCTACGGACCCGGCGCGAGGGGCGCGACGTAGGCTGGCAGGGTGAAGGATGAGCTGGTCTTTGCGCACGTCGGCTTCGGCGCCCAGGCGGTCCCCTACCTGGCGGGCTGGGACCTGCAGCGCGCTGTGCACCGGCGCCGCGCCGACGGTGAGATCGCCGACACCTGCCTGATGCTGGAGCACGAGCCCGTCTACACGGCGGGCAAGCGGACTGGGCCCGCCGACCGCCCGATCGGCGATCCCGGTGCGCCCGTGATCGAGGTGGACCGGGGCGGCAAGATCACCTGGCACGGTCCGGGGCAGCTCACGGGGTACCCCATCATCAGGCTCCGCGAGCCCGTCGACGTGATCGGCTACGTCCGGGCCCTGGAACAGGCCATGATCTCCACGTGCGCCGAGTTCGGCGTGACGGCGCAGCGGATCGAGGGACGCAGCGGCACCTGGGTCACCGGCGGCGGCCCGGACCGCAAGGTCGGCGCGATCGGGGCGCGGGTGGCCCGCGGCACCACCATGCACGGCTTCGCGCTGAACTGCGACTGCGACCTGTCATGGTTCGGCCGGATCGTACCCTGCGGGATCAGCGACGCGGGCGTGACCACGCTGACCGCGGAAGCGGGACGGCGGATCACCGTGGCCGACGCGCTGCCCGTGATGGAGGGGCACCTGGCCAGCGTCCTCGGGCATGACCGGTGGCGCGTCGCGGCGGGCACCCCCGGCCTTGACGGCGACGCGCTCACCGGTGACCGGCTGACCGCCGCCGGCCTGTTACCGGCCGCCGGCCGTTACCGGCCACCGGCCGGTAACAGGCACGGGCCGCGTGCACGGGCCGCGAACGTAGCCGCAGGCCGCGGTACACGGGCCGGGAACGTGACAGGGTTCGATCGTAGTTTCGACGACGCCTTCAGATTCAGGGCCGGCGGGGCTATCATGTATGCATGGCCATGCCGCAGCCCGCTCCGGGCCGGGCGCCGCTCCAGGCGCGTCCCGGTCGTCCCGTGCTGGTCGCGGGCGACCTGGCCGACCTGCGTGGTCCCGTGACCGGCACGGCTGAGCTGCCCCTGTGGCTGTTCTGGTCTCCCGACCGCACGTTCGACCTGGACGACCCGGCCACGCTGCGCTGGATGTACCAGACCGTGCTGCGCGAAGCCGCCCGGCCCGAGGACCTGGCCGATTACCTGAACGGTGACACGCTGGCTGCCGTGTGGCCGGACCTGTTCCTGCCCCGGGGCGTCCGGCAGGCGTGGGAGGACCGGTTCCCGGTCCTGCGCGCCGCCACCCCCGCCGCCGTCTAGGGGCCGGCCGCGCTCATGCCGGTCGGTGAGCTTCACCAGCTGGCCCTGCAGGCGGTCGCGGTCCCCTGATGCCCATCAGTGAACTGCAGCGCGAGGTGGCCACCATCGCCCTGCGGGCGGCGGCCCGGAACGGCTTCGCGCTAGCTGGCGGCAACGCCCTGATCGCGCACGGGATCATCGACCGCCCCACCGACGACGTCGACCTGTTCAGCAACGAGGAGACCGGGGTGGCAGCCGCCGCTGACGCGGTGGAGAGCGCCCTGGTCGAGGCGGGTTTCCTGGCTGAGCGCCGAGACAGGATGGCGGGCCTCGAGGACATCTTCGAGGGGATGGGCGAAGGTCTCGCCGAATGGATCATTACCGCCCCCACCGGGCAGCAGACCATGCTGCAGATGGCCTACTTCGACCGGACGCGGGGACCGGTCGCCATGGACGTCGGGCCCGTCCTTGACCTCGAAGATGTGGCTGCTGGGAAGGCGGTTGCTCTCGCCCCGTTGACTGAACTAAGCCTGCGCAGTTACCGAATCTGGGGACAGCGGTCGCGTTCCGTCACTAGGTTCCGTGCCCGTGACGCACAGGGAAGACGAGAGGGATCTGGCCGCGCTGGTTGTACCGCGCGTTGGGAAGTTGCGCGAGACGGGGGATCCATGGGAGCCCTACCATCTGCTTGACGCTGGAGGCACAACCGTTGGCGCGGTAGCGGCCTTCCTGAAGGAACTTCAGGCGTCTGGCCGTCCGGCCGCCACGCAGTACTCATACGCGAATGACCTGCTGCGGTGGTTCCGGTTCTGCTGGGTGATCGGAGTGCCGTGGAACCAGGCAACGCGGACCGAGGCCCGTGACTTCAGCCGATGGATCCAGATCAGCACCAAATCCCCGCAGCCTGGCCGACAGGCAGCTCGCGACCTGGGTGCGGTCAAGCCCACCAGGGCGGCACGACGGCCCGGGACGGTGAACCCGGTCACTGGCAAGCCGTCCCCCGGACAGACGTACGCACCGACAACCGCCGCCCACAGCGAGACGGTTCTGCGTAGCTTCTACGAGTTCCACCTGGAAGCCGGAACGGGACCAATCATCAACCCGTTCCCCCTCACCCGGAAAAGGCGGGCGCACGCACATCACAATCCGATGCAGCCCTTCTGCAACGAACGGTCCGGGCTGTACCGGCCACGGGTACCCAGGCGCATTCCGCGCCGCATCCCGGACGACCTATTCAACGAGCTGTTCACAAACCTTGGCCACAACCGCGACCGGGCGCTGGTCGCATTCTGGATCTCGACCGGAGCACGGGCCTCAGAGCTCCTCGGGCTGCTCCGCTCAGGCGTTGATCCCGGCCAGCAGCTAATCACCGTGGTCCGCAAGGGATCCCGCGAGCTGCAGCGGCTGCCAGCCTCTCCGGATGCGTTCATCTGGTTCCGGCTATACGAGAACCAGATGCAGGGCCAGGTGCCGGCGGGCCCGGATGACCCGGTGTGGCTCACACTCCGCCGTCCTTACCGGCCGCTGACCTAGCACGCGGCCCGGCAGATGTTCACCCGCGCCAACGAGTCGCTCGGCGCGAACTGGTCATTGCACGATCTGCGGCACTCGGCCGCCTACCGGATGGCCCAGGACCCGGGCATGCCCATCACCGACGTGCAATGGATCCTCGGTCATTCGCACCTGACCACCACGCAGATCTACGTCACGCCCACCGAAGACGACGTGATCAAGGGCGCCCGCGAGCACTTCCGCCGCCAGGCCGTGCCTAAGCCGACTCCCCAGCCCGCGCCCGGCTACCGGGCGGAGAGCCTGGGGATCCTGTTCGGTAAGGGCAAGCCATGACGGGCCTGGCATCCGTCAGGCAGGAGCCAGAACAGAGGCCCCGGCTGACGGCTGAGAGCCTGGCGCTTCAGGCACGGTTCCCGCCCCGGCCGCTAGAACATACCTGGAATGCGACTTCACGGAGCCGGGAATTGGTCCAGCGGCGCTTGCTCGCCCCGCCGTTCGTGACCGAGAATGCCTCGGTTCAACACGGCCGCCGGTATGCCCTCGTAAGGTTCCTAGACTGGCTGGATGCCCAGCCCGGGAAGACCTGGCAGGAGCGTTGGGACGCCAGCGGCCTCGACACAGGCGGCCGGGCTCACGCCGACTGGAGAACCGTCCCCGCAGAATGGCTGAAAAGGACAGGACGGGTCGCGCCAGATAGCACAACCATCGATCACGTACTCGGCTCCGGGCTGATGCTGTTGATCAGCGGCGACGTGGTCCGTCCTAGCATTCCTTGGCTGCTGACCTCCAGGACCCTTACAGGTCTGGCGGCGGAGTTCGCCCGGGTACGCGACCCCGGCGGCTTCGCCGACCTGCATGCCGCTGGCCGGACCAGGGTCGTCAGCCATATCTCCACCCAGGGAGCGCTGAACCGGATAACGTTCATCCTCGCGGCCAAAGGGGGGACCGTCCGCGATATCACCGTGGGTGATTGCATTGAGCTGGTTGAAACCGCCTACCAGTTCGGGCGTCATGGCACCGGCGGGGAGAGCGCCTACTTTTACCAGTTGCTGCACGCTATCGGCGCCTTTCCCACGGGGGCACCCACCACCGTACGGATGATCAGCACCGTACGGCGCGGGCAGGACACGCCGGAAGGGCTCATCGACCGTTACGACCTGGCCTGCCGCCCGGTCCGCGACCTGCTGGTGGACTACCTGCGCGAACGGCAGTCCACGCTCGCCTACACCAGCTTTCTCCGGCTAGCCTCTCATCTCGGGCGGCTGTTCTGGAAGGACCTCGAGGAGCACCATCCCGGGATCAACTCGCTGGACCTTCCGCCCGACGTGGCCGTCGCATGGAAGCAGCGGGTCCGGACCAGGCCCGCAGGCGGGACGGCCGGGAACGCCCGGGTCGCACGATCAGACGTGCATCCGGTACTGGGCAACGTGCGAGCGCTCTACCTGGACATCGCGCAATGGGCGGCCGAAGACGCGGCCCGCTGGGGGCCGTGGGCGGCACGCTGCCCGGTCAAGCCCGCCGACATGCAGGACCATAAAGCGACCCGCCGACATGCAGGACCATAAAGCGAAAGGTGCGCGCAAGTCGCGGATGGATCAGCGTACCCGGGAACGCCTTCCGGTGGTCGACCTCGTCGCGGCCGCCCTGGACCGGGCGCGCGGCGAGGCCGCCGAAATTCTCGACGCAGCCCGTAAGGCGACTCCCGGCGAGGAGTTTACCGCCGCAGGCACGACCTTGCGCCGCGCGGTGGTGCAGCGGAGGAGCCTCCACGTCTGGGCCGAGGATGCGCAGGGCACCCGGCGGAACCTGATCCGGGAGGAAAGTAATGCCTTCTGGGCCTGGGCCGCGGTGGAGGTGTTGAGGCACACGGGCATCTTTTCTCGGGGTCTTTTATCTGTTGCATGGTGTTGCGTGACCGAGTCGTTCCCCTGGATTCTGCGGTGTGTCTCTCGGGGTGTTGCTGATGTTGCTGATAGTAGTTATGCCTGTTCAACGGGATGATGATTAGGGGGCCGGAGTGCGGGCGTTTGCGGTGCGGCTGCCGTCCGGGGTGAGGTACTGGACGGTGCTGGACGGGGACCTGGCGGTCGTGCCGGTCGCGGACGGGTTCTTGCGGCAGGTCCGGTTCGGCCGGGACGGCGCTGAGTCGACGACGAGGAGCTACGCGTACTCGATCGCGCTGTTCCTGCGCTGGTGCGACAGGACCGGCCGGCCGTGGGCCGAGGGGGCGGGGCAGCTCGGGTCGTTCATGACCTGGCTGCGGCACGCCGGCCCGCAGGCGCCGGGGGACGAGCCCGGTGGCGGGGGAACCGTGCTGGCCGGGCCGGGGATCGCTCCGGCGCGCTCGGCCCGCCGGGTGAACGGCGTACTGACGGCGGTGCGGGGCATGGTGGTGCATGCGGTTGCCGCCGGCCAGGCGCCGGGGCATCTGGTGCCGCTGCTTTATGAGGTGGCCGATGACCGGGACCTGCCGGATCAGGCGCGCGGTGATGACGGGCGGATGAGCTGGCGGCTGCGTGCCCGGCATCGCCTGCGGGAGCCGGAGACGCGGGTGGACCGGGCTTCGGATGAGGAGATCGTGGCGCTGCTGCGGGCGTGCCTGTCGGCGCGGGACCGGCTGATCGTGCTGCTGATGGCCCGTGCCGGGCTGCGCTGCGGTGAGCTGTGCGGGCTGCGCCGCTCCGATGTGCACCTGCTGGCGGACTCGCGCCCGCTGGGCTGCGAGGTCGCCCGCGCTCACCTGCACGTGATCCGCCGGGAGGACAACCCGAACGGGGCATGGGCCAAGTCGCGGCGGCAGCGCGCCGTGCCGCTGGATTTCCTTGCCGTGCAGGCGTTCGACACCTATGAGTTCGAGCGGATGGGCGTTCCCCGGGCGGCCGGGAGCGATTTCGCGCTGGTCAACTTGTTCCGGGAGCCGGTCGGCGCGCCGATGCGGCCCGGCGCGGTCGGTGACCTGATCACGGCGGCGTCCGCGAGGGCCGGGATTGGCCGGCATGTCACGCCGCACATGCTCCGGCACGCATGCGGGTCGAACCTGCTGGACGCGGGCGGCGCGCTCGACGAGGCGCAGGACATTCTCGGGCATATGCACCCAGCCTCGACCCAGGTCTACCTGCACCCGGACCCGGCCCGGCTGCGGGAGGCCGTGGACCGGGTGCCCAGCCCGCGGGTGATTTCGTGACCGGCACGGCGGGCAGCGCCGCGCTCACGCTGGTCACGCCGGCGCCCGCCGGCGGCGGCGAGATGTTCGGCCACGTGCTCAGCGGCGTCGTGCTGGCCGGCGATGCCGCGCGCCTGGCCGCCGTCCTGGACCGGGAGTTCCTGGCGGAAGCCGGCTGGGATCCGTCGGGCCGGGTGCTGTCGATGCCGGCGGGGCATCCGCTGCTGGGCCGCAGGGTGTGCCGGACGGGCGGGTGCACCGCGACCGCGCACGGCAGCCTCGGCGGGGGCCTGTGCTATCAGTGCTCGTCCCGGCTGGCGCGGGCCGGCTGGACCCGGGAGGAGATCAGCTCGGCGGCGGAGGTGCCGCCGCTGCTGGGCCGGCCGCCTGGATGCCTGGTTCCCGGCTGCCAGCGGATGTCGCCGGGCGGGCGGCAGGGACAGCGGACCGGGTTGTGCCAGGCCCATTCACGGCGGTTCCGCCGGATCCTGGGCACGACGATGGAAGAGTTCCTGGCCGATCCGCGAGTCCGGCCGCTGCCCCCGCTCGGGCCGTGCCGGGTGGCGGCGTGCAGCCGCCGCTCCGAAAGCGAGCACGGCTACTGCCCCGCCCACTACGTCCGCTGGCGCACCACCGTAATCGCTGATCCGGCCATTGACCAGGAAAAATGGAACCTGGCCTGCACGGCGGTCACCGAGCCCGGCAACGTCAGCCTGCGCGGCCTGGCACCGCTCGTGGTGGTGCAGGTCCTGGCCGGGATCCAGCACCGCGTCCGCGAGCAGGGCGCGAAGATCACCGACGTGAACCTGCGGGCGGCATGCGACGCGCTGCGCCGCCAGCAGGCGGACTCGGCCGGGACGGCGGACGCCGGCCTGGCCGCGAGCAAGGCCGCCCGGTCCCTGCTGCGGGCATTCGCCCGCCATGCCCGGCTGGCGCTGGCCGATCCTGCCCGCGAGCGGCTCGCCGACACGTGGGACCTGGCCGTCTTCGGTCATCCCGGCGGACTGTCGTTCACCGGCATCACCCAGCCCTGGCTGCGGGAGGCCGTCAAGGCCTGGGCCGCTGAGGAATTGCCCCGCCACCGCGGCGGCGGGGCAGCCAAGGTCCGGGAGAAGATCAGCGCGGCCGCCCGGCTGTCAGAGAGCCTGCGCTGCCGCGATGACCGTGGCGAGGAACCCGCAGCGCTCGGGCGGCCCGATATCGACGCGTTCCTGAACCGGCTCGGCTACCTCGAGTCGGCCGGGACGGTCAGCCGCTACCAGCGCAATGTCATCTGCCGCGGCGCCCGCCTCGTGCTGACCGGGATCCGTTCCCTGGGGCTGACCAGGCACGGGCAGGCGGCCGCCGGGCTGCCCGGCGACTTCACCGTCGGGCTCCGCGACGTTCCCGCCGATCCCGTGCGCGGCGAGCCGGGACGCGACCTCCCGGCCGAGATCATGAACGAGCTGTGCGCCGGACTGGACGCCCTGGAGCCGGCAGAGGTCCGCACCGCCGTCCAGATCGCCATCGACACCGGGCGGCGTCCGGAGGACGTCCTCGGCCTGCCGCTGGACTGCCTGGACCGCGACCGGGACGGTGCGCCGGTTCTCGTCTACGACAACGCCAAGGCGAACCGGCTGGGCCGGCGCCTGCCCGTCGGCGAGGCCACCGCCGCCGTGATCACTGCCCAGCAGGCACGCGTCCGCGACCGCTACCCCGGTGCGCCCGCCGGCACGCTGAGGCTGCTGCCCGCCCCGCGGGCGAACCCGCACGGCCACAAGGCCATCACCATCGCGATGCTGGAAGAACGGCACCGGAACTGGGTGACGGGCCTGGGGCCGCTGCGCACCCGCGACGGCACCGAGATCGGCCCCGGCCGTCTCGTCCCTTACGCCTACCGGCACACCTACGCCCAGCGGCACGCCGACGCCGGAGTCCCGATCGACGTCCTCGCCGAGCTTCTCGACCACCGCAACCTGAACGTCACGCGCGCCTACTACCGGGTCAGGGAGGAACGCCGCCGCGACGCGATCGACAAGGTCACCGCGATGAGCTTCGACCGGCACGGCAACCGGGTCTGGCGCGATGCCCGCGCCCTGCTGGAATCCGAGCACGCCCGCTACGCGGTCGGGGAAGTCGCCGTGCCCTACGGCACCTGCACCGAGCCGTCCAACGTGCGGGCAGGCGGCGGCGCCTGCCCCATCCGGTTCCGCTGCGCCGGCTGCGATCACTTCCGCACCGACGTCTCCTACTTGCCCGACCTGACCGCCTACCTCGACGACCTGCTCCGCACCCGGGAACGGCTCGCCGCCGCTATCGGCGGCGTCGATGACTGGGCCCGCGCCGACGCAACCCCGGCCGAGGAGGAAATCACCCGGATCCGGCACCTCATCAGCAAGATCAAGGGCGACATCGCCCACCTGCCCGCCGCCGAGCGCGAACGCACCGGCGAAGCAGTCACCGTCATCCGCAGGCACCGGGCGGTCAGCCTCGGCATGCCGGCCCTCAGGGCCAGCATGCCCGCACCCGGATACCGGGCCTTCACATGACCAGGCCGCCGGCAGGCCCGCGAGCCGAGGCGATGAGGAAAGGACGCCAGGCCGACTCCGCCCGCCGCCGCCAGCGGGTCATCGCTGCGATCAATAAGGCCTCCGCCGACGGCACCGAGATCAGCGTGTCCGCCATCGCCCGCGCCGCGACCGTCGACCGCACCTTCCTCTACCGGCACCGTGACCTGCTCGCCCAGATCCACGCCATCGAAGCCACGCCCGCAGCCGGCGAAGCCGCACCCGGACCGGCTGTCACCCGGTCATCGCTGCAAGCCGACCTGCTCGCCGCCCACGAACGCGCGGCCCGCCTCAGCGCCCGCATCCAGCAACTCGAGAAACGGCTCTCCGAAGCCCTCGGCGAGCAGGCCTGGCGAGAATCCGGACTCGGCGCCCCCGCCGACATCGACGCACTCAGCCAGAAGATCACCCACCTCGAACAGCAGGCCGCCGACCTCCGCCTTCAGCTCGAAGAACGCAGCGACGAACTCGCCGCAGCACGGGCAGCCAACCGCGAGCTCATGGCCCAGATCAACGCCACCACACGCCGGCGCTGACGCGCCGCTGCCGACGCGGCCATCCAGCCCGCAGGCGCCGTGCCTGCTGTTCCACCACACCTGTCGCACCCACGGCGATACATCCCAAGGCCCTGAACAGCCAAAACAAAAGAATGCCTCACATATCCGTTTTGCACCCCGAGAAAAGATGCCCGGGTGGAGGAACTCACCGAACTGTCACACCACAGTCTTGTGCAGTACCGGGTGCCGGGCAGCGGCGAACTGGTCCCGCTGCTGCACATTGCCCCGTCGAAGTCCGACGAGGAGCGCCTGCTGGTCATCAGTCCCGAGCTCGCCAACGTCCTGGCCACCGTCATCCAGCGCGTCCGAGCGAAGGACGGGTCGGTCCCGCTCGTGTCGTCTTATGACCGGGAAAAGGTGTGGAACCCGCCGATGCCGCTGCTGTTTCAGCACACAGTCGGGATCGAGAACAGGCCCATCTCGATAGGCACGGTCCAGCAACTGCTGGTCCACGCCTTCAACCGGGCCGGGATGGTCAGCGCTTCCGGTCAGCCGCTGCGCTATGTGCCACATGACTTCCGGAGGATCTTCGTCACCGAGGCGATCCTGAACGGGATGCCGCCGCACATCGCTCAGCTGCTCCTCGGTCACAAGGACATCAACGTCACCATGGGGTACAAGGCCGTCTACCCGGAGGAAGCGATCACCGCCCACCGGGCGTTCATCGCCCGGCGCCGCAAGATGCGGCCCGGCGTGGAGTACCGCACCCCGACCGACGAGGAATGGGATGAGTTCCTCTGCCACTTCGAACGCCGAAAGCTCGCGCTCGGCGACTGCGGCCGCGCCTGGGGCACCCCCTGCATCCATGAGCACAGCTGCATCCGCTGCCCTCTCCTGCGGGTCGATCCCGCGCAGCGGCCCCGTCTGGAGGACATCCGCGACAGCCTCGCCGCCCGCGTCGCGGAGGCCGAGCACCAGGGCTGGACCGGCGAAATCGAGGGGCTGAACATTAGCCTCTCGCGGGCCAACGGGAAGCTCGCCCAGGTCGACAGCACGATCGCCCGCCGCTCCACGGCGGCCGACCTCGGGATGCCCGCGTACCGTGACGTGGCGAGCGTGACCGCCGTTATCCCGGACCGACGGCCATGAGAGAAAACACCTCGTCTCAGGCGCTGCGCGCCTGCTCAGTAATGGAAACGACCCGGATCTACGGCGCGTACTCCAGCGGCCACGGTCCCGCGAGAGACCGCGTGGTGCCGAGGTGCCCACCCGGCCACCATAGGTATTGCATCCACGAACACAGCTCATTCGATGCGCGCCCCTGAGAGGCGATCAGCTCAGCGTCCAAGGTTGGAGGAAATACGAGTGAACCTGGCCGCGAGGAACGCCGAGGCTAAACGGGAAGGATGGAAAGGAGAGACCGAGGGACTCAAGGTCAGCCTTGCCACCGCGGACGCCAAGCTTGCCCAACTCGAGTTGTCACCGTCCGCCGCGCAAGTGCCACGCACCTAAGCATGCCCACGTACCAAGATGTGGCCAGACGCTTGGTCAGCACCCAAAGGATTTTTAACTCATGTCTGAAGGAACCTTCAGTCCCCCCAGCCGGCACGCGCAGATTCGATCCCTGGCTAGGCCGTTTCGTGCCGCTCAGTGAGCTGCAGCGGGAAGTAGCCAGCATCGCCCTGCGGGTAGCCGCTCGGTACGGTTTCGCCCTAGCGGGCGGGAACGCATTGATTGCCCATGGGGTCATCGACCGGCCCACTCAGGATGTGGACCTATTCAGCGATCAGGAGACCGGCGTTAGGCAAGCGGCAGACACTGTAGAGGCTGCCTTGCGAGCCGCGCATTTTTCAGTTGAGCGGCTAGACGAGACCAATGACCTCATCGACATTTTCGAGGGAATGGGCGAGGGTCTTGCAGAATGGCTGATCACCGCGCCTGAGGGCGAGCAGACCCTGTTGCAGATGGCCTACTTCAACCGGGTTCACGGCCCGGTCACCATGGACGTGGGCCCTGTCCTCGACATTGAGGACCTGGCCGCCCTGAAAACGGCGGCACTAGTTAGTCGGGTAGAACCACGGGACTACCTGGATATAGCAGCCACACTGGATCGCTACACCATCAATGAGCTAATCGCCTTGGCTAAGAGGCTGGACCCGGGCCTGGAAGACCGGGATTTTGCCGACGCAGGCCGCCAACTGGACCGGATGCCCGACCGGGTGTTCCGCCGCTACGTGCACAACCCCGAGGAGATCACCCGGATGCGCGCGCGGTTCGTGGACTGGCCTCGCCCCTGAACCCGCGGGTCAGAGCATGGAGTCGACGACACGTATGTCTACGCGTGGCGGAGGACGCGCACCGGCACCGATATGGATGACTGACCGCAGCCCACGCTGCCGAGGGGTTCGGGCACTCGGCACGGAGGCGACGGACGGCCCTATGGAGGGCGTGCGCCGCGATAGAGGGCTCCGGCGCCTGGACGTCCTGCCGGGCGACGGCGTGATCGCCGAATCTCGGCCTGGCGGTGTCTGTGCCCGGTGGTCACCTTTTGCATGTGCCGGGATCCTGGGATCCACGAAGCGGGTGTTTCGGCCGCTTACCGTGGCGCTGCGCTGACGATTCCACAGCCAGTTCCGGCGCAGCTGCCCGAATCATAGGGCGCTTCGGTTCACGCCTCCAACCGCTGCTGCACGTGAAGGGCAAACTCATCGCCGTCGGCGGCCAGCCTGTCCAGCAGGTGCCGCGCCTCCTCTACTCCGAGGCCCGAGGACGAGTTCGTGAGGACGGCCTGAAGGAACGGCACGGCGAACCGGCTCTCGCGCCTGATTTCGCCCAGATTCTCGCCCAGCACCGAAAGCACCGGGCGGATCGATATCTCATGACCGAACCCGAACAGCCGCGCGGAGAACAGGATGGCTCTGTCGGCAAGCCGGGCGTGTCCCCTGAATGCAGTGAACCACCGGAGCCCGAGGTCCACCAGCTCCCGCAGCGGCCATCGCGGCCCGTCCGGGACAGGTACCAGCAGCAAGGCTTCGTCCAGATCGTCAATGTCGCGGTGGTAGGGGCGCTTGCCGCGGGCGTCACGTAGAGACAAGTCCCGAGCATCGGGTAGTAGCTGGTCGAGGATCTGGGGCCAGATTGCGAACAGCCGGGCCGTTCTGGTATCCGTCGTGGCCGCCGCTGGGAGTTGGTGCAGCAGACCGCGCAGATCCTCGCCGACGTGCGCAAAGGCATTCAGGCGAGCGGGCAGCGCATCGGTGTCACCGTCCAGGATCCGCGCCGCCAGCGCGCCGTCGATCGCCTGCCGCCACCGGTCGGTGCGGTGATAGCGATGCCGAGCGTACCGCCGAGGCCAGGCACGCTCGTCATAGCCGATGAGGACGCCTAGGATCTGGCTGGCTGCGCGGCCGTGCGGGCATTGGACAGGCTGGCCGTCGGTGAGCAGGTCCGTCCGTGTGGGCCAGGCCAAAATGGGTGATAGGGTGTACAGCCACCTCACTATCGGCCTCTATTCGAGCACCAACAGCCCCAATTACCACACCACTTCCAGGCCGAACAGCTCTTTCTGATCCGCCAGCACCCGGAAATCGCTGATCACCTCGCTGCCGTCAGCGATCGCGCAGGCCAGGTCCGCCGTCACCCGGCCCCGGTCGTGGATCAGCAGCCGCGGCGAGGCCAGCGCCCGCGACAGCCCGCCGGTCAGCCCGGTCCTGTCGGCCAGCTGGCGCAGCAGGGCCAGCCCGGCATACGACACGACGCCCTCGCCATCGGCCGTGACTTCCAGGCTCTTCGACCACCCGGTAAGGTTCACTTTCGAGGTGCTCCTCGAACTCGTGTCGATAAGGGCTTCAGCACTCTTATCGTCCCCAGTTCAGGAGCACCTTTTACCGTCAACGCGCCGGTCAGCCAAGCATCCCGGATGAAAAGCCAGGGTTAGCGATCACCCTCCTGCCGGAACTCTTTGCCCACCGGTGAGCCGAGATCGGCGGATACGACCCGCTTTACGGCCGCAGCTACGAAGATGTCGACATATCATGTCGATTGATAATGCGCGGCCATGCATTGGCCTATGAGCCGGATGCGGTTGCTTATCACGAGAAAAAAGATACGCTACGTTCGGTAATGCGGTCGTGCTGGAGCTGGGATCATTGGCCTGAATATGAGGCTGGGACGTACGGTTCCGCAGGAAGACTGGCTGCCAAGCTGGCGAAGAACGCCAAACGCAGTTCCGGGTTCATCGTACGGCACGTACATGATTGTAGTTTTCGTCTCCTGCCAGTAGACCTGGCATTTCTTGCTCTGCATTCCTGGTGGGACATCAGATATTACCTCGCCAACCGCCAGCGGCTTCCGTCGTGGCTGCGTCCACATAATGCCGATCTGGGCAACGTCGGCTATCAGTGATGCATGAGCGGCCAGCCATAGAACTCGTCTTGCTCGACCGGGATGGCGTGCTCAACCGCAATCTTGACCGCGGGGTTCTATGCGAGGCTGACTGGGTGTGGGTGGCTGGCGCCCGAACCGCGGTACGCATGCTGGCCGAGCACGGGATGCGCCTCATGGTGGTAACGAATCAGGGCAACATCGGCCGTGGAGTTCTCACCATCCCGCGACTCGAAGCCCTCCATCGCCGGATGCTGCGCGAGCTACAGCCGGTTCCACTCGGCCTAGCCGACGTTTTGTACTGCCCGCACAGTCCTGACGCGGGGTGTGACTGCCGGAAGCCCAAGCCTGGCCTGATCCATAAGGCTCTCGAAAGGAGCGGGGTGAGGCCAGGGCGTGCAATTGTCATCGGGGATCACGAGTCCGACATCGAGGCGGCCGGGGCCGCTGGCTGCTGGTCTCTGCATGTGCGGACCGGCCGCGGGGACCCGCCGCCGGGCACGCTGCCTGGGTACCTGGGCACCATCGCGGACTTGTACATCGCTGCGAAAATGCTGGTGGCGCCGCAGCGCTAGGCCCGCACGTCGGAGCGTGTTTTTGGCGGCAGACAGGCCAAGAAGGTGACGGGGAGCATGTCAGGGTTTCTGCAGGAACATACATCGGAATGGCTCGAATACCTCTCCAGCCACGGCTATCCAGACGTCAAACCGCTCGCGGCCGGGGTGGAGGGCGCCATCTACCGTCTGGGAGACGGGACCGTAGCGAAGGTCTGGGGGCACAAGCGCCAGCCTGAACTGCTGCGAATGCAGCAGTTCTACGCCGACGTAGCTCGCGCTGACCTATCCTTCGTCACCCCGGAGATCCTGCGCGTGGAGGTCATCAACGGCCTGGCTGTGACGTTCGAGCGGGAGTTGTCCGGTGCGCCCCTGCAGAAGCGGCTCGCTTTTGAGGACCGCGATCTCGACGAGGCGACTATCGAATGCGTGGTCGACGTGCTCCGGGCGCTGAGCACCGTACTGGGCACTGATGCCATGAAACAGATGCCGGTGCTCGACGAGGATCGCCCGTTCTGGGAGGGAAAGGACAACTTCCCGGCCGCGCTGATCGCGCTGCTCGAGCGCCGCGTGGCCCGGTTCGGGGACTTGCTGCGCCAGCACGTGCCGGACTTCGACCGAAGATACGCCCGCGTCGTGGAGCGGCTCGCCGCGCTCGACCGGGTCCCCCCGACCGTCGTCCATGGCGATCTCTTTGCTGAGAACATCCTGGTCGACGGCGATGTCAGGGCCCGCGCGGTACTAGATTTCGGCTTCTTGTCCACTGCCGGCGACCCTCGGCTGGACGCGAGCATCACCGCGGTCATCATGAACATGTACGGACCGCATGCTCCGAAGATCGCCGAGACTCTCACCACCAGATTCGCCGCGGAGCTGAATTACCCAGTCGAGGTACTGCTCATCTACCGGGCCGCATATGCGATAGCGACGAGTAATGCCTTCACCACTGACGGAAGCGACGGTCACTTCCCGTGGTGCGTAGCACAGCTGAGAGGACCCGCTGTCACTGATGCCCTAGGCCTGTAGCCAGGTGATCGGCGAACCGCCTGAGCCTCTCCGGGGTCCCGATGTCGTAGAAGGGCTGGCCGACCGGGTGAGCGAGCAGCGCGTTCCGTGAGATCAGCTGGCCGAAGAGCTCACCGAGGTCGGCAGCACCCGACGTAGCGTCAATCAAGTCCAGCGCACGCTTGCTGAGCGCCATCGCACCGGTATCCACCCAGGTCGCGTCCGTACCCGCCACCTTGTCGTATCGGGTCACCCTGCCACCACCAATCTCGACGTTACCGGGCACTTCCGTAACGGCCTCGCTGACCGCCATGACACCGAGCGCATCCGGCGTCAGGTCGCCGAGCAGGGACCGGTAGTCGATGTCGAGGTAAGTATCGCCGAGCACCAGCAGGAACCTCTGATCGAGGAGACGCCGGGCGGCACGAAGGGAGCCGGCTGTCCCCAGCGGCTCGGCATCGACATGGAATGAGAGCCGGAGCCAGCCCCAGCGACACCGGAGATGGGCGACAACCTGATCGGCGAGGTGACCGAGGCAGAAGCAGAAGTCCTCGAATCCCTGAGCCAGCAGCGGCTGCAGCATAATGTCCAGGAAGGGGCCTTCCGTGCACCAGCTGCAGGACCTTCGGGCACTGTCGCCCGGCTTCACCCAGTCGTGAGCCGAGGCCGCCTGCCATGACGATCACCTGAGTTCCCTCGCTCGGCACGACCGTCCCCTAATGGAGCAGCCCGCGATCGTGCGCCCATAGTATGGCCAGCGCTGTGGGCGCGTCCTCGATGAGCCCGGAACGCGCGAGGTTCAGCGCCTTTCCCGGCGTCATCAGTTCGCGGGTGATGATCTCATCGGGGTCGGGCCGACTGTGGTCGAGTGCCACAGCCAGGGCGACGTCAAGCTCGGGTCCGGCGATGGACCCGGAGACGCACGAAGCCGTGAACGAGCACTCAGTTTCTGGCCTCACGGCGGTCCTCGAGCGGTACGGCGGAAAGCTGGCGATCAGCGCAGGCGAGCGCCTGGTGGGCGTCTTCGGTGTCGCTTCGGTGCACGAGGATGATGCCCTGCGGGCGGCGCGGGCGAGTTTGGAAGCGCGAAGCGCGCTCGCCACCGAAGCGGGCATCCTGCTGCGGCGGCATGGTGTGAGCCTGGCGTGCCGCTTCGGCCTTGCGACGGGCGAGGCGCTGGTGGGAGGGCCGGGGCCGCTTGGGTTCGCCGGGGATGCGGGGACCCAGGCGGTGATGCTCGCGGAGGCCGCCGAGCCTGGCCAGATCCTCATCGGCCGGCAGGCGCACGGGCTCGCCGCGGCAGCCATCGAAGCGGAAAGCGCCGGTCCCAATCGGTTCCTCCTGCGATCCGCGCACGCGGGCGCGCGTCCGCTTGCGCTCCGTCTCGACGCGCCCTTGGTGGGCCGGGACGAGGAGATGCACCAGCTCGAAGCCGCGTACGCTCGGGCCACTCGTGAGCGGGTAACGATGCTCGTGACCGTGATCGGCGAGGCAGGACTCGGGAAGACACGGCTTGTCCACGAGGTTGCGGGGCGTCTCGGCCGTGAGGTGAACGTTCTCACCGGGCGATGCCTTCCCTACGGGGAGGGCATCACGTTCTGGCCGCTGCGTGACGTCGTTCGCCAAGCCTGCGCCGGACACGACTCGCCGGACACGATCAAGGCCCTCCTCGAGGGCGAGGCGGACGCTGCGGACGTCGCCAAGCGGCTGAGCAGCGCTCTCGGCCCCGGTAACCAGGGCAGGTCGGACGCTGCAGAGATTTTCTGGGCGGCCCGACGGCTTCTTGAAACGCTTGCGCGGTCCCGGCCGTTGCTGGTCGTCTTCGAGGACCTGCACTGGGCCGAACCGACCTTCCTCGACCTCGTGGAATCCCTCACCGTTCAGCCGGGGCGATCGCCGCTTGTCCTGGTCTGCATCGCCCGCCCGGAACTGCTGGAACAGCGTCCTGCCTGGGCGGCCGGAGCAGCAAGGGCAGTGTTCATCGATCTCGCGCCACTCGCCGAAGGCCCAGCCACCGCGCTCCTGGACGCATTGGCAGGGGATCAGCGCATCTCGCCGTCCACTCGAACACGGCTTCTTCAGACCGCTGCCGGCAATCCGCTCTACCTTGAGCAACTAGCGGTCTCGCTCAGCGAGCAGGCCGGGAGCGAGGCCTGGCCGGTGCTGCCGCCTACGATCGAGGCGCTGCTGGCGGCGCGCCTGCAGCGTCTTGGGCCGGGACCAAGCAGTGTTCTGGCCCGCGCGGCCATCGTCGGCAAGGACTTCGGAGTGCAGGCAGTCCGCGAACTACTCCCGGCCGAGGCCCGAGGCCCGCTCAGCCGCAACCTCCAGACCCTGGTCGCGAAGGGGCTCGTGCAACACGGGCCGCCCGGCAGAAGCCCCGCAGAGCAGTACAGCTTCCACCACATCCTCATCCAGCAGGCGGCTTACCGAGCGATCCCCAAGTCGCTTCGCGCCGAGCTACACCACCGCCTCGCCGACTGGCTCGAGTACGTTGCCTGGACGCCAGCCACCCAGCGCGCGGAGATCCTCGGCTATTCGGCCAGGGATTGTCGGCCAGGATCCTCGCCGACCGTAGCCACCACCCCGAGGCAGCGGAACTCGCACGCTCGGCGGTGGCGCTGGCCGCGCAGACGGACCTGCTGAGCGAGCACGCCGACGCCCTGCTCGATCTCGCTCACGTCCTCGCTGCGATCGGCCGTGTCCCCGACGCACATGCCGTAGCCACCCAGGCTCTTCATCTCTACCAACGCAAAGGCAACCTTCCCGGAGTCCGGGAGACGCTCGGACACCTTGCCGAGTATGTACACATTTGAGAGGATCACCGATTCATGCCGCACTCCGAGGTTCCCGAGATCGAACTCAGGGATGACGACAGCATTAGCCTCACCGTTGAAGTCTTCGGATTCGAGGCGGACATACCTGTCGAAATATCCGGCCACGCAACCCAGGCCAATGGGGCCATTGCTACCTTCTATGACATCCAGAACCTCCCCCCGGCCAATCCCGACGGCGGCTGTTTCCTGACGGTGATCGCCGTCCCATCGACGAAGTTCGTGGCAGGGGAGGTGATCACGGTCGTCGGACGGGCCGCGAAGATCTGGGGCACCGTACTGCAAGGAGACCCGGATGAGCAGCGCCCGGGTATCAAATCGGTATGGAAAGCCGGGCCTAACTAAGTGGGTGGCCAGCGCAGCGTTATGTACATGTACGGGCGCCTCAGCGCACCCGTCGGTTCCGCACCTGCAACATTGACCATTCAGGCCAGCGACGTGCTCCAGCCACCCCAGCCACCCGCGCCGCCCGGGCAGGTCCCTTCGGCGCCACGGCCTGTCCACCTCGTTCGGATCGTGTTCTCGCCCGCCGCCCGCGCCTGGCGACACGCCGCTGGCCCAGCCGCCAGGCCTAGCACCTTGCCGGCCGAAGCTGGAATGGGACACGATGGACGGGCTGCGCGCCGCGTTCGCCACCCGCCCGCGCCTTGCCTCTGGGGGGTGCTTTTGCGTGCGGCGGTTAGCCGTCCTCATCCTCGCCTGGCCCTTTGGGCACCACGGGTGACAGCCGCATAGTCGGGGACTCACGGCGTGTCCCAAACGACAGAAAGTGACGAGACAATGGCCCGGACCCTGCCGATCTCGACCGAACAGCCGCTGGACGCAACCCGGAAGGTCGCCGGGCAAGTCGTCACGCTTGCCGGCGCCGAGGCGGTGGCCGTGCAGGCGGCAGCCTCCATCACGCTGACCGCACTGCTGTGGCCGCCGATCTCCGCAGCCCACGCACTCGCCGGGCTGGCCAGCGCGCTGGGCCAATGGCTGCCGCTACGCCCGCTCCCCGAGCAGCAGGTGGTCGTGGTAATGCCCGAATCGGGCGGTGCAGGACGGGGCGCGAAGGTGCGCCGTGGCCGGCCGGGGGCAGCGCGCGCGGCCGGTGCGACCACGCTGGGGGTGGAGGAGGAGTTCGTACTCCTGGACCCGTCCACCGGCGCCACGGTATCAGCCGGCCCCGATCTGGTGCGGATGCTCGACGGGGAGCCGGGCGTGCAGCAAGAGCTGATGCAGTTCCAGGTGGAGACCGGAACCAGGGTGTGCACCGGCCTGGACGACCTCGGCCGCGACCTGGTCAGGCTCCGGCGGCTCGCCGCGGCCGCCGCGGCGCATCTGGGCTGCCGCCTGGTGGCGTCAGGGGTCGCGCCGTACCGCACGCCCGGGCTGGCCGCCCTGACGTGCCAGCCCCGTTACCAGGAGCTGGCACGCCGGTACGGTCCCGTGGTGGCCGATGCCGGCACCTGCGCCTGCCACGTGCACGTCGGGGTCCCCTCCCGGGACCTGGGCGTCCAGGTCCTGGCTCGGCTGCGGCCCTGGCTTGCGCCGCTGCTCGCCGTCACCGCCAACTCTCCGATCGCCGACGGGCACGATACCGGATGGGCCAGCTGGCGGTACCCGATCCAGACACGCTGGCCGACCGCGGTGCCGCCCGCGGCGTGGCCGGACGCGGCCGCCTACGACACGGCAGTCCGCCGCCTCATCGGGCGCGGCGCGGCACTGGACGAGCGGAGCGTCTACTTCCTGGCCCGGCTTTCCCCGCGCTACCCGACCGTCGAGGTCCGGGTCGCCGACGTCTGCCTCGACGTCGGCACCGCGGTTCTCGCGGCGGGGCTGATCCGCGCCCTGGTCGCCACCGCTCTGGCCGAGGCCCGGCGCGGGACGCCGGTGGCAGCGGCGCCGGCCGGGCAGGTCGCCGCGGCGCTGGCCGCTGCGGCGCGGCAGGGGCTCGCCGGGGCAGGAGTCGACCCGTTCACCGGGCAGGCCGTCGATGCGCCGGCGCTCCGCTCCCGCCTCCTCGATCATGTCTACCCCGCGCTCAGGGACCACGGCGACGCCGAGACGATCACCAGGCTGCTGCACCGGCACGACCAGCGGGGGACCGGAGCCGGCCGGCAGCGAGCCCTCTTCACCAGCGCCGCGTCCACGCCCGCGTTCATCAAGGCACTGGCCCGCGCGACGCTGTACCGGGCTGAGCTGCGGTAGTTCAGAGAAGTAAGCCGGGTAGAGCCACGGGATTACGTCGACACGGCGCCCGCTTTGGAGCGCTACACCGTCGATCAGCTGATCGACTTGGCTGATCGGCTGGATCCGAGCCTGACCGGACGTGACTTCGCCGACGCGGGCCGGCAGCTGGACCGGATGCCCGATCGGCTGTTCGCCCGTTACGTGCGTGATCAGCAGGACGTCGCCCGGCTGCGGGAGCGCTTCGCCAGCCGGCCCCGGAACGCCAGCCCGGAGTGACCTTGAAGGTTGCGGCGATGGCGGCGGCCAGGAAACCGGACAGGATGAATCAGGTCGGCCTGACCGCATCGTAGGCCGAGGCCTGCAGCGTGTATAGGTCGGCGTAGAGCCCCCCGCCGGCCATCAGCAGATCGTGGGTGCCCTGCTCCGCGATGCGGCCATGGTCCAGGACGTAGATGCGGTCCGCGTGCCGGACGCTGGCCAGCCGGTGGGTGATGAGCAGCACGGTGCGGTCCTCGGCGTGTGCCCGGATCATCTCGAACAGCTCGTGCTCGGCGCGGGCGTCCAGGGCCGAGGTGGGCTCGTCACAGATGAGCAGCGCCGCGTCACGGTAGAAGCCGCGGGCGATCGCGATGCGCTGCCACTGCCCGCCGGACGGCTCGGTGCCGCCACGGAACCGCCGGTCCAGGTGGGTGTCGTAGCCGGCGGGCAGTGTCTCGATGACCCGGTCGGTGCCCGCGGCGGCTGTCGCCGCGGCCAGCAGGCGGTCATCGCGCGGGCGGCCCATCGTGATGTTCTCCAGGGCGGTCATCGGCCAGCGCGTGTAGTCCTGCATGATTACCGCGATCCGCTCGCGGAGCTGCTCGCGGTCTACGTCGGCCAGGGAGCGCCCGTCCCAGGTGATCTCGCCGCTGCACGGCTCGTAGAGGCCGGCCAGCAGCTTGGCCAGCGTGGTTTTGCCCGACCCGTTCTCACCGACCAGGGCGATGACCTCACCGCGCCGGATCTCCACGGAGACGTCGGTCAGCGCGGCACGGGCCGAGCCCGGGTAGCTGAAGCCGATACCCGACGCCCTGATCACGTCGAACCCGGGCGGCGCCGGCCGGGACCCGGCGAGCGGGAGACCCTGCTCCGCCTGCTGGCAGAAGTCGAGGTAGTCGTTGAAGTACAGCCCGGACTCGTAGCACTGGTTGACCGAGACCAGCAGCTTGGACAGCGACGACACGGCCAGCTGGATGGTCAGAACCGCCGTGCCCGCCACCGGGAGCCCGATCCAGCCGATGCTGAGCAGCACGACCAGCACCAGGTAGACAAGGCCCATCCCGGCGCCAGCCGCCGCGTCCCCGGCCAGCCGTATCAGGGACTGGCGGCGGGCCAGCCGCAGGCGCACGGTGCGCTCGTAGGAGGCGAGCACGTCGTAGGAGCGCAACAGGAAGTCGCGCATGTTGAACGAGCGCACCTCGGCCGCGGGCCGCCGGTCGGCCATCAGGTC
>Ga0302235_10000902_pt1 | contig 22787 bp, 23 predicted proteins | sample II_Palsa_N3_3_FD_193577 | JGI IMG/M metagenome (GOLD analysis project Ga0302235, IMG submission 193577) | Peat permafrost microbial communities from Stordalen Mire near Abisko, Sweden - II_Palsa_N3_3 | ecosystem: Environmental > Terrestrial > Soil > Palsa > Peat permafrost | place: Sweden...
CGTGGCTCTCGTCCGGAGCGGTGGGCCACAGCACCTGCTCGGCCAGCGCGTGGTCGTCGCCGAACCCCACCGCGTAGTTGGAAGCCGCCATCCACCGGAGCCGGTCGGCCAGCCCGGTGGAATCCCCGCGGGTCACATGCTGCCTGGCGAGTTCGGTCAGCGCGGCCTCAAGCTCGACGCCGGTGAAGCGGGGCGGCAGGATGCTCCACAGCAGCCGGGTGTTCTCGTCGTCCTGGCCGTATTCGGTGAGCTTGATCTGGAACAGGCGACGGTCGTAGCGGACCGGCCGGGTGCGTCCGGTGTCGAGGAACCGGCCAGGCGGGTCGAACCGGATGACCGGACCCGCGCCGATGATGCCGGTCCTGAACTCGATGCTGGACAGGTGACCTTCGCCGACCGCCCGCAGGCTCATCACGAACCGGACTTCGTCCGGCTGGCATCCGGACTGGTCCGGGTGCTTCACCATGGACGGATTGAACAAGGCCGCGGCCTCGAGGGCGTACTCCTGGGTGAAATACGCTCCGATCAGCTGCCGCCGGGCCCGGCTCATTTCTATCTCGGCGCCCACCCGGTGGGCGACGAGCGAGAAGTGGTTCTCCAGGGTCTGCGGCAGGTCGCGGTAGCCGTCGGAGAATCGCGCCATCGTCCGGGCCAGCGTTTGTTCCACTTCGGCCTCGGTGAGGCTAAGGATGCGGTCGATGACCGGCGTCGCGCGCGACTCGCCCTGGATCAGGCTCTCCTGGCCGGGTACGAAGAGCCGGGACAGGGTGCGGGAGGGGTCCGGCTTGATCCGGTGCTCGGTGCGGGCCAGCAGCGCGTTCGGGACCCGGGTCGCCGCCTTCATGGCGCGGGGGTCAGGCGCAGTCCCAGCTGCATCACCGAGATCATGGCCAGGGTCGACTCGGCGCCCTGGTTGCGGCTGCGGCTGGTGCGGCCGAGGCCGTCGCAGCCCCCGCCGGTCCGTTCGTCCAGCAGCGGGATCTTGGTGTCGTTGTCACCGAGGAACCAGGCCACGGCCATCTCCACGCCGGCCAGCCAGCTGCTGTCCCCGGTGACCGTGGCCGCCCGCTGGCAGGCATCGGCCAGGGCCGCCACCTCGATCGGCTGCTGGTCGAAGGCCGGGCGGGCCTCGCCGAGGCTCCATCCTGTCGTCGGCACGACCGACAGGTGGCCGTTTCTGGTCTCGACCTTGAGCAGCCAGCCGAGCATCCGCAGGCCGTTGCTCAGGATCTGGGGCCGGCCGAGTTTCTCCCCGGCGACGATGAGGGCCTCGGCGATGGCCGCGTTCGCGTAGCTGAGCCTGGGCTGCGGCCACGGCCACTCCTCGGCGGCGGGGGTCCGCCCGATGACGGAGACGGCGCCGTCGAGCAGCGCGAGCGCGCCCGCGTGGTCCGGCCACGGGCCGAGTATCTCGGCCGCTCCCAGCGCCGCGAACGCCATGGCGTGCGGCCACGGCGAGGACACCTGCGCGGCGCGGCCGAAGCAGGTGTAGGCCTCCTCGCGTATCCCGGCGGTCGGCCCCCGCGCGGCGGCGGTGCCGAGGCCCCACAGGCAGCGGCCCCAGCAGTCCTCCGTCCCGGGCTGGTCGTGCCACCGGCGGTCATAGCCGAGGCGGTTACGGACCTTGCCGTCCGGCGCCAGCGCCTGGACCAGGAAATAAAGGTAGCGGCGGGCCAGCGTGATCAGTTCGTCGGACGGCGAAGGCTCGCGGCACACCACCATCAGGCCGCGGGCCGCGTCGTCGACGCAGTAGCCGTGCTCGTGCCGGGGGACGATGCCCTCGGCGTGCTCGAGCAGGCCGATCTGGTCGGTCATCCGCATCAGATGCCGGAAGGGCGCGGCCGGGATCCTCATAGCGGGGCTCCCGCTCTGGTCATGGTGATCTCCGAGGCGAGTTCCCGGTAAGAATGCGCCACCGCCGGCCACAGCAGCTGCGGGGCCAGGCCCGCCGAGTAGCTGGCCATCCGCGCCGACAAGCCGGGTTCGGTCAGCACCCGCCGCAGGGCGTGCGCGATGCCGGCCGGGTCCTGCCGCTCGACCAGGAGCCCGGCCCCGAGGAGCTCGACGGCGTGCGGGAAGCACGTCGACACCACCGGCTTGCCGGCCGTGACCGCCTCGATCAGCACCCCGGAGGTGACCTGCTCCAGCGAGTCGTACGGCAGCAGGACGACGTCCGCGGCGCCGATCAGCTGGCTCAAGGCGGCGCCGGGCAGGAACCGGCCGTCGAAATGCACCCGGTCGGCCACCCCCCGGGCCCGGGCCCGGGCCTGCAGCGCCCGCCGGTAGGCCTCGCCGTCGCGCCCGAGCACGCGCGGATGGGTCTGGCCGGCCACCTGGTAGTCGATATCGAGCCCGTGCTCGCGGAGCAGGGCGATCGAGTCAATCGCGTGTTCGATTCCCTTGCCTGGTCCCAGCAGCCCCCAGGTCAGTACGGTGGGACGGCGGCCGGTCCCGGCCGGCCCCGTCATCCCGTGGTCAGACGCCGCCGTGCGGTGGTCAGCGGCGCCGTGCGGTATCACGAAGACCTTCTCCCCGGCGGTGCCGTAGATGTCAAGGAGCCGCGATCGGGCCGTCTGCGTCATCGTGACGACCGCGCTGGCGGCGGCGATGACCTCATCGAGAATGACGCGCTGCCGCGACGTGGGGCGGGCCAGCACCGTGTGCAGCACCACGATGCTCGGTAGGTACAGCGCGTCGAGCAGCGAAATGACGTCCTGGCCGTCAGGGCCGCCGTAAATGCCGTACTCGTGCTGCACGATCGCGACATCGAAGCTGTTCAGGACCGCGGCGGCCGCCGACGCGCTGGCGGCGGAGCCGGCCACCAGGTCGTGGACCACCTCGCCGGCCGGGCGCGGCGCCGGCTCGTCCAGGACCCGCACCACGGCGACCTGGTCGCCGGGCGCGGGCAGATGCGCGAGCAGCGCCGCCGTGAAGGTGGCCAGCCCGCACTGGGTGGGCGGATAGGTGCTGAGCAGTGCGTAGGTCGTCGGCATGAGGCTCCTTGTCGTCGCTTGCCGCTTGTCGTCGCTTGCCGCGGCACAATCGCGTGCGACGGTTACGCCGCACGGCAGAACAGTTCGCCGGGGGCCGAAGGTGGTTAACAGAGCGTTATGTGGGTGCGTCGCCGGACCGGGAGCCCAGTTCCGTGTCTCGGTGGCACCGGAGGTGGTAGCGCCGAGCGGGTCCGGGTCCTATGGCCAGGAACGGAATCTTCTGCCGGGATCTTCAAAGTCAGGCCCGAGGCTGGCTGAGAGGGCCTCGCGTGCTCGCTGACGTCCCGAACAGTGGCTGAGCGTCCTCCGCGGCCTCGCGTAGCGAACGCCTCTTCAGGATAGCCCAGAACGGCGCGCGAACCGCCCGTCAGGTGGCCGGCACCAAGACCGCGGGTATTGCGAGCACGGAAAAACAGCCGGGAATCACCGGGAAGGCGCATACTAGTAGTGATGAAGCCTGCCCGCGCCGCGAACCGACGCTTCCTGCCCGATAGTCCCTTCAACTCCCGGCACGTTGATCCACCTGTGGAGCAGTTCGACGTGCAGGACCAGGTGAGCCACGACAAGTACGGCCTCGGTCGTGTCATCCTCATCGAGGATGACTCCGCCTTGGTCGTCGACTTCGGTTCACGTCAGGTGCGGATTATGTGGCCCTTCGCCAAGCTGACCAAGCTCTGACGCTACTACCTCGCCGGGCCGCGGCCACGATAGCGGCACGGCGACCTGCCTAAGGATGTCCCGGCTGGTACTGGGGGCCTGACGGGCAGGAGACGGAGGTCGCGTGACGGCTATGGACAACGGGGCGTCGGCGCTTTCGCCGCAGCTGGAGGCGACTGCGCCTGCGGATCAGCGTGACGATCCCCGGGCGAAGCCCCTGCTGCGCGGCTGGCTCCACCTGGCCTGGTTCGAGGCCTCGCTCGTACTCGGAACTCTCGCGCTCGCCCGTATGCATGGCGGCCTGCGGATCACCGCGCTGGCCATCTTCGAGGTCAGTGTGACCGCGATGTTCGGCGTCAGCGCGCTGTACCACCGCGGTGACTGGGGCGCTGCGTGGCGGCAGCGTCTGCAGCGCCTGGACCACGCGATGATCTTTCTTCTCATCGCCGGCACGGCGACCGCGGCCTTCCTGCTGACCACCCACGGCCCCTTCCGGATGGCCTGCCTGATCGCGATATGGGCGCTCACGCTCACCGCGGGTGCGATCCACATGGTCTGGATGGATGCCCCTGAGCTCCTGGTCGGCTCGACGTTTGTGGGACTCGGCCTGGTCGGCGGTATCGCGCTACCCGCGGTGTGGCTGCACGCCGGGGCCGCGGCGGGAGCGCTGCTGCTCGCGGGCGGCCTGCTGTACATCGCCGGAGCCATCTCTTACCGCCGCCGCCGCCCTAACCCGTATCCGTCGGTCTTCGGCTACCACGAGGTCTTTCACGTCTACGTCTGCGCCGCCGCGACGTGCCAGTTCATCGCGATCGCGCTGTTCATCGCCTGAGCGGCCCGGCCGTTTTCAGGCGGCCGGGAACGCGCCCGTGCCGTCTCGGTCCGTGCCGCCCGGGTCCGTGCCGGTGAGCAGGGCCAGGATTTCGCCGACGGTGCGGTCCCGGCCGGCCGGATCTGGCAGCGGGAGATGCGTCTGGATGTGGTACCGGTTGCGGCGGCCGTCCTTCTCCTTGACCACGTAGCCGGCCTCCACGAGGTCGGTGATGATGCCGAAGGCGCTCCGCTCCGTCATGTTCAGGCTGGCCGCGATGTCGCGCAGGCGTGCCTCGGGGTCGTCGGCAATGCACAGGAGAACCAGGGCATGGTTGGTCAGGAAGGTCCAGTTCGCCATGCTCACACGGTACCAGTTTCCGGAAAGAACTTGCTAGTTTATTTATTCGGGTATAGCTGCGGGGGCCTGGCCGTTCCGCATCCTGCGATCGGACGCATCCTGCCGTCATCATGCCGTCCCGATGGATACGGAGAATATCCTCCCCGCGTGGCGGCACGGTATCCGGTCCGCTATGCGCGCACATCAGACGAACGGGCAAATATCCCTAAAGCCCGAAATGTCCACCCCCCGGGGCGGGCCGCCCGCGCCCCTGCTCGCGTAGTCGCACTTAGCTGTCGATTAACCAGGAAACCCGCTGCGACGTGCGTTAACGCCGCTACGACCGGCAAGTGATGACAATACCGCATACCATATCCGGCTTTTTAGCCCGAGCTGTTTACCCGGCCGGTAAAGTCTTGTCCGCAGCCGCCTTGACGAGCGCCCAGGGCGGACTTCTCTGTCCACCTCCGGGAAGGGTGCGTGTTTTGCAAGACACTACTGTTCTGGGCATAGGCGGCGCGACCGATTCTGACGCGAATGCGCGCCGCGGGATTCCTGTCCGGGCGGTTCACCATGCTGACGAGGACGCGCTACTGGCGAGGCTGCTGATCACGAGCCGGAGTCTGGCCACCGGCCGCACGCTGCGGTCGGACGCCGCGCCGCAGTCGCTCACCGAAGAGGAGCTGATCAGCTTCTGGGCCGACGACGCGATCGGGATCGCGAGTCACACCGGGCCCGCGTGATCCCGGCCGGCCAGCTGACCTCCGGTCAGCGGGACTGGCTCCGGGTGCGGTCATATCTTCTCCAGCGACGGTACGAACTGGCGCTCGAGGCCGCGGATGGGTACCCGGCCGGGAGCAAGATCGCCGGCACCCCCCTGCTCGCGGTCCCCGGCTGGCAGCCCTCCGCCCCGGTCCCGATCCAGGACATCAGCCTGGAATTCAGCCCCCGCCCGGTCACGGACTCCCGGGGCGGCGGCGCGGCGCTGGTTTTGCCTGCCCGCGCTGACGGGACGCGTTACCTTCGTTATTCGGACGCGCTCAGGGACCTGGCGGCCCCGGCGGTATTCGAGAACCGCGCCACCTACCGGCTCGTCGAAGCCGAGCTCACCGGCACGGCGCCCCGGCTGGCGTTCACCCGCGGCCGTTACTTCGACGGCATCGACACCGGTGAGGCGGCCGCGCACGAGTACGCGGCGAAGCGGCTGGACGGACGCCCGGCCGGGCTGCGCGGCAGCATCGGCGATCCGCGCGACCTGCGCCGCCGTCCGGTGAACCTCGCCATCAGCACCCTGACGCTCCGGCTGGACCGGGCGACGGGCCGGGCCTCGTTCCCGCTGCACTGGCGAGATCCGGCCAAGGTCGGTCATGCGGGCGGGTTGTACCAGGTGATCCCGGTAGGCGTGTTCCAGCCGTCAGGTGAAGCGGCCGCCAATGAGCGCGGCGACTTCTCGCTGTGGCGGAACATGATCCGCGAGTTTGCCGAAGAACTCCGCGGACGCTCAGAGGACTACGGCACCCGGGAAGGTCCCCTCGACTACGGCTCCTGGCCGTTCGCCCGGCGGATGACCGAGGCGCTTGACCGCGGTCAGATCAGCGTCTGGTGCCTGGGGCTCGGCGTTGACCCGCTGACGTACGCCACCGACCTGCTGACGGTGGCCGTTATCGACAGCCTCGTGTTCGACGAGGAGTTCAGCCTGGACTCGCGGCGCAACGACGAGGGCGAGCTGCTCGCGGCACGGGAATTCGCGGGCCACGTCATCGACCGCATGGTGACCCGCGAACCGGTGCAGGCCGCCGGCGCCGCGGTGCTGCGGCTGGCCTGGGCCCATCGCGAGACCCTGGTCGGCTGACCCTGGCCGGTTAACCCCGGGCCGGCCGATCTTGGCCGAAGATGCATGCTCTGCCGTCAGGTGGGCAGGAATGCGGAGGAATTTGAACGTCGCGCTTCGCCAGCGGGTGTTGTGCCTCACCAGATGGAGAACGGTGGTTAGGACCCAAGGCCGCAACGGCTTCGCCCAGGTGTGCCGGATGCACCGTGAGCTCGTCGGCGCCGGACCTGGAGGCGGGTCCGGTTCCGGCGTGCGGGGTGCGGTGCGCACGTTCGGTCTGTCCCGTGACGCCCCCGCCGCGGCCCGTCATTTCGCGGTGCGCGCGCTGCACCGCTGGGGGATCGCGGATCTGGCCGACGACGTGGCCCTGGTGGTGACCGAACTCGCGGCCAACGCCGTCAGGCACGCCCGTTCCGGCTTTACGGTCATCCTTTCGTCCCGGCCGTCCCGCTCGGACGTGGTGCGGGTCTCGGTCCGTGACGCGCGCCCGCTGCCCTCTTCTGGCGTCGCCGGCCAGGCGCTGCCCGTCGCACCGCTGCACGGCCTGGGGGCCGTGAACGCGATGGCGAGCCGCTGGGGAGTCGAGTCGCTCGGGTCCGCCGGCAAGACCGTGTGGGTGGAGCTGCCCGGATGAGCGAAGATCTGGCCGGGCGCACCGCCGTGGTGACCGGCGGGGCCAGCGGTATCGGCGAGGCCTGCGCGACCAGGCTGGCCGCGGGCGGGGCCAGCGTGGTCGTCGCCGACATCAACCTCGGCGCCGCCGAGGCGGTCGCCGCTCGTCTCGGCGGGCGCGCCTTCGAAGTGGACCTGGCCGCCGACTTCGACGCCGGCGCGCTGGCCGGCCAGGCCGACATCCTGGTGAACTGCGCCGGCCTGCAGCACGTCGCCCCGGTGCACGAGTTCCCCCCAGAAAAGTTCCGGCTGCTGCTCGCGGTGATGCTGGAGGCCCCGTTCCGGCTGGCCCAGGCGGCGCTGCCGCACATGTACGCCGGCGGCTTCGGCCGGATCGTGAACATCTCCTCCGTGCACGGCCTGCGGGCCTCCCCCTACAAGGTCGCCTACGTGGCGGCCAAGCACGGCCTGGAGGGGCTGTCGAAGGTGATCGCGCTCGAAGGCGGCGAGCACGGGGTCACCTCCAACACGGTCTGTCCGGCTTACGTGCGCACGCCGCTGGTGGAAAAGCAGATCGCGGACCAGGCGCGGATACACGGCATCTCCGAGGACCGGGTGATCACCGAGATAATGCTGACCGAGCCGGCCATCAAGCGGCTGATCGAGCCGGAAGAGGTCGCCGAGCTCGTGGCCTTCCTCTGCTCAAGCCCGGCGTCCTTCGCCAACGGCTCGTCCTGGGTGCTGGACGGGGGCTGGTCCGCCCGCTAAGCGTCCCGGGTTCCGCTGGTGATGCCGCGCGGGCGGCGGCTAGGCACCTGCGGCCCGCCACAGCGGGTTGAGCAGGCCCTCTTCTGAGATGTCGAGCATCCGCCGGTAGATCTCGCGCCAGGCCTCGTACCGCTCGTCGTAAGCGGCCGCGACGGCCGCCTCTGGTTCGAAGGTGGCCGCCCGGCGGCGCAGGGCCGGCCGCGGTTCGGCCAGGTGAGCGTAGACGCCCGCGCCCACGCCCGCGCAGATGGCAGCTCCGAGGGCGCTGCTCTCGGTCACCACGGGAATGTGCACGGGGACGCCGAGCACGTTGGCCATGATCTGCGGCCACAGCCGTCCCCGGGCGGCGCCGCCGGTGAAGACGACCTCGTCGAAGCGCAGGCCGGTCAGGCCAGTGATGATGTCCCGGTGCCCGCGGGCCACGTAGGCCGCCGCTTCCTCGATCGCCCGCACGCAGGCCCCCCGGCCGCTCGCCGCCGGGTCGGCCAGGTCGAACTGCAGGAATGACGGGCTCGCGTGGACCCAGCGCTTCGCGTTCATCACGTTGGACAAGATCGCGATCACCCCGGCCGCCCCGGCCGGGACCTTGGCCGCCGCCTCCTCCATCACCTCGTACGGGTCAGCGCCCCGGCTGCGGGCGAGCGCGACCTCGGCGTCGCAGAACGCGTCGCGGAACCACCGCATGCTCATGCCGCAGTAGAAGCCGATGCCTTCGAGCATCCATTCGCCCGGCAGGACATGGCACAGGGTCCGCAGCCGCGCCTCCGGGTCGATGACCGGGTCGGCGCGCAGCACCGTGTTCTGCCAGAAGGTGCCGCCCACGACGGTGTACTCGTCCCGCTGCGCCCCGGCGCCGAGCAGCCCGAGCTGGGTGTCGCCGCCGCCCGCCACCACGGCCGTGCCCGGCCGCAGTCCGGTCAGCGCGGCCGCGGCCGCGGTCACCTCGCCCACGACGGTGCCCGGGTCGACGACCGGCGGCAGGACGGCCGCGGGCAGGCCGCACATCGCCGGGATGGACTGTGACCAGCGCCGGCCGGCCAGCGTGAACATGCCGGAACTCGACCCGCAGGAAGGCTCGGTGACGTGGCGGCCGCTCAGCCGGTACACGATCCAGTCGCTGAGCATGCCCAGGCTGCCGGTCGCGCCCAGGATGTCCGGGCGGTGCCTGGCCAGCCAGCGCAGCCGGGCCGGGGCGGTGATCGAGACCCAGTCGCCGGCCTCGGCGTAGATCTTCTCCGCGGCGCCTTCGGAGATGAGGTCCTCCGCTTCGGCGGTCGACCTGCTGTCCACGTTGGGGCACGCCCAGATCTCCTGGCCGTCATGGTCGTAGAGGACCATTCCCTCGCGCATGCTCGTCGCCGCGACGGCCGCGACGTCGGCGCCGGTCGCGCCCGCATCGCGCAGCGCGTCCCTGATGCAGGCGGCAATGGCCTGCCAGCCCGCGTGCACGTCGAAATCCTGGCCGCCGGGCACGCCCGCGGGCTCGCGGTGAGTCCACTCGCGCTGCCCGGCCGCGACCTGGGCCGCCGTCTCGGTGAACAGCACGGCCCGGCAGCTCCCGGTGCCCGCGTCGATGGCGAGCAGGTAGCGGCCGGTCATGCCGGGGTGCTCTCTGCCGCCTGGAATCGCAGCACCTCAGGGTTGACCACGTTGGCCGGCACCCGCCCGGCCAGCAGGTCGGTCACCGCGGTCACCGCCCGCCGCGCGCCCCTGGCCAGGGTCTCCGCGGTGGCCCCGCCGATGTGCGGGGTGATGAACACGTTCGGCATGCTCAGCAGCGGGTGCCGCTCTCCCGGCGGCGTCCGCTCGAGCACGTCCAGGGCCGCGCCGCCGAGCAGGCCCTGCTCCAGGGCCTGCGCCAGGGCCGGCTCGTCCACCAGCGACTCGCGGGCCGTGTTGATGAAGTACGCTCCCGGCCGCATCTGGGCGAACCTTTCCCGCGAGAACATCTGGCGGTTCTCCGGGGTCAGCCTGGCGTGCACGGAGACGATGTCCGAGCGGGCCAGCAGCCTGTCCAGGGACACCATCTCGACGCCGGGAACGGCGGCGGGCGGAGGCTGCGGGTCGTATCCGACCACGGTGAAACCGAGGGCCCGGGCCCGCCTGGCCACCTCGCGGCCGACGTGGCCGAGCCCGACCAGGCCCATGGTCAGGCTCGGCGCCTCCCGGCCGAAGAACTCCCGGCCCTCGAAGACCGACTCGGCGAAGCCGCCCCCTTCGAGCAGATGGCGGCTGGCCCGCGGCACCATCCTGATGAGCAGCAGGGCGAAGGCGATCGTCAGCTCGGCGACGGCCTCGGCGTTCTTGCCCGGCGTGTTCACCACCGGGATGCCGCGGCCGGTCGCCGCCGCGACGTCCACGTTGACCGGACCGCCCCTGGCGCAGCACACCAGCCGCAGCGGGGCGGCCCCGAGGACCTCGGCGCTGACCGGAGCGCCGTGCACGATGAGCACGTCGTGCCCGGCCACCGCGCGCACGATCTCGGCCGGGTCTCCTACGTACTCTCGTAGCCCGCGCTCGGAATCGGTGCGCGGCGGGGCGAACGCGACCTCGTCGATCTGCATCGTGGACAGCTCCACCTTGCCGTCGAGGCTGCCGCCGACGAGGCTGCCGCCGACGAGGCCGGCGCCGACGAGGCCGGCGCCGACGAGGCCGGCGCCGACGAGGCCGGCGCCGACGAGGCCGGCGCCGTCGAGGCCGGCGCCGTCGAGGCCGGCCAGGGCGTCGTCGTACGCGGACAGCGGCATGTACGGGTCGCCGACCACCAGGACGCGGGCCGGCTGAGGCAGGCTCACGGGTAGACGTAGGTGGGCTTGAGGTCGATCGCGTGGCCGCTGCCCGACTCAAGGACGAACTTGATCGTCGGCGAGGTGTCCAGGTAGTAGAACTCGATGGTCTCGCCGATCCGGCCGCCCATCAGGATCTCCGCGCCGCGCTCGCGCCAGTGCTTCTTCACCGCCTCGCTGTCATCGACGGAGTGCTTCATGCAGGCGATGTGCTGCACGCCCTCGCCGTGGGCGTCGAGGAACTCCTGGTAGATGCTCGGGCCGCTGACCGGCTGGATGAGCTCGAAGCCGAGCCCGTCCACGGAGGTCTCGGCGCCGATCATGCGGAACTCGGCTGGCTTGCCGCGCACCACGGTGTCGTGCAGCAGCGGCGGCTTGTAGTCGAACACGCTCCACGGTCCCCAGCCCAGGTTTTCCGTGTAGGAACGCAGCGCGGACTCCATGTCCGCGACGACGACGGCGATCTGCGTGATCGTCATCGGGACCGTGGGCGGCACGATGCGCCCGCCGTTACCGCTTGCCATCCGATACCTCCTGGGGTGATCGCCTGCCCACGCGGGCGAGCAGTTCTGCCCTGGTCCACTGCCGCCCCCAGAGGGTCACCACGGGCAGGGCCTCCTCAGCATCGAGCTAAGAGCATCCGCTCATTGGTTGCACATCTGCTCGTCAGGCAATTATCAGCCTGCCGGGCCGGTGATGGCAAGGGCTGATGCGGGACTACCCCGCGTCAGCGGGCATCGGCAGATTTGCTGGCCGAGGCTGTCGCGACCGCGTGCTCCAGCTCGAGCAGGCGGAGCGCGGCGAGCTCGTTGGTGACCAGGACGTCGAGGAACCCGCCGCGCAGCGCGCCGAGGATGGCCTCCACCTTGTGCCGTCCTCCGGCCACGCCGACGACCTTGGGGATCCCGGCGAGGTCGGACAGCTCGATCCCGATCCTGCGGTCATGGATCGGCAGCCTGACCACCTGGCCCGAGGCGTCGAAGAACTGGCCGAGGATGTCCCCGACCACGCCGCGGGCGTGCAGCGTACGGACGTCGTCGGCCTCCAGGTAGCCCATCTGCACGATGGTGGCGTCGGCGGTCGGCGTGCCGACTCCGACGATGGCCTGCTCGACGCCGCACGCCTGCTCAAGCACCTGCTGGATGGCGGGCTCGGTTTTCAGCGCCGCCGCCAGCTCGGGGGTGGACGCGACGATCGGGGTCGGGATGACCGTGGCGCTGGTCATCTCGCCCTCGGCGGCGCTCTCGCCCTTGGAGGAGAGGAAGGCCCGCAGGTACGCGTCTACGCCGCCGGTCAGGGCCACCATGTGCACCGGCCCGACGGCGCCGAAGTTCGTCGAGGCGATGACCCGGGCCACGGTGTCGCCCCACCCCACGCCGAGCGTCCCGCCCGGCCGCAGATGGGTGCTCATGAACTGGGCGCCCCCCAGCCCCAGCCGCGCGTTCAGGCTATGGTGGTCGCCGGCTTCGGTTTGGTGATCCGGGATGACCAGCGCCTCGGCCAGGCCGAAGGTGCGGCGGAGCTGCCTGCTCACCTCGAACGCGTCGAGATGATCCGCGTTGAGGTTGATGGAGACCAGGCCGACCCTGCGGGCCCGGTCCAGCATCCGGCCTACCGACGCCCGTGACACCGACAGCCGTTTGGCGATCTCGTCCTGGGTCAGCTCGTCCTTGTAGTAGAACCAGGCCACGCGCAGAAGCAGTTCCTCGCTGCTGGACCTGCCCTCGCGGACATCTTGTTCTGCCCTCACGGCATGCCCTCCCCGGTCCTGACGTCGTCGTCATTGCCCATTATCGCCAGGGCCCGGCCGGCTGGCCCGACGGCCTGCTCACGGTCAATGACCCGCCGCCTCGGCCTGAGCAGATTTTGGCCGAACGGTCGGTGGTGCCCCGGTCCGGTAAGACGAACGCGCCCAGGCCGGTGATCGCGCGGCCGACGATCAGGTCAGCGGTCGGCATGGGAGTTCTCTCCTTCGCTACGCGCGGTTCTACGGGGCCGCGGCTCTAGGGGGCGGCGAGAAAATCGTCCACCACCGGCGCGAGCTCGGCTGCCTCGGTCACCAGGCCGAGGTGGCCGCCGTGGTAGACGAGCAGCCGCGAATTCGGGATGAGCAGCCGCATCAGCCGGGCGTTGGCCAGCGGGATGAGCGGGTCGTCATCGCCGGACACGATGAGCGTCGGCTGGCGCAGCAAAGGCAGGAACGGCACGCTGGTCCAGCCCGCCCCGGCGGCGAGCTGGTACAGGTAGCCGCGCGAGGGCCCGACCCGGCTGCGGTCGTGCATCGCCGCCGCTACCGCGGCGGGATCGGCCCGCGCCGACCCCCCGTAGATGTCGCCCGCGATCCGCTCCAGGTATCCGCGGTTGAGGTAGCGCCGCGGCGTCACCATGTGCGCGAGCACGGACGGCCTGCCCGGCACCATCAGGCTGCCGGCGCCCGTCGCCACCAGCACGAGCCGGCGGCACCTGGCCCGCTGGACCGCGGCGAAGTGCTGCGCGACGCCGCCGCCCCAGGAGATTCCGAGCACGTCCACGCGGTCGTAGCCGAGCTCGGTCAGCATCCGCGCGATGAGCCGGCACAGCCCGCTGAACCGGTATGGGCCGGATGGGGCGTCCGAGCCGCCGACACCCGGCGGGTCGAACCTGATCACGTCGACGGCCGGATCGAGCTCGTCCACGAAGGGCGAGAGCAGCTCGAGGCTGGCCCCGATGCCGTTGATCAGCAGCAGCGGCACCCGCTGGACCCCGCTCGCCGGGTGACGGCCGGGCCGGACCGCGACCCGCAGCAACTGGCGTCCGACCGCGACGCTGCGCACCTCAGCGGCCGCGGAGATGGGTTCGGGGCCCGGCAGGTCCGGCGGGGCCGCCGCGTCGGCGCCGTCCCCCGCCCACGCCGTGTCATCCGCGCACTTCAACGGGTCTCCTCGGGCGGGTGCACCTCGCGGCGCAGGATCTTGCCGGTGGGACCCTTGGGCAGCGCCTCCACCAGCCAGACCTGCCGCGGGTACTTGTACGCCGCCACCTTGTCCTTGACGAACTCGCGCAGTTCGGCAGGCGTCGCGCTGGCGCCCGGCTTGAGCGCCACGGCGGCGCCGACCTCCTCGCCGAGGTCGGGGTGCGGGATTCCGATCACGGCGACCTCGGCGACCGCCGGGTGCTCGTGCAGGACCTCTTCGAGCTCGCGCGGGTACACGTTGTAGCCGCCCCTGATGATCAGGTCTTTCTTGCGGTCGACGATGTAGTAGTAGCCGTCTGAGTCCACCTTGGCCAGGTCGCCGGTGCGGAACCAGCCGTCCTTGATGGCCTCCGCGGTGGCCTCGGGCTTGCCCCAGTAGCCCTTCATCACGTTGTGGCCGCGGATGGCGATCTCGCCGATCTCTCCTTCTCCCGCGGTCTGGCCCGCGTCGTCGATCAGCCGCATCTGCACACCCTCGATCGGGGTGCCGATCGAACCGGGCTTGCGGACCTGGTCCGGGTGGTTGAACGACGCGACCGGGGACGTCTCGGACAGCCCGTAGCCCTCGAGGATGATGCAGCCGAACTTCTCCTCGAACCCGCGCAGGATCTCCACCGGCAGCGACGCGCCGCCGGAGACGCACACCCGGAGCGTCGCGGCCATCGCCGGATCGGCCTCCGGATGGTGCAAGATGGCGGCGTACATCGTCGGCACGCCTTCGAAGATGGTCACCTTGTCCCGCTGGATGATCTCCAGCGCCCTGGCCGGGTCGAACCTGGGCAGCAGGGTCAGCGTGCCTCCGGCCGCGACGGTCGCGTTCAGGCCGCAGGTCAGGCCGAAGACGTGAAACAGCGGCAGGCAGCCCATCATCACGTCGTCCGGGTGGTTCTTCAGCAGCGTCCGCGCGGTCAGCTCCGCGTTGCGGACCAGGTTGGCGTGGGTGAGCTCGGCGCCCTTCGGCTTGCCGGTCGTCCCCGAGGTGTACAAGATGACCGCGTCGTCGTCGTCCTGGCGGCCGGGCTGCTCGGTCGCCGGGGCATAATCGCCGAGCAGGTCGGCCAGGTCGGGGGTCGCGACGGTGATGGCCTGGGCTCCGGCGTCGGCGGCGCCCTTGGCCGCTTCCCCGGCCGCGGACTGCCAGGCCAGCACCACCCGGGCCCCGGAGTCGCTCAGGTAGTAGCCGACTTCGCGGCTCTTGAGCAGCGGGTTCATCGGCACCACGACGGCGCCCGCGGCCAGCGCGCCGTAGAACGCGATCGGGAACGCCGGGACGTTCGGCAGCATGAGCCCGACCCGGTCGCCGGGCTCGATTCCGGCCGCGGTCAGCAGCGTGCTCATCCGCCCGGCCGCCTCGCGCCACTGCGCGTAGGTCAGCACCAGATCGTCCATCCGCAGCGCGGGACGGTCCGGCTGATCCGCCGCCGCCTCGTCGAGCAGGGAGCTGAGATTCGTCATGGCATCCTCCAGTCCGCGCCGCTGCGGTGAGCAGAACCGTGACGGTCCCACCTGTAAGCATCCTCCCCCCTTCAAATGGTTTCAAATGCCCCCCACCTGCGAACCTCAGCCCCGGCCGATATACGGCATCGTGGTCGCCGTGATGGTGAGGAACTGGACATTAGCCTCAGGCGGCAGGGACGCCATGTACAGGACGGCGTCGCCCACGTGCCGGGCGTCGAAGGTGGGTTCGGCCAGGACAGAGCCGTTGGCCTGGAGAATGCCGCTGCTGATCCGCTCGGTCAGTTCGGTGGCCGCGTTGCCGATGTCGATCTGCCCGCACGCGATGCCGAACGCCCGGCCGTCCAGCGAGAGGGATTTGGTCAGGCCGGTGATGGCGTGTTTGGTGGCGGTGTAGGCGACGCTGTTCGGCCGGGGGGTGTGCGCGGAGATCGAGCCGTTGTTGATGATCCGCCCGCCGCCCGGGGTCTGGGCCTTCATCATCCGCACCGCGTGCTGGGCGCACAGGAAGGCGCCGGTGAGGTTGGTGTCGACCACCTGCCGCCAGTCGGCCAGGTCGACCTCGTCGATCCCGGCCGAGGGCCCGAACAGGCCGGCGTTGTTCACCAGCAGGTCCAGCCGCCCCCAGGACCGCTGGACGGCCTCGAAGAGCGCGGCCACCGACGGCGGCGAGGTCACGTCGGCCGGCACGACGAGCGCGGATTCGGCGGGCCAGTCGGCGATCGCGGGATCAGCGGTCTCGGCGCTTTCCATCAGCGCTCCCTCGCGCCGCCCGGCCAGCGCGACCTGCCAGCCCGCGCCGAGCAGGGCCCTGGCGATGGTCCGGCCCAGCCCGGAACCCGCCCCGGTAACAACGGCTACGCCCATGGTTAAGCCCTTCTCCTGGTAGGACAGGCGGTCAGGGGACGACGGTGACCGGCCACCGGCCGGCCTTGACCAGCCGCACCGCCAGCGACCCGATGAACCGGTGGCCGGCCTTGGTCGACGCGCCGACGATGACGGCGTCGGCGCGCACCTCGTCCGCCACCCGCCGCAGCTCGCCGAACGGGTCCCCGCGCGCGGTGACGAACGTGATCTGCACCCCCAGCACTCCGGCGTACTCCTCCGCCCGGTGCCGCAGGTCCGCGGCCATTTCCGAGAGGGCCTCGCCCTCGGCGGCGATGACGCCCGCCCCGGCCCCGGCGGCGGCGCCGTAGATGGCGGAGAGCTGCTCCACGTACACGCAGACCAGCCGGGCGCCCTGCCGCCGCGCCAGCCCGGCCGCGTACGCCCCCGCCCGCAGTGACGTGACGGAATCATCCACCCCGACCAGAATGACCTGGGGCCCGTCGGTCCCCAGTTCGAAGGCTCCGCCCTCTCGCTCCGTCACAGCCGAAGTATAGAGATGAATCCGAACGGCCCGTGGTGGCAGCACCCGCCCAGCGCAGCGACCCGGTCATCCCAGGACAGCCCGCCCATCCCGGAACAGCTCGCGGTCACGCTTCCTGTCTCCGCCGCACCGCGCGGGCGTCCCGGCTGGGTAATCTGGCGGGCATGGATGAGAATCGTGCGCGTCGGGTCACCGACGCGCTCAGGGACCGCGGCATCAACGCTCACCTGAAGAAGTCAGGGATCGACGCCTACGCGGTGCAGGTGTCGGTGACCGGCGGCCGCGAGGCCGTCTGGGGTTCCGAGGGCACCACGGGCCTGGAGGCAGAGGTTCTGCTGGACGGGGACCTGGTCGGCTTCGTGCCGCAGATCCCGGGTTCTGACACGTTCGACGAAGCCCAGATCGTCGACGCGATCGCGCGCGCCGACTACGACGAGCCCGAAGGCCGGGAACTTCCAGAAGCTCCGCCGCCGGCTCCGTCCCTGCCCCGCGAGGGCGGCGTGTTCCGCCGCTTCATCGACGGCTTCCGCTACGACTCCGAGGCGTAGCCCAACGGGTTGGTGACCCGGACGCCGGTTAGCGGCGAAAACTGGCATGGGTCACGCCCGCGGTGGAAGGCTATAGGGGTGCGTCTGGCGACATGGAACGTGAACTCGGTGAAGGCGCGGCTGCCGCGGCTGCTCGACTGGCTCGCCGAGGCCAAGCCCGACATCGTCTGCCTGCAGGAGACCAAGTGCGCGGACGCCCTGTTCCCCGAGGCCGAGGTGGGCGAGCTCGGCTATGAGGTCGCGGCCCACGGTGAGGGCCGGTGGAACGGCGTCGCGCTGCTTTCCGCGGTCGGCCTCGATAATGTCAGCCGGGGGTTCCCCGGTGAGCCGGGGTACGAGGGCGAGCCGGGGGAGCCCGCGCTGATCGACGAGCCCGGCCTGCGCCGGCCGGAGGCCCGGGCGGTGGGGGCCAGCTGCGGCGGGATCCGGGTCTGGTCGCTGTACGCACCGAACGGGCGCACGCCCGAATCGGCCCATTACGCCTACAAGCTCGAGTGGTTCGCGGCGCTGCGCACCGCGCTCGCCGCCGAACTCGGCCAGGAAACCCAGCTGGCGGCGTGCGGCGATTTCAACGTGGCCCCGACCGACGCCGACGTGTGGGATCCGGCGGTGTTCGTCGGATCGACCCACGTCACCCCGCCCGAACGGCAGGCGCTGGCCGACCTGCGGGCGCTCGGGCTGCGGGACGTGGTGCCGACCCCGATGAAGGGACCGCATCCCTTTACCTACTGGGATTACCGGGCCGGAAGCTTCCACACCGATAAGGGCATGCGCATCGACCTGGTGTACGCGACCGAGGCGGTGACCGGCCGGGTCCGGGGGGCGTACGTGGACCGCGAGGCCCGCAAGGGCAAGGGTCCGTCCGACCACGCGCCGGTCGTAGTCGACCTCAGCTGAGGATGCGCGCGGCGTTGTCGTGCAGCACCGTGCGCACGACGTGGGCCGGCCGCTCGAGCGCGTCGAACTCGGACCGGCACCTGGGTCACCCGGGGAGGGACACCGGTTAGCTCAACGCGCGGCGGTGATTTGGGCGTGGGGAGGACTACCCTGGATTATGGCACTTCCGGGTAAAGGTGGCTGTCTCTTGTCGAGAGATGAATCCTCGATTGGCTGCGTCGGCGTTCTCAGCGTGGCAACACGGGGTGCCGACGGTCCCGGTGAAGTGCTCATTAGGATCCGTGGCGGTTCCGAGGCCTTCCTGGCCTGGTCGGACACGCCGCTGCCCAAGGGGGCGACCGTCCTTGTCATCGAATCGCGCGGAGCGCGGGCGGTCGACGTCATCGAGTGGGAGGACGTGCTCGGTGATAGTCCGCGCGTTCAGGGGTTATTTCTTTTAGGAGATGAACGACGATGTTCGGCTACCGTGTTCCGGCTCCCGACGAGGCCATGCTGATTTCCGGTGGAAAGCACGGCATGAAGGGTGCGCCTTTCCGCGTGGTGATCGGCCACGGCGCCTTTGTCACGCCGATTACCCGCAAGGTTCGCTACCTGACCCTGTCCATGCAGGAGGCTGAGGTCGCGGAGACCTGCGTGACCCACCAGGGCATCTCGCTGAACGTGCGTTCCGTGATCGCGTTCAAGGTCGGCAACGACGAGGAATCCATCGTCAACGCCGGCCAGCGCTTCCTTTCCGACCAGGACCAGATGTCGGTGCTGACCGGGCGGATCTTCGCCGGCCACCTGCGCTCGATCATCGGCTCGATGACCGTTGAGGAGATCGTTACCGAGCGGCAGAAACTGGCCAGCGAGGTTTTGGACGGGTCTAAGGCCGAGATGGCCAAGATCGGGCTTATCGTGGACTCACTGCAGATCCAGTCGATCGACGACATGGGCGCCGGGTACATCGCCGCGATGGCCGCGCCGAACAATGCCGCGATCCAGCGACAGGCGAAGATCGCGCAGGCGGCGGCCGACCAGGCGGCGGCCGAGGCGCAGCAGGCATCGGCCCGCAAGCAGGCGGAGTTCGCCAGGGAGACGTCCGTCGTGCAGGCGCAGTACAAGGCCGAGATAGACAAGGCGCAGGCCGAAGCGGCGCAGGCGGGCCCGTTGGCCCAGGCGAGCGCCACCCGCGCGGTCATCGCCGCACAGGCCGAGCTGGCCGCCCAGCAGGCTCAGCTGCGGCAGGCGCAGCTGGTCTCCGAGGTCGTCAGGCCAGCCGAGGCCGAGGCCGAACGGGTCACGATCCTGGCTAAGGCGGACGCCGAGCGCACCCGCATCAATGCCGAGGCCGCCGCGTCCAACAACCGCGTCGCGCTCGATCAGCTGCTCATCAACCAGTTGCCGCTGATCGTGAAGGAGGCGGCGGCCGGGCTGGCCGGGGCCAACGTCACCGTGCTCAACGGCGCCGACGGCCTCAGCGAGATCGCGGCCGGCCTGGTCAGCCAGGGCATGGCGATCCTCGACTCGGTCCGCAAGGGGATGCCGGTACCGAACCCGCAGGGCAGCGGCGACAACGGGCGTATCCTCGGCCAGATCAGCTCGGAGAGCCCGGGGTCCGCGGGAGTTTCCGGCGGATCCGGAGCCCAGCCCCGCGGCTAGCCGCCGGGGTCCAGAGCGAGCCGGAAATAGCTAGCCGGGAATAGAGCCTGGCCAGAGGGGCTGAGCCAAAACCTGGGAATTTTCTGACGTCATCTCGAGTCACGATCAGGAGCGAAGATCTCCGATTAGGCTCACAGCGTGGCAGCAGCGACGACGGCCGTGCGGGCCCGCGAGGCAGCGGAGCCTGCGCGGTCGCCTCGCGGCCGCCGCACGGTGGCGCTGGCCGCCGCCTATTACCTGCTGGCGGCGCTGGCGGTCACGCTGTGGCTCTGGCGCGACCCGGCCAGCCGGACGGTGGCGGGCAACGCCAACGACGCCGACCAGTTCGCCTGGTTCTTCCGCTACGACGCCACCGCGCTCGCGCACCTGCGGCTACCCGCGCTGGTGACCACCGCGATGAACGCCCCGCACGGCGTGAACGTCATGTGGAACACGTTCATGCTGCTGCCCGGGGTGCTGCTGGCCCCGGTGACGCTGCTCTTCGGCCCGCAGAGCGCCCTCACGCTGTTCATGACGGCCGGCTTCGCCGGATCCGCGACGGCCATGTTCGCGGTGCTGCGCCGATGGGACGTCAGTACCGCGTGCGCGGCGCTGGGCGGCGCGGTCTACGGGTTCTCCCCGGCGTTGCTGCACTCCGCCATCGGCCACTATGACCTGCAGTTCGCCGTGTTCCCGCCGCTGATCATCGACATCGGCCTGCGGCTGGCGCTCGGCCGGGTGAGCGCCGTGCGCGGCGGCCTGTGGCTGGGCCTGCTGGTGACGGCCCAGCTCTTCATCACCGAGGAGACCCTGCTCGGCACGGCCATCGCCGGCGTCGTGCTGGCGGCCGTCCTCGTCGTCAGCCGTCCCCGGGCGGTCGCGGCCCGGCTCAGGACGTTGGCCGCCGGGCTGGGCATCGCCGCCTGCGCAGTCGGCGTGATCGCCGGATACCCGCTGTGGGTGCAGTTCTTCGGCCCGCTCTACCAGCACGGCAGCCCGTTCACGCCCGACTTCTTCAAGAACGATCTCTCCACCTTCGTGGTCCCCTCGTCGTACCTGGTCTTCCACACCACAGGCAGCGCGGCCGAGGCCCTGCGGTACCAGGGGCACCTGCCCGAATACCTCAGCTACCTAGGCTGGCCGCTGCTCATCGCGGGCACGGCGGCCATGGCCGGCTTCTGGCGGCGGCTGCCGGTGCGGGCGACCGGGGTGGCCTGGGTGGTGCTCGGGGTGTTCTCCCTCGGCGGCACCCTGCTGTTCGGCGGCCACGAGCATCCCGCCGTCAAGCTGCCGTGGTACTGGCTGCAAGGCCTGCCGGTATTCAATGCGGCGCTGCCCGACCGCTTCTCCATCGAGGCCGACGGCGCGGTCGCCGCACTGCTCGCTTTCGCGGCCGACGCGGCCATCCCGGCCTTCGCCGCTTTCGCGGCCCACCCCGCCGTCCCAGCCTTCGCCGCCCGCCGCCTGCCGCGCCTCGCCGCCCGCCGCCTGCCGCGCCTCGCTACCGGCCGCCTGCCGCGCCTCGCCACTGGCTGGCGGCCGACTGCGGTCGTGCTGTCCTGCGCGATCCTGGTCGTCCTGCCGATCGTGCCCAAGCCACTGCCCGCGGCCGACGCGACCCCGCTGCCGCCCGGCTGGTCGGCGGTGTTCACCTCGCTGCGGCTGCCCGCCTCGGCCCACGTGCTCGTGGTGCCGATCCCGATGTCGATCTTCACCGAGCCGCTGCGCTGGCAGGCTGACACCGGCGAACCCGGCTCGCTCGTCGGCGGCTACTTCATGGGCCCGGCCTGGAACGGGCGCGGCTATATCGACGCCAACGGCACGCCGCCAGCCGGCCTCTACCTGAACGCCATGTGGCTAAAGTCCACCCCCGGCCTGCCCAGCTCGCTGGCCGCCGGGGTGCCGGAAAGCGCCTACCCCGGATCGGGAAGCTTCGTGAGCGTCAAGTCCGTGACCGACACCGCGATGCGCGCCCAGATCGCGGCCTGGCGGGTGGCGGCGGTGGTCGCGGTGGCCAAACCGGACTCAGTGCTCGGCCAGTACCTCACCGTCCTGTTCGGGCCGCCCGCCGCCGCCGCAGGCGACGTTCTCGCCTGGCGCGTCTAACCTCGCGACCGGTTCACCCCGCGACCGCACGGTATTCCATCTGGCGCGCCGCGCGAGGCTGACGGCCAGGCTATGAGGCTATTCATAGGTTTGGTCTCGGATTCATAACGACAACAGAGGTCGATCGGCGCATCTCGAGAAGGTCGTTGGGCACCGTAGTGAGTGAAGCAAAAAGAGAGCATAAGGAGTTAGCAATGACTTGGCTGTGGGTCAACGTGCCGCTGATGGTTCTTTTCGTCGCCGTGTGGGTGGGCATCCCGACGTGGCTGGTGCTGAAGCACCCGGACAAGAAGCCGGCGCCCGCCGTGGCGCCTGCCCTCCGGGGCCTTACCTCCCGCCCTGAGCCGCGCCGCAGCGAAGACGCCGGCTACCGCCGGGTCGCCTGACCCGCGGGGTCACGACGACATCTGGTTGGGCCGCGAAGATTATCTTCCGCTCGGAGCCGCAAACCTAGGCGGCGCAGCCCCGGATGATCCGGTGACGGTGGGCCGGAGGGCCAGAAGGCCTTCCGGCCCACGGTGGCGATCAAGTCACTCTGGCCTCAGCGGTCGCTTACCGGCTTGTGATACTGGCCCGCGACTTCGGCCCGGGCCAGCGCCGCGTGATTGCGGATCGCTACCGTCTCGTGAAGATGGTAGCGATCCGCAATGATCCCCCATGACCGACCCGGTGCCGACAAAGGGTGCATTTCGCCTTCGAGGGCCGGACTCTCGCGGATTGTGCGTCGCTACTACCCCTGGGCGGGAGCTGGTGACACACGATAATCATCCCGGCCCGCTTCAGGCGGGGCATTAGGTACATTTCGCTTCGATGTGTTGTCGACTGTGGGCGTGATCGGCCGTTGCCGCGACTGCTGTAAACGGCCGCTATGGTGCATGGTGACTGGTCCCTCGCGAGTGCGCCGGGCGGGAAGCGCCGGGTGGTGTGTGAGAGGCTGCCGTGATGCTGGCGTTGAGCGTGGCGGCTACGGTGGCGGCGGCCGTGTGGACGTACCTGGTCGTGGGGCACGGAGGGTACTGGCGGACGAGCCAGTGGCTGCCCC
>Ga0302235_10000906_pt1 | contig 22702 bp, 19 predicted proteins | sample II_Palsa_N3_3_FD_193577 | JGI IMG/M metagenome (GOLD analysis project Ga0302235, IMG submission 193577) | Peat permafrost microbial communities from Stordalen Mire near Abisko, Sweden - II_Palsa_N3_3 | ecosystem: Environmental > Terrestrial > Soil > Palsa > Peat permafrost | place: Sweden...
GCCGCCCGCCCCGCCTGCGCCATCCGCCACGGCCGCGTAGGAGCACCGCACCCGCGCGGCGGCCGGGTTCCCGATGAGCTGCGACACGCGCACCCGGACCAGCTCCAGCAGCACCGGATCGCTGACCTGCCAGACCCGCTCGTTCAGCGCGACCAGCAGCCCGCAGGCCTCGGGCTGGAGCCGCGACAGCGCCCCCGGCAGCGCCCAGACGTGCTCCGTCACCGTCGAGTTACTGATCGTCAAGAGAAACTCCCCTGTCCTCGTGGCCTTGCCGGAACAACTGCGCCTCGATTGGCATGCCCGCCCCCAGCGGCTCGGTGCGCGTCCACTCGTGCACGCAGACCCGGTGCACGATGGCCCACCGCCCGTCCCGGCATTCGTACCGGTCCAGGTAGCGGCCCCACCAGGTGTCCAGCTGCCGGCCGCCGTCGGCGGCGCGCAGCAGGTAGGTGACGTTGTAGACCTCGCCGGTGGCGTGGGTGTCGTCCGCGATGTCGATCGCGTGGTTGAGCACGCAGTGCATGGTCGCCTCGTAGCGGCGGTGGGACCGCACCACCCGCGCGCACAGGTCCGCGGCCGATCCCACGAAGACGCCGTGATCGTCGGTGGCGTCATCGTGGTAGGCGCTGCGCATCAGCTTGGCATCCAGGCGGTCGACCCCGCGGCAGTAGCGCAGTACGGCCTGCCGGATGGCCTCGGCGGCAGCAGTAGCGTCGGCGGCAGTAGCGTCGGCGGGCGGCACCTAGCGCTCGGAGGGCATGTCGAGAACCCGGCTGATCCGGTGGTGGCTCGACGGCCGGGGCGCCGCGACCCAGACGCACAGCTCCGGGTCGGCCTCGAACAGCGTGCCTTCCAGGTACCGGCCGCTGGGCGTGAACCGGCCCCACCGGGTACCCATGGTGACGTGCACGGTGCCGTCCCCGTTGTCGGCGTAGTAGGCGTTCGGATTCAGCGGGTGCCTGATCGAGCCGGGCCGCGGGGCCGTCCCGTCGGCGCCGTCGGCTACTTGCCGATCCACCTGGTCAGAAGGTCGTGCCGCCACGTGATTATGCCCTCCTGGAATTTCGACGCAGTGACGTACTGGCGCCGCGTGGTCTCCAGGCCGCGCTGTACCGCCTCCATGTTGAACGTGTCCTGCTCCATGACCAGGCCGAGCGTTTGCAGCTCCGGCGCGTTCGTCCACGGCTCGCCGAAGTCGAGCTCGGTGATCTGCGCCGTGGGCGGTCGCTCGCCGCGGTACGGAGTGAGGAACATCACCTCGAAGATCGACTCGTTGTGCCGGTCGCCGTTCGGGCGGAACCGGTACACGATCCGGTTGTAGCCGCCCCAGGGATGCAGGTTCGGGAACACCGCGTAGTTCCAGTGATCGACGAGCTCGCAGTCACTGATGTCGTCCGCCGCGTCGCCCAGCACCTGGCGCCAGCGCTCCCGGCCTGCCACCGCCATCGCGTCGCGGGCCGTACTGCGCTGGGAGAACGGGATGGGCAGGTCCTCGCCCTCGCGCACGTCGAGCATGCGCTTGAGGATGTCGGCCTCGAGCGCCTCCCCGGGCAGGTCCTCGATCGGTGTCCCGGACGGGCTGATCTGCCGCGAGTAGTTGCCGTAGACGTCGACGGCGGCGTTGGCGTCCCCCACGTACGGGGCCGACTGGGGATGCGTCGCGCCCAGGTGCAGCCCCTCGTCGAACGCCTCCTGCGCTATCTTCCAGTTGCACCGGATCTTCTTGGCCACGTGCGCCTGCAGGTACCGGTGCTCGAAGTCCCAGCGGGCGAAGTGTCCGGGCAGCGTGCCCAGGAACGTCTCGAACGGCTCGGCGTCCGGGTCGGGGTTGATGAACACGAACCCGCCCCACACGCCGACCTTGGCCTCGGGCAACCGCCAGTCGTCGGGGTTCGCCTCGACCTCCGGGAACTCCGACGGCGCTGGGGTATACCGCAGGCTGCCGTCCAGCCGCCAGGTAAAGCCGTGGAAGCTGCACCGGAACTCGCTGCACCGGCCGTCGTAGTCCTTCAGCGCCCGGCCGCGGTGCAGGCAGGCGTTGACGTACGCCTTGATGCCATCACGCGTCCGGACCACCAGATACGAGTCGCCGGCGATGTCGTAGACCACGTAGCTGCCGACGTCCGGGATGTTCTCCTCGCGGCACGCCATCTGCCAGACCTTGCGCCACAGCCGGGTGCGCTCGAGCTCGTGCCACTCGCGGCTGGTGTACCTGGTTACCGGAATCTGTGTACTACGCGGCTCGTAGATGAAGCGCTCACGCAGGTACTCGGGAGGCGGATGCGGGTCGTCCAGGACCAGGTCGTACCAGAGTGTGGTCCGCTTGGCGCGCTCTTCCACGCGAGGCGCGGTCGTCATGCGGATGCCTTCCATCGCGGGACTTACTTTAGACGGACTCAATATACCGACCTACTGTCTATACTGTCGAGTGTAAACCGGGTGGTTCAGCCGCCGAGCGGCTGGGTCCGCCGCTGACCTGCCGCGAGGTGACTCATGACCGCTCCTGCGCCGGGTCCGGCCGGGCCGGACGGCTACACCCTGTGGGCCGGCACCGTCGGCTTCACCTCGCCGCTGGCCGAGCGCTTCGCCGCCGCCGCGGCGACCGGCTGCCGGGAGGCCACGCTCAGCCCGCCCGACGTGCTCCGCGCCGCGCAGGACGGGACGGCGGCCGCCGAGATCGGGCGGCAGGCCCGCGACCTCGGCCTGGACCTCGTCGTCGATCCGGTCATGAACTGGTACCCCGACCGCGAGCCGTCCCCGTCGCGGTTCGCCGGCGTCAGCACCGACGACGCGCTCCGGATCTGCGAGGCGCTGGGCGTCACCTCGCTGTCGGCGATCGCCACCGCCAGCAGCGATGTGCCCGTGCCCGACCTCGCGGGGTACTTCGGCCGGCTCTGCGACCGCGCGGCCGGGTTCGGCGCGCGGGTCCACCTGGAGTTCATCCCGTTCACCATCGTCCGCACCCTGCGGATCGCCTGGGACCTGGTGCGCGCCGCCGACCGCCCCAATGGCGGCCTGGTCTTCGACACCTGGCACTTCTTCCGCGGCGAGCCCGACTTCGAGGTGCTGGCCGGCATCCCCGGCGACCGGATCTTCTACGTCCAGCTCGACGACGCGCCGGCCGTGCCGTCGGGCCCGCTGCGTGAGGAGACGCAGCACCGACTTTTGCCCGGGGACGGCGCCCTCGACCTGGTCGCCGCCATCCGGGCGCTGAACCGGATCGGCGGACTGCGCCGGGTCGGCCCGGAAGTGATCAGTCCCGACCTGGCCGCCCTGTCGGTGCTGGACGCCGCCACCCTCGCGATGGACCGGACCCGCGCGCTCGTCGACGTGGCCCTAGCCAGCCCATGACCTGGTGAGCCGGAGTTTCCCGACTAGCCAGGTTCTCGGCTGGTCAGTGCGTGGTGCCGTGCATCCCGACGGACGTGGCCAGGCCGACGACGATGAGTATGGTCAGGATCACCGTCGCCCAGCCGAGTATCAAGCCTGCGAGCGCCAGGCCAGCCCCCTGTTCTCCGGTTTGCTTGATCTCGTGCCGGGCCAGGTGGCCGAGCACGATCGCCGGTATGGCCGCCGGCGGCCCGAAGATGAATAGCGCGAGCCCGCAGGTGAGGCTCGCTAGCGCGAGCCCATTGGTCTTGGCCACCGAGGTCACCGAGGTCACCGCGGTTGCCCGCGTGGCAGGCAGGTCGGTCACGAGCTGGTCCAGGTCGGCGTAGGTGCGCGCGGACAAGGCGTGCTCCAGGCGGCCGTCGTGCTCGTCCTTGGACAGCCGACCTTCGCTGTAGGCGACGTTGAGGCATTCCACCACGCGGTCACGGTCCGCGTCGGCGGCTCGCATCTTCCCCGGTTCGCCGCCGGGGGCGAACACCAAGGGGCGCCCGGCGGATTGGATCACGCGAGGCGCGGTCGTTCGTCGTCCGCTCTCATAGTCCGCGATCCGCTGCAGCTCGTCGGCGAGCGGCGGAGCGGCCTGGTCGTCCGGGATGAGCGCGGTGCGGTCGGCGGCTTCCTGTATCGCGGTCAGCATCGCGTTCATCTCATCTCAAGTTATTAGTTACTTGTAGAGTACCACCATCTAACTAATTAGCGACGACCAAGGAATAATTCGAATTCATTACCGAGCAGCTAGCCAAAGGTGACCCGTAGCCAGCCCTCACTGCGGCAGAGAATTACGGGTCATCGATCTAGCGGGCCAGGTAGCCGCCGTCCACGGAAAGCACGTGCCCCATGGTGTAGGTAGCCTGGTCCGAGCACAGCCACAGCACCGCGTTGGCGATCTCGGCGGGCTGCCCGAACCGGCCGATGAGGCTCAGCCGGGCCAGCACGTCCTCCTCCTTGGAGCCGCGGGCCGCCATCGCCCCGCGCAGCATGGGCGTATCGATCGCGCCGGGAGCCACCGCGTTGATCCGGATGCCCGAGCCGGCGTACTCGATCGCGGCCGTCTTGGTCATCCCGACCACTGCGTGCTTGGTCGCCGTGTACACCGACTGCTTCGGCAGCGGGCGGAAGGAGTTCGTCGAGGCGATGTTGACGATCGCCCCGCCCCCCCGTTCCAGCATGGCCCGGATCTCGTACTTCAGGCAGAGGAAGATCGACTTGAGGTTGACCGCCACCAGCCGGTCGAAGACGGCCTCGTCGCAGTCGGCCAGCAGCGTCGTCTCGGTCTCGATCGCGGCCCCGTTGCAGGCGCAGTCCAGCCCGCCGTAGGTCCGGACCGCGGTCTGCACGGCGGCCTCGACGTCGCGCGCCGATGACACGTCAGTGCGGACGAAGACCGCCTGGCCCCCGTCCCGCTTGATCTCATCGACGGTCTCCTCGCCCCCGTCGGCGGCGATGTCGGCCGCCACCACCTGTGCCCCGGCCGCCGCGAACGCCTGCGCCGTCGCCCGGCCCATCCCGCCGGCCGCCCCGGTGACCAGCGCCACCTTTCCCTCGAACGCGCCGCTCACGCGCCCGCCTCCGCCGACGATCCCGCAGCTGACGACCCCGCAGCTGACGACCCGGACTCCGCCGCGTCCCGGCCCGCCAGGTAGCCGAACACCATGGCCGGCCCGAGCGTCCCGCCGGCCCCGCCGTAGGTCATGCCCATGGCCGAGGCCATGGCGTTCCCGGCCGCGTACAGCCCCGGGATCGGCTCGCCGTCGACGTCCAGGACCTGCCCGTTCCCGTTGGTGCGCGGCCCGCCCTTGGTGCCCAGCACCCCCGAGTACACCTGCACCGCGTAGAACGGCGGGGTGTCCAGCGGGCCCAGGGTCGCTCCCGGTCCGGGACCGAACGCCGGATCCCCCCACCACCGGTCATGCACGCTGTTGCCCCGCCCGAATTCCTCGTCACGGCCCCGCTCGGACTGCGAGTTCCACCGCCCCACGGTCTCCTCCAGCGCCGAAGCCGGGACCTCGATGGCCGCGGCGAGCTCCGGCACGGACGGCGCCTCGATCATCCAGTCCGGCGTGGCGCCCTGGCCCTTGAAACCCGCCAGGCCGTACCGGGTCAGGTAGTGCCGGTCGAAGATCATCCATGCGGGATGGTTGACGTAGTCGAAGCTGCTCACGTCGATGACGTGGAAGGCGGCGCCCAGCGCGTTGTAGTTGGCCGCCTCGTTGGTGAACCGGCGGCCCCGCCGGTTCACCATGATGCAGTGCGGGCGGGTGCGCTCGCCGTTGACCTGCCAGGCGGCCATCTGGTCGCCCACCGGGACGTCGATGATGGCCACCCACCACCCCTCGCGCATGTTGCCCAGGGACGCGCCCACCCGCATGGCCATCTTCAGGCCGTCGCCGGTGTTGGTCGGGACCGATGCGGAGCGCACCAGCGGGCCGCGAATGAACGCCCGGACCAGCTCCGGATCCCACTCGAACCCCCCGGTCGCGATGATCACCCCGCGGGTGGCGCCCACCTCGACAAAACCGTCCGCGGTCTCGAACCGAACCCCGGTGATCCGCCGCCCGTCCCGCAGTAGCTCCACCGCGCGCATGCCGGTGCGCGGCTCGATGCCGCGGTCCAGGCAGCCCTTGAGCAGCGGCCCGATCAGGCCCTGCCCGGCCCCGCGCTCGTCGCGGATCTTGCGCCGCTCCAGCTCCGAGGGGTCGACGCCCTGCGGGGCGCCGCGGCCCAGGCTAGTCTCGCTCATCATGATGTTGCCGGACAGCTGCGGCCCCACCGTGACCCGGTGCTGCCACGGGCCGAGTTCGACGAACGGGAACAGCGGGCACTCCATCGACCGGCCGCCGCCCGGCTTGGCTCCGGGGTGCTCGGGATGGTAGTCCGGGAAGTCCTTGATGATCTGGAACTGGACCGGGGTGTTCTGCTCCAGCCAGGTCACCACCTCGGGTCCGGCGTCGATCAGCGCCGCGGCCAGGTTCTCCTCGATGAGCCCGTTGGACAGCGAGCCGAGGTAGGTCAGCACCTCCTCCCGGGTGTCCTCGATGCCGAGCTCGGCCATGTGCGGGTTCATCGGGATCCACACCATGCCGCCGGACCAGGCGCTGGTGCCGCCGACCGCGTCGGCCTTCTCGAACAGCCCCACGCTGGCGCCTCCGGCGGACGCCCGGATCGCGGCGGTCAGCGCCGCGGCCCCGGTGCCCAGAACGATGACATCGAACGTTTCCACCGGGATTCCTTCACGCGCGTCCACCTAGGAGTTTTTATTCAATCACTACATAAAGAACCTAGTCACGGCCGGCTGGGGTCTCTAGCATCAATTTCAGCCCTTCACGCGACGTTGCAGGAGGTACCGTGATCGACGAACCGCAGCTGCAGAAATTCCTGGACCACGTGGCAGCAGGCCGCGGCGGCACGGTCACCTTGTTCCGGCCGATCAGCGGCGGCTACAGCCGCCTCAGCGCGCTGGCCACGGTGCGCTGGGCGGACGGGTCCGAGGAGTCCTTCGTGCTGCGGTCGGACCCGCCGGCCGATACCGGGGTGTTCGACAGCGACCGGGACAGCGAGTGGCGGCTACTGGAGGCGATCTCAGGAAAGCTGCCCATCCACACGCCCCGGCCCCGGTGGTACGACGCGACCGGGCAGCACCTCGGGTCCAAGTGCTTCATCGTCGACTTCTTCAACGGCCGGCCGCTGTCCGAGATCGCCCAGGAGCCGGGTCAGTTGCCGCGCGCGGCGCAGATCTACATCGACACCGTGGCCGAGGTGCACCGGACCCCGCTCGACGTGCTGCCGTCTGCGCTGGAGCGGCCCGCGGACTGGGACAGCTACATCGAGGGCCTGGTCGAGCACCTGAGCCGACTCGACCGCGACATCGCGGACAGCAACCCTGTCCTGCACTTCGTAGCGGCTCAGCTGGCCGCGCACCGCCCGCCGCCGGTGCCGCTCACCTTCGTGCACGGCGACGCGCAGCCGGCCAACATCCTGGTCCCGGACGACGGGCCGGTGCTGATGATCGACTGGGAGTTCGCGCGGATCGGTGACCCGCGCGAGGACCTCGGCTACTACAGCCACCTGCCCGTCCCGCCGAACCTGTACGAGGCCGATCCGGCCAGCTTCCTGGCCCGCTACCGAGAGCTCACCGGGCTGACCGAGGAGCAGGTCAACGAGGACACCGTCTCCTACTTCTACGTCCTGGGCATGGCGCGGCTGCTAGGCCAGATGTTCGACGCCACCGACGCGCTGGCCCGCGGTCAGTCGCGGGGCGTCATGGCGCTCTACATGATGAACGGCATCTCGGCCACGACGACCGCGTTCGTCGAGGTCGCCCGGCAACTGGCCAGCTGAAGGACTGAAGGAGGAGCCATGCTTTCCCGGCCCACGACCGAGCAGATCCTGCTGGACTGCTGCCGCGAGCTGATGACCACCGTGCTGCCGTCTCTGACCGACGAGACCGCGCAGGTATCGGTGATCATGGTGGAGACGGTCCTGCGGAACACCGCGGTCCGCGCCGCCCACGAGGTGGCGTGGATGCGGGACGAGACCGCCGAGATCGAGGCCTACGCTCACGCGGTTGCCGCCCAGGTGCCCGGAACCGCCTCGCTCGACACCGCACTGGCCGCGCTGGCCGACACCCCGCGCGACAGCCTGCACCTGGACGACGTGGTGGAGACGTACTGCCAGGCCGGCAACGCCCTGTCCGCCGCCCTGGAGACCGCCGTGTCCAGCGGCCTGGCCACCCTGGTCCAGCGCGGCGAGGAAATCCTGGACGTCCGTACCGGTCACGAAACCGAGGTCATGGCCGGCTGGACCCCGACGGGCCGCTGACCCCCTCCGCCACCGCCTAGGGCTGGCGGGGGTAGACCCGGACGGGCAACTCGGTGATCCCGCGCAGGAAGAAAGACGGCAGATACCGAACGGCCGTCGGATCCACGACCTCGAGCCGGTCGACGCGCTCGGCGAGTTCGCGCAGCGCGGCGGTGGCCTCCATCCGGGCCAGCACGTTGCCCAGGCAGGCGTGGATGCCCTGGCCGAAGCTCAGGTGGTGCCGGACATGGGGGCGGTCGGGATTGAATTCATCCGGCGACTCGAAGACGGTTTCGTCCCGGTTGGCCGAGATGAACGACAAGAACACCACCGCTCCCTCGGGCAGCGGCACCCCGCCCAGCGTCACCGGCTGGGTGACCCGGCGGAACATCCCCTGCGCCGGGCTGGCCAGGCGCAGCCCCTCCTCGACCATGACCGTCGCCCGGGCCGGGTCGGCGTGCAGCTGGCGCCATTGTTCGGGCCGGTCGCTGAGCCGCAGCACCATGTCGGTGATCAGCTTGGTGGTCGTCTCGTTGCCGGCCACCATCAGCTCGCGGACGAACCAGACCAGCTCGGCGTTGGTCAGCGCGCCCTCGTCCGGATCGGGCTGGACCAGCACGCTGAGCATGTCGTCGCGCGGCGCCGCCCGCCGCTCGTCCAGCTCGGCCGAGATCCGGCGCTGGTACTCGATCATGTCACGTTCGTTCTGCAGCCAGCGCTCCGGCGCCAGCGGCTGGGCGCCGAGCGAGGCGGTCGCGGCGTCCGACCAGCGCCCGACGTCCTCGTGCCACGAATCGGGCAGGCCCAGGATCCGGGAAATGGCGTAGACCGGCACCGGCCAGGCCAGTGCCCGGACGATGTCCACGGTCCCCGGCGCGGGCAGTGCGGCTACCAGCTCCCGGCTGGCGTTCGCGATGATCGGGTCCATCCAGGCCAGCGCGCGGGGGATGAACGCGCGCTGGACCAGCTTGCGGTACCGGGTGTGCCGGGGCGGATCGCTCAGCGCCAGCGCCGACTGGTACGCGAACCCCTGCGTCTGGATGGCCGCGATCTGCTCGGCGATCTCCGGCGGCGGCTCCGTGCGCCGCGCCGAGGTCACCGAGTTCGCGTAGGTCACCGGATCGTGCAGCACCTCGCGGACCAAGGCGTGGGTGGTGACCAGGTAGAAACCGTGGTCCGGCACCTGGTACACCGGCGCCGTGGCCCGCAGCTCCGCGTACGCCGCGAACGGGCTCTGCTGGAACTCATCGGAGTACGGGTCAACCTGCAGCGGGCGCACCGGGTCAGCCTTCCAGCACCGTGACCTTGCCGGACGAGCCGTCTACCTCGAGCAGCGTCCCGTCCGGGATGCGCTTGGTCGCCTCGGCCACCCCCGCTACGCACGGGATGCCGAGCTCCCGGCTGACGATCATGGCGTGGCTGATCAGGGCGCCGACGTCGACCACCACGCCGGCCGCCACCATGAACAGCGGGGTCCACGACGGGTCGGTCTGCGGTGCGATCAGGATCTCGCCCGGCTCGAACGCGGCGATCTGGGCGGTGTCGGTGACCACGCGGGAGCGGCCGCGGGTCACGCCCGCCGACGCCGCCGCCCCCGCCAGCACGTCGCCGGGCTTGACCGTCGTCACCTGGTGCCCGCCCTTGCGCGGCAGGTCGGCCAGGGGCGTCATCGGCTCCCCGGTGACGACGAAGGTCGGCGGGTCGATCTCGAACAGCTGCCGCCACTGCCGCTCGCGCTCGCGCAGCGTGTCCGCGATGTCGGCGGCGTGCGTGGCCAGCAGGTCGAGCTCGGGCTCCAGGGCCATGAAGACCTGCTGCGGGTGGTCGAGCTCGCCCCGCGCGGTCAGCCGCCGGCCGAGCTCGAACAGCGGCGCCCGCACCTCGTGCATGACCTTGACCGCGTTGGTCTTGCCCCGCTCCCGCCAGGCGCCGAACCGCCGGGCCGACGCGATGGCCAGGTGTAGCGTCTGCACCGCCTCCTCGTTCGGCCCGAGGATCTTCAGCGCCTCCTGCAGCGCCGCCGCCGCGTCGTCGCCGCGCTCCTCCCGGCGCAGGCCGGGGGACGCGTCGTCGTCCAGTTGGCGGAGCCGGCCGATCAGCGAGAGCGGCAGCTCCGGCTTGGTCTCCCAGGTGTGCACGCCGATGTCCCACTCGCTGGGCCCGCGGTAGCCGAACTCGCGCACGAACGCGTCGAAGCGGATGGTGAAGTCCGGGTGGTCGGTGCGCAGCCGGTCCAGCAGCCCGTCCTCGCCCTGGTCGAACGCGGCGGTCAGCCGGGCGTCCGCGCGCACCGCACGGGACAGGTCCCACAGCGCATAGGACGGCAGGGCCGAGTCGACGTCGCCCGCGTGGCCGATCAGCCGGACGGGCAGGGTCGGATCCGCGGCGCCGACCAGCGAGGCGATCACCCCGGGGCCCATTGCCGACTGGTTGCTCGCGATCACGTAGCCGCGGCCCCACATGATCCCCTGCAGCGGGGCCGCCTGGCGGGCCAGCGTGATCAGCATCTCGTCCGTGGCGGTGTGCAGATCCGGCCGCTGAGTCCGCACCCGGTCGGCGAGCTCCCGTTCCTCCTCGAGCTCGGGGAACGTGGTGGTGGTCAGCGTCCACGTCACCCGTTCCGCGACGTTGGCCGCCAGATCCTCGTTCATGTCGGTCGGGCTCGGCTGGTGCGGCGGCGGGTTGGGGTGCGCGAAGATCGCCGCGTCGATGGCGTCCGCGCCGATGCCGGCCCGGATTCCGGTGATCCGCACGTACGTCTGGTCGATGTACAGGTAGCCGTAGAAGAAGCCCGCGACCGGCGGATAAGGATCGGGCGACATCTCCTCGGGCGTGAAATACCGCAGCCGTACGTTCCCGACCGCCCAGGCGGGCAAGACCTCGGGAATCCACACCAGGCTCGCGGCGAGCGGGGTGATCGGATCCGGCATCACGTCGTTGGCGTTCAGCCGCGTGTAAACGGGGTATCTCGTGCTCGGAACGGTGTCGATGATCCAGTTGAGGTCGGTCACGGTACCTCCGCGCGGCGCTGTGGGGCTGCTGTTTCGGGTTAAGCCTGGCCAGGTTGCGACTATCGCGCAATACTGCGGTTACTTTAGCGATTCCCTAGTTACAAAGGAACAGTCATGGCTGAGGAGTTCATCATCGCGGGCTGGATGGATTACGGGCCGCACCGCGACCAGGTGCTGAGCCACTTCACCGTGTGCGCCGTGGCCAGCCGCGACGAGCCCGGCTGCCTGGACTACACGGTCTGCGCCGACCCGGCGCACCCGGGCCGGGTGGTGGTCTTCGAGCGGTGGGCCGGCCAGGACGACCTGGTCGAGCACTTCAAGCAGCCGCACATCGCCGCGTTCCGCGAGGCGATCGAGCCCTACCCGCGGTCCGGGCGCAGCATGCGCCGGTACTTCGTGGCCCGCGCCGAGGAGTTCCAGTCCTCGTCGGTAACCGCCAGCTGAGGGTTTCTGACTCAGATAGTTTCTTGACTCAGAGACCAGTTTCCTTCGACGATACGAAGAGCCGGATCGTCTCGGCTTCCTGAGAATGTGCGAAGGAGCACCCGTGACCGCTGCGATTCGTGCCCGGGCCGAGACCGACCCGCATGGCATAGCACTGGCCGACGATTCCGGCACGCGGACCTGGGCCGAGGTAGCCGACGACCTGGAGCGCGCGGCCGGCGCGCTGCTCGCCGTCGCGCCGGAGCCCGCGCAGCGGGTCTCGGTGATCGGCGACAACGCCATCCCGACCCTGGAGGCGCACGCCGCCGCGCTCACCGTGGGCGTCGGCACGGTGGCGACCTCGCGTCAGCTGCGGGCCAGCGAGCTCGCCGACCAGTACGCGGACGCCGGAGTAGTCTGCGCGATCACCGGCCCCGGCAGCCTGCCCGCGGTCCAGGAGGCCGCCGCGCAAGCCGCCCTGCGCACCATCGTCACCCACGGCACCAGCACACCGGCCGGCACCAGCACAGCGGATGGCGTGCTGCCGTGGGCCGACTGGCTGCGGTCCGCGCCGCCGGTGCCGCCGGACGCCGGGCAGCGGCCGCCCCGCCCGCTCCTGGTCTACACATCGGGTACGACCGGCCGGGCCCGCGGGGCCGAGGTGCGCTGGACCGTGACCCTGCCGCGCACCGCCGCGGAGTACGTCGCGGCCATCACCGCGGAGTCGGCCTTCCCGCCGGGCCCGCATCTGGTGGTCGGGCCGATGCAGCACAACGCCCCGCTCACCTCGGTGCGGCACCTGCTGGCCGGTCAGCCGGTGATCATCTTGGGCCGGTTCGACGCCGAGGCGATCCTGCGCCTGATCGCCGAACACGGCGTCACCTCCTCGGTCATGGTCCCCACCCACTTCCAGCGGCTGCTCACGCTGCCCGCCGAGGTGCGCGACCGGTACGACGTGTCCAGCCTGCGGCTGGTCAGCCAGACCGGCTCGGCGTGCCCGGCCGACACCAAGCTGGCCATGATCAACTGGTTCGGGCCGATCCTGACCGAGTCCTATGGCGGCAGCGAGAGCGGGACGCTGTGCCGGATCGACTCCACCGAGTGGCTGGCGCACCGCGGGTCGGTGGGGCGCCCCCGCGCGCCGTACGAGGTCGCGGTCCTCGACGAGCAGGGCCAGGAACAGGCGGCCGGCCAGGTTGGCGTGCTCGGCTTCCGGGCGCCGGAGGGCCGGGGACCGAGCTATCACGCCGACCCGGAGAAGACCAAGAAGGCCTATATCGCTCCCGGGGTGTTCACCCTCGGCGACGTCGGCTACGTGGACGAGGACGGCTACGTCTACATCACCGACCGGATCGCCGACATGGTGGTGTCCGGCGGGGTGAACCTGTACCCGGCCGAGAGTGAGAAGGTGCTCGTCACCCACCCGGCGGTGGCCGAGGTCGCGGTGATCGGCGTGCCGCATCCCGACCTCGGGGAGAGCCTGCTCGCCCTGGTCGTGCCGGCCGGCGACCCGCCCGACGCGGCCGGGCTGCAGGCCTGGTGCCGGGACCACCTCGCGCCCTACAAGGTGCCCCGCGCGTATGAGTTCCGGACCGAGCTGATCTACAACGCGATGGGCAAGCCGGACAAGAAGGCGATGCGCGCTCCGTACTGGAGCAGCGAGCGGACCATCGCCGGCTGACCCCGGTCACCGGCCACGAACAACGGAGACGACATGACGGGTACCGAAGCGGTCGCGGCGATCTTCGTTCCCTACGGCCAGGGCCGTGGCCGGGGCCTGGACGTGACCGAGCTGGGCGTCCACGGGGTGGAGCTGGACCGGCTGGTCGCGCTGGGGCTGCCGGTCGTGCCCGGGCTGACCGTGCCGGTCTCGCACGCCGCGTCGCTGGCCCGGCCCGAGGTGGCCCAGGCCGCGATCGACCTGCTGGCGCAGGTGGCCGGCCGGCGGTTCGGCGACCCGGAGCATCCGGTGCTGATCAGGCTGCTGGCCAGCACCCCGGCTGGCGGCGGGGTACCCGCCGACCTGCCGGGCCTGGGCATCACCGCCGCGTCGGCGCCGGCCCTGGACGAGCTCGTCGGCACCTCGCAAGCCGTCTACGACGTGTTCGCCGCGGCCATCCGCTACGTCGGCGAGCACGGCGCGGGCATCCCGGGTGACGATTTCGCCGACGCCGAGTACGACGTGAGCGCTCCCAGCGACCGGGTGCAAAAGTTCCTGGCGCTGAGCGCCGCGGCCGGCTGCCCGTACCCGGACGACCCGGCCGGGCAGCTGGCCCAGGCGGCGCAGGCGACGCTGCGCCGCTGGGCCTCCCCGCGCGCCCGCCGCCAGCGCCGCGGCCAGGGCCTGCCCGACGACCTCCAACTCGCCCTGCACGTCCAGGCGATCCGGGTCGGGGCGCCCGAGCGGTACGGGCACGGGGTGGCCGAGAGCCGGGACCCGGCCACCGGCGAGTTCGCGCCCAACGGCACGTTCCGCCGCAGCATCCGCCGCGGCGCGGCCGACAACCGGCCTGGCGAACCGCTGGATAGCCTGCCCGGCGGCCGGGACCTGCTGGTCTCCGCGCTGCGCACCCTCGAGCTGCACCTGCGCGCCGCGGCCCAGGTCGAGTTCGAGATCCGCGACTCCGAGCTCGCTCTGCTCGCCGCGCGCAAGGTCGAGCGGCCGGCCCCGCGGACGGCGATCCGCCTCGCCGTCGAGCTCGCCGACGCGGGCATCATCGACGACGTGACGGCGGTCGGCTCCGTCACGGCGCTGGACATCGAGACGCTCCTGCATCCCCAGATGCAGCTGACCGGCGCCGAGGCGGAGTTCGCCCGCGGCCTGCCCGCCGCGGCCGGCGCCGCGGTCGGGCGCATCGCGCTGAGCAGCGAGCGGGCCGTCGAATGGAGCGAGAAGAGCGATCCGGTCATCCTGGTCGCCGACGAGACCTCGCCGGGTGACCTGCCCGGAATGCTCGCCGCCAAAGCGATCGTCACCGTGCGCGGCGGGCTGGCCGCGCACGCGGCCGTGGTGGCCCGGGGCCTAGGGCGGCCCGCGGTCTGCGGCGCCACTACGCTGCGGATCAATCACGCCGCCGGGACCGTGACCAGCGCCGGCCTGTCACTGGCCGAAGGCGACCTGATCTCGGTCGACGGCAGCAGCGGGATCATCTACGCGGGCGCGGTGCACGTCGTCCCGCCGCGGCCCGGCGGTGACCTCGAGGGGCTGCTGCGGCGCGCGGACACCGTCCGGCGGCTCGGGGTCCGGGCCAACGCGGACAACGGCCGGGACGCGGCGCTGGCCATCCAGTACGGCGCGGAGGGCGTCGGCCTGTGCCGGACCGAGCATCAGTTCCTCGGCGAGCGGCTGCCGGTGGTCCGGCGGTACCTGCTCGCCACCGATGCCGACGAGGAGGCCGCGGCGCTGGTCGAACTGGCCGCGGCCCAGAAGGAAGACTTCCTCGACCTGCTCGCGGTGACCGGGAACCGGCCGGTGACCGTGCGGTTGCTCGACGCGCCGCTGCACGAGTTCTTGGGGGAGTCGGCGCACGAAGTGAACCCGATGCTGGGACTGCGCGGCGTCCGGCTGGCGCTGCTGCGGACCGAGCTTTACCCGGCGCAGGCCCGGGCGCTGTTCAGCGCCTGGGTCGACTTGGCCGCCACCGGGGTCGAGCCTCAGCTCGAGGTGATGGTGCCGCTGGTGGCCCTGGCCGGGGAGCTAGCGTCGGCGGTGCAGAGCATTCACCGCGCCGCCGGCGAGGTCGAGGCGAGCACCGGCGTGACCGTGCCGTACACCGTGGGCACGATGGTGGAGACGCCGCGCGCCGCGCTGATCGCCGGCCAGCTGGCCGGGATGGCGCAGTTCCTGTCCTTCGGGACCAACGACCTCACCCAGCTCACCTACGGGTTCTCTCGCGACGACGTGGAGGCGCAGCTGCTCACGGCCTACGTGGAACGCAAGCTGCTGCCGGTCAGCCCGTTCGCCAGCCTGGACCCAGAGGGCGTCGGCGAGCTGCTCAGGACGGCCATCGCCGCGGCCCGCCGCGTGAACCCGGCGATCAAGCTCGGCATCTGCGGCGAGCACGGCGGTGACCCCGCTTCGATCGAACTGTGCGAGCGGCTCGGCCTGGACTACGTCTCCTGCTCGCCGTCGCGCGTGCCCGGCGCCCGCCTAGCCGCGGCCCACGCCGCCGTGGCCGTCGGCGCGGCAACATAGGCAGCAACGTAGGCCCCTAAATGGGCCGTCAGGTCAGCGACATGATGAGCGAGATGCACATCTCCTCGACCGCGGCCACCAGCGGACCGCGGGCCACCCTGCTGGTCTTGCCCTCCAGGACCGTCGCCTGGGTGATGAGGATGACGTCCAGCATCACCCGGATCGCCATGGTGTGCGCCGCGTGCTGCTCGCGTGCCTTGCGCGCGCTGCCGGACGACCGGACGGCGGGCATGTAGTCGTAGGCGCGCTGCAGGTGCCGCTCCTCCCACTCCTGGCGCAGCTCCAGCGCATGCTGCGTGGGGCCTTCGGAGTAGCGCGCCACCAGCCGGGCCTCGTCCGGGTGCGTGCTCCAGAATTCCCAGCCGGCGGCGAGGACCTTGCGCAGGCCGTCGATATTCGGCGTGTCGAAATCCGGGCGGGCCAGGAAAATCTTCTCGCTGAACCCGGCCATGGCGGCCCGCAGGGCCTGGGTGAAAAGTTCTTCCTTGCCGCCGAAGTGATAATAGATCGCCGTCGGAGCGACCCCCGCGGCCCGGGCGATGTCCTCGATCCGGGCTTCCACGTATCCATCACGGGAGAACGTCTTGGTCGCGGCTTCGATGATCTCCTTGCGCCGGGATGGCCGGTGGGCTGGGCGCTTGTCTTGTCCGGGAGTCACGTTCGTCCTCTTGAGGGGTCCGATAGTATACATATTATGACGGTCGACGCCAGCGCGCGGAAACCGGCAAATCGGCCGTCTCGCAGGCACTACCTCATCGACGCGGCCGTGGAGCTGTTCTCCCTTGAGCCGTGGGAGTTCATTACCGTCGCCGACATCGTCGAGCGCGCGGGAATGACGCCTGCGACGTTTTACTATCATTTCTCATCCCGGGAACAGTTGCTCGAGGAGATCGTTCAGGATTTCGCGCAAAAATGGACCGACATGGTCGAGCGGCTGCTGGCCGCCGCCGACACCCCGGACGCGCTGAATGACGTGGCCGGGCAGTTGCTGGACGAGATCGACAAGTCCGGGCCGGTGGCCAAGATCTTCTTCCTGAGCACGGAAAAGGAGCCACTGCTCGCCGAGCGGATCAGGACCGACGCGCGCAAGCGGCTGATCCGGTCGGCGACCAAGGCCGTCCGCCGGCTTGATCCCGACCGCGACCGGGCCCACGCGCACGTCAACGGGGTGGCGATGATCGTCCTGTACGAGATGGGCGCCCGGTCCCACCTCGGGCTCGCCGATGCCTACCGCACCCTCGGCCCGCGCCGGTTCCGTGCCGAGCTGGCCAAGCTCAGCCGCGTCTCGACCGGCTTCGCCGACCCCCCCGAGCCCCAGCCGTGAGCTATACCCGGTCGCGGACGTAGCCGCCGGGCGCCGGCTCGAGCGCCGGATGCGTACCGCTGCCGAGCGACCCGGGCGCGGGCACCTCGTCCCCAGAGCGCGAGGCGGTCCAGTCCGCCCAGACCTCCCACCAGGTCCCGGGTTGCTTGACGGCCGACTTGAACCAGGTGTCCGGGCCGGCCCCCGACTCGCCGTTGATGTAGTACGTCGCCTTCGGGTTGCCGGGCGGATTGACCAGGCTGGCGATGTGACCCGAGTTGCTCAGCACGAAGGTCGACGAGCCGCCCAGCAGCTCGGTCGTCCGGTAGCAGCCCTTCCACGGGGTCAGGTGATCGGTGATCGCGCCGGTCACGAACGTGGGGACGGTGATCCGGCTCAGGTCCACGCCGGTGCCCAGCACCTGGACGGCGCCCGGCTGGCACAGCGTGTTGTTCTTGAAGATGTCCAGGAACTCGGCGTGCAGGTGCCCGGGCAGGTTCGTGCTGTCGGCGTTCCAGGCCAAGATGTCGAAGACCGGGGGCGGATCCCCCATCAGGTAGTTGCTGACCCAGTAGTTGAACACCAGGTCATCGGGTCGCATCCAGGAGAACACATTGCCCAGCTGCCGTCCGGTGATGACCCCGGCGCGGCGTGACCTCTTTTGCGCCAGCTCCAGCAGGCGGGGCGCCGAGAAGGCGCCCAGGGCGGCCCGGGAATCGAAGTCGAGCAGCGTCACCGCGAACGACGCCGCGCGCACCCGGCCGGCGTCGGTCGCGGCCAGGTGGTTGAGCACCGTGGACATCAAGATCCCGCCCGCGCAGAAGCCGATCGTGCTCAGGTCGGGCGTGTCGCAGATCTCGCTGACCACGTCCATCGCGGACCGGATCCGGGCCGCGTAGGCATCCATGCCGAGCCCGCCCATGCCGGGGTCCGGGTTGCGCCAGCTGAGCATGAACACCTGCAGGCCGCGGCTCACCGCGTACTCGACGAAACTCCGGCCCGGGCGCAGGTCAAGGAAGTAGTAGCGGCCGATCGGCGGCGGGATGATGAGCACCGGCTGGCGGCGCACCGTGGCCGTGGTCGGCGTGTACTGGATGACCTCGGCCAGCTCGTCGCGATCGACGACCGCGCCGGGCGTGACGGCCAGATCGGTCCCGACCTCGAACGCGCTGCGATCGGTCTGAGACGGCATGCCCCCGTTCTGACGCACGTCGCGCCACCACTGGCGGGCGCCCCGGGCCACGCTCAGGCCGCCCGTGTCGAAGGCCCGCTTGAGCGCCGCGGGGTTGCTGCCCAGGAAGTTGGTTGGCGCGGCCGCGCTCATCACGATGTTCGCCACGAACCGCGCCCGCTCGGCGTCCTGCCAGCTCCGCTCGGTGCCGTCGAGGTCGTCGACGAGGTGTCCGACCGATTCGCACAGGCTCAGGTACTCCTGGCCCAGTCGCCGGAACGCCGGATTCTGCGCCCAGGCCGGGTCGGCGAAGCGGCGGTCACCCTTGGCGGGGGCGCGGTCGGACTTCCCGGCCAGGATGCGGAGCGTGTCACCCGCCAGCCGGCGCGTCTCCCGGGCTACGCTGCGCGGCTGGGCCAGCGTCATGCCCACGCCCTGGAGCAGCAGGGTCACGGTGGGAATGCCGATGGCCTCGCCGGCCTCGACGATGCCGAGCGCCTCGTCCTCGGTACCGGGCGGCCCTCCGGTCGGCCCTCCGGCGGTCATGCCAGCGCTCTCTGGCGATCGAGCCTCAGCGGGGATTTCGACCATCGGTCCACGGGCATCTCCTCCGCGCGCGCGACCGCGGCAATACGGCCACCAACGGCGAGTGTAACGCCCGCACCCTGACTCCAGTAAGCCTTCACGGGCCAGAGACCGACTCCAGTAACTCTTCGCCCCAAGGCCTTTTACCTTGCATTAATGAGATGGATGATGGAGCGGTGAACGAAGCGGCCTACGACGACGCGGTCCGGCGCGCCCCGGCCTGCGCCCTGGTCATCTTCGGCGCGTCCGGCGACCTGACCGAGCGCAAGCTCCTGCCGGCGATCCGCCAGCTCGCCGCCCGGCACCGGCTCGGGCCCGAGTTCGCCTTGATCGGCGTGGCCCGGACGGCCATGAGCGATGCGGAGTGGGCAGATAAGTGCCTGTCCGGGGAGGCCGCACAAGCCGGGGAGGCCGCACAAGCACAAGCACAAGGCGCAGAGTGGGCGCCCAAGGCCAGCTTCCGCTACATCAGCGGCGGCTACGACGACCCGGACACCTACCACCGCCTGGGCGAGGTGCTGGCGGACTGCGACCGCACGCTCGGCACGGCCGGCCAGCACGTCTTCTACCTGGCCACGCCGCCGCGCCTGTTCGGCACCATCGCCCTCCAGCTGGGCCGGTCCTCGCTGAACGTCAGCGCGGCGAGGGACTGGCCGCGGCTGGTGATCGAGAAGCCGTTCGGCTGGGACGAGGCCAGCGCCCGCAGCCTGTACTCCGACATCAGCGGGTCGTTCACCGAGTCGCAGATCTTCCGGATCGACCACTACCTGGCCAAGGACACCGTGCAGAACCTGCTGGCGCTGCGCTTCGCGAACTCGATCTTCGAGCCGATCTGGAACCGGACCTGGGTCGACAACGTGCAGATCACGGTGGCCGAGACGCTCGGCGTCGGCTCGCGCGGGGGGTTCTACGACACCACCGGCGTGGTCCGCGACATCGTCCAGAACCACGTCCTGCAGGTGCTGTCGCTGTTCTTGATGGAACCGCCGACCTCCTTCCATCCCGAGGCCATCCGCGACGAGAAGGTCAAGCTGCTGCGCGCGATCAGGCCACTGACCGATCCGGACGTCATCGGCCGCGACGCGGTCCGGGGCCAGTACACCCGGGGCGGTACCCGCGACAACCTGATCCTGTCCTACCGGGAGGAGGAGGGCGTCGACCCGCTCAGCGCCACCGAGACGTTCGTGGCGCTGCGCCTGCACATCGACAACTGGCGGTGGACCGACGTCCCGGTGTACGTCCGGACCGGCAAGCGCCTGCCGCGCCGCACCACCGAACTCGTCATGGAGTTCCGACGCCCGCCCCACCTCCCGCTGTTCCCGGCCGAGGCGACCACCCTGGCCCCGGATGCGCTGGTGGCGCGGGTGCAGCCGAACGAGGGCATCAGCCTGCGGTTCGGCGCCAAGGTGCCTGGCCACGAGTTCCGGCTCCGCAAGGCGTCGATGGATTTCTCCTACTCCGAGGGCTACGGCGAATCGCGGGACGACGCCTACGAGCGGGTCATCCTCGACGCGCTGATCGGCGACGCCACGTTGTTCATCCGCGCCGACGAGGTGACCCGGTCCTGGCGCATCGTCGATCCCCTGCTGGCCTACTGGGAGCAATCCCCGGACCCGATCCCGCTGTACCACGCGGCCACCTGGGGACCCCAGGAAGCGACCCAGCTCATCCAGCGGGACGGCCGCCAGTGGCGCAATCTGTGACCCCGCCCCGCGACCATGTCGTCCTGGCCTCGGCGGACAGCGAGGCGTTCACCTCGCTCCGGCGCCGGTCGACCTCCCGGCAGGACCGGTACCGGATGGGCCGGGAGCTCCGCCGCCAGGTTCCGCGCCACTCGCTGGGGGACTGGTCCGCGTCGGCCAGCCGGCCCGACCCGGTGCAGCTGATCATCGAGTCCCACCAGGGCCGGCTGGACTGGCTGATCCCGGTGCGGGTGGGCCGGATGGCCGCCACGCCGTACGGCTTCCTGCGCGGCGCGGCGGTCGTGATGGCGGAGGACGTGGCCGGGCTGCCGTCCACCGGCATCACCCCGGTGATCTGCGGTGACGCGCATCTGGGCAACTTCGGCTTCTACGCCTCCCCGGAGCGGGATCTGGTCATCGACCTGAACGACTTCGACGAGGCGCACCCCGGCGGCTGGGAATGGGATCTGCGTCGGCTGGTGGCCAGCATCTGGGTCGCGGGCCGTCAGAACGGCGCCAGCGAGGCCCAGTGCGAGGCGGCCGTGCGGCAGTGCGTGGACGGGTACCGCAGTGAGGTCCGCGCGCTGGCCGCCACCCCGCTGCTGGCCCGGTCCTATCAGCGGATGGACGCGGACCACCTGCAGCAGCGCGCGATCGGGAAGTCGCTGCGCGCCGAGATCAAGCGCGCCGCGGCCCAGGCGCGGCGCCGGACCAGTGACCGCGCGCTGCCCAGGTTCACCAGCGAGCGCGACGGGCAGCGCCGCATCGTGGAGGACCCGCCGCTGGTGACCCGGATCAACTACGCCGAGGCGGACCAGATCGCCCGCGGGCTGGACGAGTACCTGGGCACGCTGGCCCCGCACTGGCGGCGGGCCCTGGGCGGGTACACGCTGATCGACATCGCCCACAAGGTGGTGGGCGTGGGCAGCGTCGGGCTGCGCGCCTACGTCGCGCTGCTCGAGGGCAGCAGCCCCGACGACGTGCTGTTCCTCCAGCTCAAGCAGGCCCGCCGGTCGGTTCTGGCCCGCTACGTGCACGGTGATTCGGCCTGGCACGCGCACCAGGGCCAGCGGGTGGTGGAGTACCAGCAGGCCCTGCAGACGGTCAGTGATCCGCTGCTGGGCTGGACGACCGTCGACGGGCTGCAGTACTACGTCCGCCAGTTCCGGAACATGAAGGGCACTGTGGCCCTGGACTCCATCGACGCCGGCGCCCTGGCCGACTACGCCGCCATCACCGGCCACCTGCTGGCCAAGGGCCACGCCCGGACCAGCGGCGCATCGATGATCGTCGGGTACGTCGGCTCCTCCGACCGCCTCGATACCGCTCTGGCCCGGTTCGCCCGGCTGTACGCGGACCAGACCGAAGCCGATCACGCCGCTCTCGTCACGGCCGCCAAGCAAGGCGTCCTGCCCATCGAGCGCGGCCTTTAAGGGAGCCGACTTGACCGAACCCGCCGCCGAACTCGACGCCGAACTCCTCCTGGATCCAGCCGTCCAGGCCGACCCGTTCGCGTACTACCAGCAGTTGCGCGCCCAGCAGCCGGTGCTGCGGATGCCGGGCACCGGCTTCTACGTGCTGACCAGGTACGAGGACCTGCGCATGATCTTGCGGGATACCGAGACCTTCTCCAACACGATGGACCTGGAGGAGCAGTCCGGTGACCAGGGCCGCAGGCTGGGCGCGCTGTTCCTCCAGCGCCTCGCCGAGCAGGGCTGGCCGCACGTCCCGACCCTGCACCAGTCCGATCCGCCCGAGCACACGCGGTACCGCCGGCTGCTCAACAAGGTGTTCTCGCCGGGCCGGGTCCGGCAGATGATCCCCGACGTCGAGCGCATCTGCGACCAGCTCATCGACTCCTTCGCCGGCCGCGGCTGGTGCGACTTCGTATCGGAGTTCGCCTTCCCGCTGCCGGGCATCGTCATCAGCGAGCAGCTCGGCCTGGCCGCCGGCGAGATCGGCACGTTCCGGCGCTGGGCCGACGCCATGCTCGCGCCCGCCCAGGGCCTGCTGGTCGATGAGGATTCGGCGATCGCGAACGCGGACATCGAGGCCGAGGCGCAGCACTACCTCGCGGACGTATTCCAGGCCCGCCGGGCTCACCCGACCGGCGATCTGATCTCCGCCCTGGTCGCGGCGTCG
>Ga0302235_10000909_pt1 | contig 22680 bp, 21 predicted proteins | sample II_Palsa_N3_3_FD_193577 | JGI IMG/M metagenome (GOLD analysis project Ga0302235, IMG submission 193577) | Peat permafrost microbial communities from Stordalen Mire near Abisko, Sweden - II_Palsa_N3_3 | ecosystem: Environmental > Terrestrial > Soil > Palsa > Peat permafrost | place: Sweden...
GAGCCGCCGGCTGACCAAGATCCAGCACTGAATGCACCCCTGGTGGCCTTCCTGGCTTCCGAAGGCGCCTCCTACGTCAACGGGCAGGTGTTGGGGCGTACCGGGTTCGCCTACACCCTGTTCCAGACGCCCCGCCAGATCGCCAGCATGTGGAGCGACGGTGGCTGGACCCCCCAGGAGGTGGCCGACCACTTCCACGAGGTGCTGGGCCAGCACTTGCAACCCGTCGGCATGGGCGACCACCCGCTCCTGGGCAAGAAGGACTAAACCCCGCGCCCCGGGCGATGCCCTCCCCGCCTGGGTAGGCTTGCGCCCGCTGTACACACAACACTCAGGGAGGGCTTCCATGCTCGTGCGCGACAAGATCTACATCAACGGGGCCTGGGTCCCCTCGACCGGCAAGGGCACGCTGGAGGTCATCGACTCGGCGACCGAAGAGGTCTTCGCCACCATTCCGGAGGGCACGGCCGAGGATGTCGACAAGGCCGTCGAGGCGGCCGCGGCCGCCTTCCCCGCCTGGGCCGCCACGTCCCGCGAGGAGCGCGCCAAGCTGCTCACCCGTATCGGCGAGGCGCTCGGGGCGCGTACCGACGAGATCGCACAGGTCATCTCGCACGAGGTCGGCATGCCCATGACCCTCTCGGGCTCCATTCAGGTCGGACTGCCGGCCGCGGCGTTCGCCGACGCCGCCAACGCGGCCGAGAACTTCGAGTGGGAAGAGGAGATCGGGAACTCCCTCGTCGTCCGCGAGCCGGTCGGCGTCGTGGGCGCTATCACGCCCTGGAACTACCCGCTGTACCAGGTGGTCCTCAAGGTGGCCCCGTCGCTGGCGGCAGGATGCACGGTGGTGCTGAAGCCGAGCGAGGTGGCGCCGATCAACGCCTTCATCCTGGCCGACGTCATCGATGAGGTCGGCCTGCCACCGGGCGTCTTCAACCTCGTCAGTGGTGTCGGCCCGGTCGTCGGCGAGGCCATCGCGGCACACCCCAAGGTGGACATGATCTCCTTCACCGGTTCCACCCGGGCCGGACGCCGGGTCATGGAACTGGCCGCCGAGGGCGTCAAGCGGGTCTCGCTGGAACTGGGCGGCAAGTCGGCCAACATCCTGCTCGACGACGCCGACTTCGCCACCGCCGTGCCGGCCGGGCTGTTCGGTTGCTACATGAACTCAGGCCAGACGTGCTCGGCCCTCACCCGCATGCTCGTCCCCCGGGACAGGCTGGCCGAGGTGGAGGACCTGGCCGTGGCCGGCACCGCCGGCTTCGCTCCAGGCGACCCGTTCGAAGCAGGCAAGCTCATCGGGCCGCTCGTGTCCGGTGTCCAGCGTGAGCGCGTCCTCGGCTACATCAACAAGGGCATTGAGGAGGGCGCCAAGCTGATCGTTGGCGGCGCGGAGCGCCCAGAAGGCCTCGAGAAGGGCTTCTTCGTCCAGCCCACCGTCTTCTCGGACGTCACCCCGGACATGACCATCGCCAAGGAGGAGATCTTCGGGCCGGTACTCGTCCTCATGCCTTACGACACCGAGGAGGAGGCGATCGAGATCGCCAACGGCACGCCCTACGGGCTGGCCGGCGCGGTGTGGAGCGGTGACTCGGCCCGGGCCGAGCGGGTGGCCCGGCAGTTGCGCACGGGCCAGGTCGACATCAATGGCGGCAACTTCAACCCGAGCGCGCCCTTTGGTGGCTACAAGCAGTCGGGCTTCGGGCGCGAGCGTGGCAAGTACGGCCTCGAGGAGTTCGTCGAGACCAAGTCGATGCAGCGCTAAATCGATCACCATCTGACGTCACCTTCGGGCGACGTCCGCCGCTGACGTTGCGGCATACCGGGTCGCACGGTGGGCCGCGGACTTGCGTACGCGTCCCCGAGACGGAAACGGAGAGTGCATGAGCACGGCGCGGAACGGCCAGGTCGAGATCTACTACGAGGAATTCGGCGACCCGGACGCGCCGACCCTCCTTCTCGTCAACGGACTCGGGTCACAGTGCATCAACTACGACCCCGCATGGTGCCAACTCTTTGTCGACGAGGGTTTCCACGTGGTGCGCTTCGACAATCGCGACGTCGGCCTCTCGACGAAGCTCGACGGCACCGAGTACTCGCTCGCCGACATGGCCGATGACGCCACCGCTGTCCTCGACGCCATGGAGGTGGCCGAGGCGCACGTGATGGGCTGCTCCATGGGGGGCATGATCGTCCAGCGCCTCGCGCTCGACCACAGGGACCGGCTGCTCTCCCTGACGTCGGTCATGTCCCGGACCGGCGAGCCCGGCTACGGCGACAGCTCGAAGGAGGCGCTGGCGTTCCTCCTGGCGCCACCGGCCGCGTCCCGGGCGGCCTACATCGACCGTCAGGTCGCCGCCCTCCACGTCTACGGGTCGCAGCCCGAGTGGCTCGACGACGAGGCCATCCGGGTCCGGGCCGCCTCTGCCTACGACCGCTGCTTCTGTCCCGAAGGCGTCGGGCGGCAGATGAAGGCGGTCATGAGGGATGGTTCACGGAGTGCTGCTCTCGCCACATTGCACCTCCCCACCCTGGTCATCCACGGCAGCCGGGACACGCTCATCAGTCCGAGTGGCGGGCGCCAGACCGCCGAGGTCATTCCGGGCGCGCGGTATGTCGAGATCGACGGCATGGGCCATGACTACCCGCCTCCGGTCTGGAAAGAGTGGGTGGCCCTCTGGTCAGCGTTCGCCGACGCCGCCGTCGGAGGCTGAGCGCCGCGGCGAGAAGAGATCGGGCGCGGTCACAACGTCGCGCTCCTCGCCCGTCCGGTGTTTCCACAGTGACGCGTTGGCCGCGATGGCAGCGGTGATCAAGCGCCCGGCGAAGTAGGTCCAGAGCAGCAGCGCCAGGGCGATACCGATAGCGCCGTACAGGGCCGACTTCCGCGTCACGACGTGCACGACGTAGGTGATGGTCAGGATCTGCAGGACGCCCACGCCGACCCCCACGATGAGCGCTCCGGGCAGAAGGGCCCACAACGCGCACCGGTCGCGCGGGAACAGCCAGGAGGCTAGGAACCAGGCGGCGCCGGAGACGACCATCGTCAAGAAGAAGGCCACGACGCGCAGCCCGAGCGACTGCCCGCCCACCCAGGCGAACAGGTCGGCCATGCCGAAGAGAACGGTGACGAAGCCGACGAGGATGAGCGGAGCCCAGGGCGTGGGCTTACGGGTCGGCTCCACCCTCCAGATCAGGCGGTGCACGACCCAGAGGACCCCGACGAGCGAGCGGGCCGTGAGGGCCAGGGCGAACCCGCCCACGAACAGCGCAATGAGGCGGTTGGCCAGCGACGGGGTACTGGTGCTCGAGACCGCCGTGGCGAACAAACCACTGATGCCCGCCGAACGGGCCGCGTCCCCTGGATCCTGCCCCGCCGCGGTGGAGGCCAACCCGAACCCGGTGACCATGACGAAGGCATAAGGAACCAGGAACATGAAGAGGCGGAACGCCACCGCCGCCGCCAGCACGCCGCCACCGCTCTGGGCGTCCCGTTCCAGGGCCTCGAACGCGGTGGCGATCGAGTCCGAGTCGGCCCGGCGTGCTTCGATCCCGGCCCGGGTGCGCTCCGCCCGCTCGCGCAAATGGGCCACGCGGACCCGGACGGGCTCTCGGGCCGAGGCTGGGACGGCGGGAACGTCTTGGCCGGCCTCGGGTTCGTCCTCTGTGGCCATGCCGCATTCTTCACCCACGAGCACGCGGCACTTAGGATCCCGCCGTGCGGACCGTGGCGAGATGCTGCCTGGGAACCGCCCTTGCCCTGACGTTGCTCGTGGCCGCCAGCGCACCGGTCATCGCCGCGTCGACCAGCGTGCGACCGCTCGTCGGCGCCTACTACTACCTCTGGAACCCGGAGAACTTCAGCGGCGGAACCCTGCGCGCCCATCTCGTCCCGTCCCAGCAGCCTGCGGACTCGCTGGTGAATTCGCGGAGCCCCCGGACCGCCGCCCGGGACATCACGAACGCCCGTGCGGCAGGGATCAACTTCTTCGCCATCGACTGGTGGCCCTACGACCCCGGCTATTCGGGAGCGGACTATCGAGCGGCGGACGGTGCGATGAAGGACTTTCTGGCGGCGCCGAACATCGCCCAGATGAAATTTGCCATGTTCTACGAGACCTGGAACCTGGGCTTCGACCCCGGCCGCGAGTCCACACCGGTCGACTTTCAGATGGAGCTGCACTTCGACTCCGACATGTTGACCTTCGCCAAGGACTACTTCCGCAATCCTTCCTACCTCCGCATTGACGGACGACCGGTCGTCTTCCTCTACCTGACCCGGACGTTGACCGGTGACGTCGCCGGCATGCTGCAGGGCGCGCGCAAGGTGCTCGAGGCGAAGGGATTCAACCCCTTCTTCATCGGGGACGAGGTCTACTGGCGCGTGACGCCGGAGAACCCCAACCCGGCCGGCCCGATCCTCACCACGACGCCACAGGTGGCGCGTATCGAGCAGTTCGACGCCATCACTTCGTACATCTATTACTACGGGGATCCCGATTTCTTCTTGGGCCCGACGAAGGACTTCACCGGTTATCCGGGGCGCACCGACATCGTGGCCGACGAGCGACATCTCCTCGGCGAATACCGCGCCGCGACCGACGGGCGCGTGCCGGTGATCCCCGACGTCTCGTCGGGCTTCAACGACCGTGGGTTCCGGCTGCCGACGAACCATCCCGCCCAACCCCGCCAGTGGCTGCCCGGGGAAGGTCCGGCCTCGACCCTGGACCACCTCTTCCGGTGTGTCGCCATGCCCGAGGTCGATCCCGCCCTGCCCATCGTCATGGTGACGTCGTGGAACGACTGGAACGAGGACACCGGCGTCGAGCCCGTCGGTGGCACACCCACCCACGTCGACGACAGTCCCAGTGGCACCGCCTACACGCAGGGCTACACCTACGGCGGCGAAGGCCGAGCGGCCATGCGGGTGCTCCGCAGCGACACCTCCCTTCTCCATCGCCAATTGGCGCACAACGCGCAGGCCGGGAACCCGGGTAGAGCGCTGGAGGCAACGGGTTCGTGTTGAGGGCCCGACCAGGTGACGACGGCCGGGCCGACGCCGGCAGGCCTCCGGGGGCGTAGGATTGGGTTGGCGCCGTCGGGAACGCTGATTCTGCCCGGCGAGTGCCACAAAGGAGCATCATGACCTCAACTGAGTGTTCGCATGTTGCGGCGCAGCTCGACGAGCACCACGCGCCCGAGACGAATGGGCGGATACCGGTCTGCCACAAGTGTGGGGGGCGCACCGACGGACCAGCGGGAGAGCACCACATGATCGCTGAGGGTCGCGTGGGACGCTCGAGCGAATGGCTCGTCGCTCAATCACGACTCCTGGACATTGCACAGGCCCAAGTGCGCAGGGGTCAGTTCCCAGCCTGAGCGACACCATGACGCGGCCGGTGAGGCCGCTTGTTCAGGTATCGGCCTCCGCCACCAAGGTGATGGCGTCTTGTGGGCATGCGGTCACGCACAATCCGCACTCATGGCACTGGTCGGCGCGCACCGTATAGGCGGTCATACGGCGGTGCGCCGTCGACCGGAGCTTGCCCAGCATCCCGAGCGCCGTGAAGTCGTCGGGATCCATCCTCCGCACCTCGAACACGTCGTACGGGCAGACCGGCACGCAGTCCCGCTCGGCCTCGCAGCGCCCGTGGTCCACCACTGGTCTGGTTGCCATGGGCTCAGGTTAGGGAGAACTCAGCAGAAGATGAGTCATGCCCCGGCCAGCGGGGCCCGCCAGCCGGGTGAGCCGGTGCGAGCGCCCGAGGCCACCCGCAGGCCGATGTAGTTGCGCTGCGCCTCCACCGTGCCCGCGCCGAAGCACAGGCCCCGGATGTCGCGGTAGGCCCGCTCCAGCGGATATTCGCGCGAATAGCCGTAGCCACCGTGGATCTGCATGGCCTCGTCGCAGACGAACTTGGCCGCGAGGTTGGCTGCCGTCTTGGCTATGGCCGTCTCGAGCGCCGGCGGCGTCCCGTGGGGACCGGCCAGCCGCACAGCCCGGGCCAGCAGCATCCGGGCGCCTTCCAACTGCACCGCCATATCCGCGAGCTTCCACTGCAGCCCCTGCAGCTCGGCCAGCGGGCGGCCCCCGATGACGCGCTCGTTCATGTAGCGCACGGCGTGCTCGAGCGACCCCTGTGCCGCTCCGACGCACATGGAGGCGTTGCCGCAACGCTCGTGGTTGAGGTGCGACAGCAAGACCTTGAAGGCCGAAGTGTCCGACGGATCGCCGGCGATCAGGATGTCGTCGCCGGTGATCGCGACGCCGTCGAAGGCCAGCTCGGCCTCGGTGGCGGCGTGGATGCCCATGCCGTGGTGCCGTCCCGTGACCGAGACGCCCTCGCGGTCGGTCGGCACGATGACGGCACCGATCCCCTTGGCCCCTTCGCCACCCGGCCAGCGGCACCAGACCAACACTCCCTGGGCCACGTCGCCCAGGGTGGAGTAGTTCTTGTAGGCGTTGAGGCGCCAGCGCCCGGGGCCATCCTCCACCAGCGCGGCGCGCATGTTCTGCACGGCCGAGCCGGCATCGGGCTCGGTGATCCCGATGCTGATCAGTACCGTTCCGTCCGCCGCCGCCGGCAACCAGCGCTCCTTCATGGCGTCGGGACCGAGGTGCTCGATCCCCCGGGGCGGTCCGTTGAAGGTGAGCTGGCAGCAGATGGCCGACGACACGTCGGCCCGGGCGATCTCCTCCAGGACGATCGACGCTTCCACGTCGCCCAGGCCCATGCCGCCCCACTGCTCCCCGATCGTGATGCGGAGAAGGTCGGCCGCGGCCAGGGCCTTGCGCATCTCGGGGGACACGGCGCCGGCCTCGTCCGCCTCGTGAGCCCGGGGCGCCACCTCGCGCTCGGCCACATCGCGGGCGAGCTGGCGCAGCGCCGCCTGGTCCTCGGTCTCGCCCAGGAGGTCGATGCCGAGGCTCTCGTCGGTCGAGGCGGTCATCAGCCGAGCTCGGTGCCGACGATTCCCACGAAGCTGACGCCCTCGCCGGGGGCGCCGCCCAGGTTGTGGGTCAGCCCGAGCGTGCGTCCGGCTGCCACGGTGTCGATCTGGCGCTCGGGCGGGGCGGCGCCGCGCAGCTGGAGCCAGCACTCGAAGAGCATGCGCAGCCCGGAAGCGCCGATCGGGTGGCCGAAGGACTTCAGACCGCCGTCGGGATTGACCGGCAGCTCGCCGTCACGGTCGAAGGTGCCCGCCAGGACTTCCTTCCACGCCGTGCCCCGCTCGGCGAAGCCCAGATCCTCCATCAGCACGAGCTCGGTCGGCGTGAAGCAGTCGTGCACCTCGGCCATGGCCAGCTGCGCCCGGGGGTCGCTGATCCCGGCCTGCGCGTAGGCGTCGGCCGCCGAACGCACGACCTCCTCGAAGGTCGTGTAGTCGTACCCGGGGTCGATGGGCCCGGCGGCGGGACCGGCCACGAAAGCCAGGGCCTTCACGTACAGGGGGTTGTCGCAGTACTCGTGAGCGTCCTCCACCCGGCAGATGATGGCGGCGGCAGAACCGTCGCTCACGCCGCTGCAGTCGAAGACGCCGAGGTCGCCCGCGACCAGCGGCGCCTTGGTGATCGTCTCCATCGAGACTTCCTTCTGGAACTGGGCCCGCGGGTTACGCGCCCCGTTCTGGTGGTTCTTGAAGGCGATCCGGCTCATGACCTCGCGCATCTGGTCCTTGTCCACGCCGTACTTGTGGGCGTAGGACGGGGCCAGGAAGGAGAAGGCGGCGGGCGACGACAGGCCGGGGTCGGTGCCGTCACCGACGGCGCGGATGCCGGTCAGACCCGAGTACCCCGTGTCCTTCAGCTTCTCCACGCCGATCGCCATGGCGATGTCGTAGGCACCCGACGCCACCGCGTAGCAGGCGTTGCGGAAGGCCTCGGAGCCGGTGGCGCAGTAGTTCTCGACGCGGGTGACGGGCTTGTAGTCGATTTTCAGGGGCCGCGAGAGGGTCGTGCCGCAGACACCCGAGGTCATGGTGCCCAGCCAGAAGGCGTCGATGTCCGCCAGCTCGAGTCCAGGGACCGAGGCGACGGCCTCGGTGGTGGCGTCGGTCAGGAGGTCGTCGACCCCCTTGTCCCACAGCTCGCCGAAGCGGGTGCAGCCCATGCCGATGACGGCCACCTGGTCGCGAATGCCCTTGCTGCCCATCGCCTTACGCTCCTTGCCTCTCGGTCACGGCTTCTCGGTCACGACGCTGCTGTCGTCGCGCTGCCGGCACCGGTCCGTTCGAGGGCCGGGCGGGCCTTCCAGAAGTAATTGTGCACGCCCTGGGCCGTCCAGACGCGCCGGAAGGTCATGGACACCCGATCCCCGATGGAGAGCTCCGAGGCGACCACGTCCGTCATTTCGCAGCGGTAGCGGCCGCCGCCGTCGAAGTCGACGATGACGCCGACCACCGGTGGGGACAGGCTGAAGGCCAGGTGGTCGATGGTGAAGGTGGCCACGGTCCCGGGCACGTCCGCCAGGCGCTCGGACTGCATCTGGTCGATGGTGTGACAGGACAGGCAGGCCCGGGTCGGTGGCATGTGGCGGAAGCCGCAAACGAGGCAGCGGCTGCCCGCGAAGGCGTACTTCCACTGCTCGGAGCGGTGCACCGTCGGCGCCCCCGGCCGTTCGGGATCGGGGCGCCGTGGCGGCTCGCGGCGCATCTGGCCCCGCCAGGTCAGAAAGGTCGCATAGGGCAGGTCGTCACGCCCGGCAGCCACCTGCTCGGCCACCGACGGGACGCCCGCCTCGGCCCTTGCCGCCTGCGCCGCGGCCAGCGCCTCGCTGGTGCGCAGCACCAGCGCGTCGGCCCCGTCGGCCAGCGACAGCACGACGATCACCTGTCCGGGCTCCGCCCGCTCCAACACGTCGCACAGCGCCACGCCGACCTGGGCCGCACCCAGGTTGCCCAGCGACCCGGTCAGGTCGGGAGCCAGCGCGCCCTCGCGCACGCCCAGACCCTTGGTGATCGCCTTGACCGCCCGCACGTGCAGGCCGGTCACGATGGCGTGGTCGACGTCGCCCTCGGCCAGTCCGGCGTCCTTGAGCGCGGCGGCGAAGGCCTCGCGGGCCAGTGGCACGTAGAGCTCCTCGCCGAAGCGCTCCTCCCACACGTGGGAGTCCGCCTCGCCTGGCACGCGCCAGCGGTCGAGGAACTCTTCGCTCGCCGCGCCCCGTCCGATCAGCTCGGCCACCGCACCGTCGGGAGCGCACAAGAGGGCGGCGGCGGCGTCACCGCTGTCGCGCTCCTCGGCCGAGCCGGCCAGGCCGGTACGGAGGTCCGAGACGATGGCCAGCGTGGTGCGACCGCTCCCTGACGCAGCACCCAGCGCCTGCAGCAGCGCGCCGACAGCCGACCGTGACGAACCGGTGAAGTCGTAGGCGCCACAGCCGCGTCCGAGGCCCAGGGCGGCGTGCACCGTCGTGGCGCTGGTCTTGTCCAGATACGGCGGGTCCGGCGTCGACAGGAACAGGTCCTGCACGCTGCCTGCCCCGGGGCCAACGGCCAATGCGCGCCGTCCCGCCTCGACGCCCAGGGTGGTCGTGTCCTCGTCGTGGGAGGCCACGGCCCGGGTCCCCCGGCCGCCACCACTACCCAGGACGCCCTTGATGGCCGAACGCTGAAGTCGCCAGAAGGGCAAGTACGTCCCCCAGGCTGCAATGCCGCTGCTCATGGACCTATGACTCTACAGCCCGGCTTCGGGCAGCCTCCGGAGGGAGGCCGCCCGGGATCCGAGCAAATCGGCCGCGGCGGGCGGGCCTCCTATCCGGCAATACCCACGATGGGTTGGTTGAGCACGATGGAGCCGGTGGAGCCGTAGAAGGTCGGTCCGTTCGTCGTGGGGTAGGTGAACACCCCGCCGTCCGAGCCACTGAGGTAGTAGCCGTTGGAGACGGCGGTCATCCCCACGATCGGCTTGTTGAGCTTGATCGAACCGGTGGACCCGTAGAAGGGGGGGCCGTAGTTGAAGATCCCGCCGTCGGAGGCGACGAGGTAGTAGCCGCCCGCGACCGGGGCCGCCATGCCGACGACCGGCTTGTTGAGGGTGATCGAACCGGTCGAGCCCTGGAACACGGCGTCTCCGTAGTTGAAGATGCCGCCGTCGGAGGCGACGAGGTAGTACCCCTTGCCGTCCGGGGTGGACGCCATGCCGACGACCGGCTTGTTCAGCTTGAGGCTGCCCGTCGAGCCGTAGAACTGGGCGTCGCCGTAGCTGAAGATGCCGCCGTCGGACGCCACGAGCCAGTAGCCCGCCCCGTCCGGGGTGACGGCCATCCCGACGATCGGCGCGTTGAGGTGCATGGAGCCCGTGGACCCGTAGAACTGGGCGCTGCCGAAGGAGAAGATCCCGCCGTCGGAGGCCACCAGGTAGTAGCCGTCTCCACCGGGCATCACGGCCATGCCGACGATCGGCTTGTTGAGCGGCGTGCCGCCCATGGAACCGAGGAAGGGTGCGCCCGAGCCGTAGTTGAAGACCCCGCCGTCGGAGGCGACGAAGCGGTACCCGGTGCGGGAGATGGGTGCGGCCATGGCGAAGGCGGAGTTCGTGGATACGCCGGACCCATAGAGCCCCACCGCGACGCACGACCAGTCCGTCACGCAGGACACGCCCGCCAGCGATGTCTGCACCGTGCCCTGGTTCGGCGTGTTGGACACGATGGACCAGGCCGTCCCGTTCCAGGTGAGAGCCAGGCTGGCGGGCGTCGGGCCCGTGGTGGCGGTGGCCGAGCCCACGGCGCTGCATGTCGTGGCGCTGAAGCAGTCCACCCCCTTCAGGAGATTGCTCGCGGTGGCGGAGGTGTCGGGCACCGAGGACGTGAGCGCCCACTGCGTGCCGTTCCAGTTCTCAATCAGGTTCTGCGTCAGAGTCGGCCCGGTGCTCACGTTGACCTGGCCTACCGCCTGGCAGAAGGAGGCGCCGGCGCACGACACCGCACTCAACTGGCTCCCGATACCCGCCGAAGGTAGCGGCATGGTCTGGAGGGTCCAGGCCGTGCCGTTCCAGAGCTCGCCGAAAGACGTCCCGGTGGGGGCCTGCGTGTCGCTGACACCGACCGCGATGCACCAGCTGGCCGTGACGCAGTCCATGCCGGACGCGCTCGGAACGGGGGTCGTATCGGTCGAGGTCGGGGTGGCCGCAGTCGTCGCTGTCAGGGTGGTGCCGTTCCACTGGTTCCCGAAGAGCGAACTCGTGGTGCCCACGGTGGAGGTGCCGAGGACCTCACAGGTCGTGGCGGTCACGCACGAAACCGAGGAGAGGGTGGTGGTCGTGCTGCCGGCCGGGGCGGCCGCGGCGACGAACGTCCATGACGTGCCGTTCCAGGTCTCGGCGACAGCAGTCCCGGTGCCGGAACCTCCAACGGCGATGCAGAAGTTGGTCCCCACACACGACACCGAGCTGAGGAAGTCCCCGGTGGTCGCCGGGGCGTTCACGCTCGGCACCACGGTCCACTTCGTGCCGTTCCACTCCTGAATGAAGGTTCCCCCGCCGGTACCGGAGTTCTCGGGGCCGACAGCCATGCAGAAGGTGGAGGTCGTGCAGGAGACGTTGTTCAGCGAGTTCGAGCCAGACCCCGGTGCGGCAGTGTTGTTCGTCCAGTTCGTGGCAGCCACCGTGGGTGGACTGGTGAGGGGGGTGGTGGCGCCGGCGGGGACCGACGAGGAGGCCAAGGGCCCCGCGAGCGCCATCAGCGCACCGGCCGCAGCAACAGCGAACATCCGGAATCTCGGCATAACCGCCCCCTCGTCTTCTCAGGCCTGCTTGCAGGTCAGCGTAGGTGGCGAGAGCGGCGCCGTCGAATGGTTTTCATGCAACGGCCGTCACAACGAGCTCCCAGCTGTCGAGCTCGAGCGGGCCCCCGCCACCGGCCCGGAACTCCACGTCGTGGAACCCCGCTGCTTCGAGCCAGACCACCCATTCGGGGGGCGTCGGCAGCCGGACGAAGTAGGCGGCACGGTGGCGCGCGCCACCACGGTGCACCGTGCGCTCAATCACCATCCGCCCGCGGATCGGGTCGAAGGTCGAGACCTCGACCATGGTGTCGTCGCCGCGCTGGACCACGACCGCGTCGGGCGCCGGCGTGAAGTGACGCACGCCGCCGTCGTGGTGCATCGTGTCGATCGCCACCTTGCCGTCGGGACGGAGCACGCGGTGGAACTCGCGCAGGACGCGATGGCAGTCGGCGTCGTCGTAGTAGCCGAACGAGTTCAGCCAGCAGACAACCGCGTCGAAGGGGCCGTCCACGGGGAGGGCGCGGATGTCCCCCTCGAGGTACGTGACGGCGTCCAGGAGCGGGTGCGGGTCGGCGCGGGCCTGCTCCAGGTAGGCCGGCGTGAGGTCGACGCCCGTCACCTCCATACCCGCCGCGGCCAGCCGGCGCGCGATGCGCCCGTGGCCACAAGGCGCATCGAGGATGCGGGCGCCGGGGGGGAGGTCCAGCAGGCCGAGGATCTCGGCCGTGTCGGCGTCCGAGTGCGCGTCGTCGATGGACTCCTCGTAGAAGTAGAGGTAGTCGTCGCCGAAGGTGGCCTCCATGTCGAACGTCATGCGCCATCATCGTCGCCGGTAGCGTCCACCGCATGTCCGGGCCCGACGACATCTCCTTCGATGCGGCGACGGCTGTGGAGGCGACCAATGCGCCGGACCTCTTCGCCACGAACATCCACCCGCTGTGGACGGTGGGCGACAAGCCGAACGGCGGCTATCTCCTGGCGCTGCTGGGCCGGGCGGCCCGCGTCGCCGCCCGCAGCGCCGGTCCTCCCTCGTGGGAGGTGCTGGCCTCCTCCATCACCTATCTGCGTCCGCCCGCGCTCGGACCCGCCACGGTGCGGACGACACTGCTCCGCCGCGGGCGTACGGCCGCCCATGTGCGGACCCAGCTGGCCCAGGGCGCGGACGACCTGGTCGACGCGGTGCTGGTGCTCGGCGATCTCCCCGACGAGCCTGCGGTCCGCTACGACGGCACCCCTCCGTTCGAGGCCCCTGCCCCCGACGACTGCGTCCGGCTGACGTCGAACATGCCCACCGGTGCCTACGTCGGGATCATGGACGTCCTGGAGCAGCGGCTGGACCCGGCCACGATCCCCTTCGCCGCCCCTCCCCCAGGGCCCGCCACGAGAGCGGAGCTGCGCGGCTGGACGCGCCTGGCCGACGGGCGAGAGCCCGACGCCCTCTCACTCCTCTTTTTCGTCGACGCCATCCCGCCGGCCACCCTGATGATCGGCTCGACCGGATGGGTGCCGACCCTGCAGATGTCGGCCTACGTCCGGGCTCGCCCGGCGCCCGGTTGGCTCGCCATCCGCATGACGGCCGGCCTCGTGGCCGACGGGATGGTCGACGAGACCTGCGTGCTCTGGGACAGCCGGGGCCACATGGTGGCGCAGTCCACGCAGCTGGCGCGGCTGCGCTTCCCGGACGAGACGAGCTGAGCGGGCGGGCGCGGCATCGGGAACGAAGGCGAGGCGCGTCAGCCTTCAGGCCGCCTGCTCACCGGTGCCGTCGTCCTCCTCGGCGTCGTCCCCCTCCTCGTCGTCGGCGTCGTAGCAGTCCCACGAGCAGTAGCCCTCGGCCCGCGGCGACACCGGATGGAATTGGCAGCGCGGGCAGAGGTCCATTGCCGTGGTGGCTGTCTCTTTCGAATTCTCGATCGTGTACATGGTCGTTCCCTCCCGACTCCTCCCCGGCCCACGAAACAAAAAAGCCGCTTCCCGAATGGGAAGCGGCTCCTCGACGACGGGACTGGTAGGAGTCCGCTACGGCGTCGGGGCCACCTCCCCCAGGCTCAGCTTGGGGATGCCGCAAATCTGTACTTCGGACATGGCCAGGCGCGACTGACCGAGGGAGTTGCCCTCCCGCCGACACAGGTACAACCGGCCGTGCATCGCGTTGCGCTCCGTCATGATGTGGCCAGTATACGAGGCGCTGTGACATCCCTTGGACCGGGAACCGAGAAATCGGGGAGAGTTCATCGGCGCGTCACGCGTGCCGGCAAAGTGGCTGCGGCGGCCGCTCTGATGTGTGGGAGGCGGCGATCAGCCGGGTGTCGTGGCCAGGCGGGCCCGCAGCTCGGGCTTGACGACCTTGCCCGTGGGATTCCGGGGCAGTTCGTCGACGAAGACGAACTGGCGCGGGACCTTGTAGTCGGCCAGGTGCTCGAGCCCGAAGGCGCGCAGCTCCTCCGTGCCGGCAGTGACGCCCGGGTGCAGCACGACGAAGGCCACCACGTCCTCGCCGAGGACGGGATGGGGCGCCCCGACCACGGCCACCTCCTTGATGCCCTCGTGCTGCACCAGGGCGTGCTCGACATCGGTGGCGTGGACGTTGTTGCCGCCGCGGATGATGACGTCCTTGGAGCGGCCGACGATGTAGAGGTAGCCGTCCGCGTCGAGCTTGCCGAGGTCGCCGGTGACCAGCCAGCCGTCCCGCCACATCTCGGCCGTGGCCTCGGGGTCGGCGAAATACTCGCGCTGGCGCCCGGGCATCTGCAGGCGCACCTCACCCACCTCGTCCGGCGGTAGCGTCTGGTCACGCTCGTCGACGATGCGCACGACGGCCGGCGGTGCGATCTGGCCCACGGAGCCCGGGCGCTTGACGGCCTCGCCCTTGGGCATGACGCAGTAGGCCGACCCGGCCTCGGTCATGCCGTAGTTGTTCGAGACGAGGGCGTCGGGCATCTTCCGCTGCAGGCGCTCCACCACGTACGGCGCCAGAGGTGCGCTGCCCACCGAGCACATCTGGACCGACGACAGGTCGGCGGCCTCGAAGCGCGGGTTGTCGATGAGCAGATGGGCCATGGTGGGAACGAGGAAGACGGCCATGGGGCGCTCTTCCTCGACCACGCGCAGCCAGCGGTCGGCGTCGAAGCGCGGCTGGTAGATCACCCGCAAGCCGAGCTTCATGGGCGTGTAGACGAGGGCGATGCCGGCAAAGGTGAAGAGCGGGCTGGCGTGCAGCCACCCGGCGCCGGTCCAGTTGGGGTCGACCTGGCCGATCATGGAGCCGTTGGAGTGACGGACGGCCACGCCCTTGGGCCGGCCCGTCGTCCCCGAGGTGTAGAGGATGTCGGCCAGGTCCTCGGAGTCACGCGGCACCTGGAAGGGCGTGCGGTCCCCGGTGGTCACCTCGGCCCAGGAGAGGACCGGGAGGTGCGGCGGCGGCGTCCCGGCCTCGGCGCCGGCGTCGATCAGGGCGACCAGGTGGCTTGCCCCGGCCTCGCCGTCGCTGCGCAGTAGGTCGCCGTCGGCCACCACGATGGTGGCGCCCGAGTGATCGAGCATGTGGGCCACCTCGGCGGGGGCCAGGCGAGGGTTCATCGGCACGGCGACGCCGCCGGCGCGGTGGGCGGCGGAGTACGAGACGAGCCAGCGCAGCGCCAGCTCGGGACGCAGGTGGATGCCGACCCGGCCACCGGGCTCGAGGCCGGCCTCGACGAGACGGCGGGCCATGGCGTTGGCCGCACCGTCCCATTCGGTGAAGGTCAGGGCGCCGACGTCGACCACGGCGAATGCGGTGCGGTCACCGAATTCCTCGGCCATGCGGGCCAGGTGGTCGTCCATCAACATGAGTGGCCAGGGATGGTAACCGATGCAGATACGCCGTTTCTCCTACTCGGCAGGGGGGTCGGTGTCTCCCGACTCAGTAGTCGATGCCGGCGAGGACGATGCGAACAGGTTCATCTGTTCGCTCCCTCCGTCAGAAGCGACGGATCATGGCAGCGAGTACACCTGAACCTCGGCGATATACATCGAACCAGTCCCGGTCCCCTGTGTGTGCCATCCCGACGAACCGTCCGGCGTGCCTTGCGGAGTCATTACGAGGTTGTAGTTGGCGAAGGACCCTATGTCGGCGGCGTTCGTGTCCGAGAGGATAAGGGTCCTGTTGGCCCCTTGGCCGACGTAGAAGTTGACGTGACTACCTGGGACAAACTCCATTCCGACCGTCACGAAGTTTTGCGTGATGTCCTCACCAGCGTCGACCACCTTTTGTTCCCAGTTGAGGTCTTCGCAGCTGCATCCCCCGTAGTTCGACTCAACTATGTTGTCCATCGGATGACCTGACAACCCGTAGCTTGAGGGAAGGAAACCGCCCTCAAACAGGTCTATCTCGTTGGCATGAGGGGTGATTCCGTTGTCGCCGGTGAACCAGATGGCGGGAAAGAACCCGTTGCTCATGTCCGACACCTTGAAGTTGACCTGCACGTAAAACCCAGCCTGTGGGAACTGAAAGAGATTCTTCCCGGTCGCAGGATCGGCGGTGTCCACCATCGAGGCGCCGTTGGTGTTGGTGAGAGTGAGGCCGTTGTTGACGACCGGTGCCGCACCGTAGTGGCCCCACGGGCCAACGTCGGGAACGGGCCCACCCATGATGTCGCTCCAATGGGAGCTATCGAGGCTGGTGCCGGAGAACCGGTCGTCAAGAATGAGATGCGCTGCGGGGTAGCTGGCGCTGGGGGCTGCCATGATCGGCTGGCCGAACCCGGCCGTGGTGGACGAGCTCGGGACCGGCTGCTGCGGCGGGGGCCCGAAGAACGTGCCCGAGCCGTTGGGGGCCACGAGGGTGTAGCCCGCGGAGGGCGGGTCGATCACGATGCCGAGAGCGCCGACGCCTGTTCCCCCCGTGGACCCGTAGTACCCGGCGTCGCCGAAACTGAAGATGCCGCCGTCTGAGGCCACGAGCCAGTAGCCGCCGCCGTCGGGCGTGGGCGCCATGCCGACGATGGGCTGGTTGAGACGGATGGCCCCTGTCGAGCCGTGGAACGAGGCGTCGCCGAAGGTGAAGACCCCGCCGTCGGAGGCCACGAGCCAGTAGCCGCCGCCGTCGGGCGTGGGCGCCATGCCGACGATGGGCTGGTTGAGACGGATGGCCCCTGTGGAGCCGTGGAACGAGGCGTCACCGAAGCTGAAGACGCCGCCGTCGGAGGCGACGAGCCAGTAGCCCTCGCCGTCGGGGGTGGGCGCCATGCCGACGATGGGCCGGGCCAGTGTGAGCCCTGACAGCGCCGGGGAACCCAGGGCTGGGGCCCCGCCCTCTGGTGTCACCGCACCGAATGCGCTGACTGTCCAGTAGCCGCCGTTCGGATCGGCCGCCATCATCCGGCCTCCGCCGTACCCGTTGGTACGCACTGCCGCACCGGCCCCGGTCGAGGCCTGAATGGCGAGTCCCGCCGCGAGCAGAGGAAGCAGCACCAGGAGCGCCACACCTCGGGCCAGCCCGAGTGGTATCGCCCGACTCCGTCGGGTGTGACGCATCGTCTTCCCCCCCGACCCGCAGATGACGGGTCGCGAGGGCACGAGCAGACGCGCTCAGCGCTGATTCGGCGGCCCGGCGAACTCGACGAGTCCCGTAGCTTTGCGTCCCCCCCTCACGGGAGGTTTGCCTTGTCGTTCAGCTGCCACGATGGCCCAAAGGGCGCTGCCGGGCAAGGGAATTGCAGACTAGTTGCCCGCGAATTGTTGTTGAAGGTGGGCCGGCGGCCCGCCGTCAGGCAGCGGTGAGGCGCCCGCCCCCGGCGCGGGTCCCCCCAAGGTCTCGGTCGGTGCGAACAGCGAAAAATTGACGCTGGCGTCAGGTTCGTTGCAGCATGGCCGATGGGTCCACGGGGGTCAATCCCGGGACGACCCGGTGAGTGTCCCGGGCCGCGGCCGACGGGATCCGACAGAGGGAAGATGCGCCATGAGCACGGTCCGGTTCGACCTCCCCACGCCGGAGGGCGACACCATCGAATTCTGGGAGGCGGCCAAGGAGGAACGCCTGCTCGTGAAGCACTGCCTCGACTGCGACGCCTACTCCTATTATCCACGGCCCTTCTGCCCGAAGTGCTGGAGCGAGCGGGTGGAGTGGTACCAGGCCAGCGGGGAGGGGACGCTCTACACCTGGTCGGTCATCTACAGCAACGACATGCCCCCCTTCCGTGACCGCGTGCCCTACGTCGCCGCCATCGTCGACCTGGCCGAAGGGCCGCGCATGATGACCAACGTCGTCGACTGCCCCTTCGAGGAGCTGCAGGTGGGCATGCCGCTGCAGGTCACGTTCCGACCCATCTCCGACGAGTTCACGATCCCCGTCTTCGTGCGGGTATGAGGAGACGTTTGCGGTCAGGTCAATAGTGGCGCAGCTCGACGAGGTGGCCGTTGGGGTCGAAGAGGTAGACCGTGGGGCCGGGGCCGCGGGCGCCCGTCTCCTCGCCAGGACCCTGCATGTTGCCCACGTCGTGGAAGGAATCCCCGAAGGGCAGCCCCGCCTCCCGGACCCGGGCGAAGGCAGCCTCGAACTCCTCCGGTAAAAGGGCGAACGCCAGGTGATGGCCGCCCCTCGGTGCCCCAAGGCGCCAACTGCAGCGTCGTGTCCGGACTGACCCGGATGACCGAGAAGGGGCCGTCCTCTCCCTCGTCGCCGAAGCCCATGACCTCGGTGCAGAAGCGGACGCTGGCATCCCGGTCGTTGACCGTCAGGATCAAATGGTCCAGCGTCACCACAGTGCGCCGAGGTTATTCCTTGGCGTCGCCCTAGGGGGCGGGTGGTTCGCCTCGGAGACCGGTGCGGACCTCGCACCACTCCCACAGTCGCGCACCGTCGCCCGCACTGGCGCCCCGGGCCGTCCAGGGCAGGTGATACTCGCTGCGTCGATGCCGATCGTGGAAGAACCCCTCGACCAGCGGGGCCGCCGGGTCGGAGCGCCTGGCCTGACCGGCGGCCAGCCAGACCACGGTGTCGGCCCCTTGCGCAGGCGTCCGCAACAACGGGCCCAACTTGGCGAAGGAGGGCAGCCCGCTGGCCAGCCCCGGCGTGTCCACCCAGCCGGGGTGTGCCGCGTAGCTGGCGACCCCGTCCCCGCCCCAGCGGCGGGCCCACTCGTGGGAGAGCACGACCTGCGCCCTCTTCGCCCGCGCGTAGGCCGTGGTCCCGCGGTACTCCCCCGGTGGCATTTCCAGCCGGGCGAGGTCGAACGACTGGGTGTACATCCCTCCGGAGGAGAGCGTCACGATGTTGGCGTCGCCGGATCGGCGCAGGAGAGGGCTGAGCAGCCACGTCAGGCGGAAGGGCGCCAGCACCGCGGTGGCCACCGTCAACTCGCCACCATCGGGCGCGCGCCGGTACGTCGGGAAGAGTGCACCCGCCGCGTGGACCAGCCCGTCGAGCCGCTCGTGTCTCGTGGCGACGTGTGCCGCGAACGCCTCCACCGCGTCGGCATCGACGATGTCGAGGACGGCCGGCTCGATGCTGCCCGTCCCCAAGGCGCGAGCCGCGCTGGCGGCCGCCTCGGTCCGCCTCTTGTCCCGACCGACGAGCCACACCGAAGCCCCGAGCCGCGCCAGCTCGAGAGCCGACGCGCGGCCGATGCCCGACGATGCGCCCGTCACGATGACGACGCGTCGGGTGAGGTCGGGCGGCGGGCGCCAGTGCTCGAGGCGGCCGCGCACGGCGAAGCCGGCCCGGCTGAAGCTGCCGACGACGCTCGCCTCGAGTGCGGTGTCGGCCATCCGGACGAGGAGCGCCGGCGTCACGCCAGCGCGCTGCGCAACCCGGCGGCTGCCCGATCGGCCATCCGGGCGAATGCCCAGGCAATGAGTGGCGCCGCCAGGCGCACCGCGCCCCGTCCCTCGAGCACCGCCACGTAGTGGACCCGGGAGCCAGGACCGTCCCACTCCACCGTGATGGTGTCCGTCGAGACGATCCCGGCGCGCCGCGCCTGGAGGACCACTCGACGGGGGCGATCGATATCGACCACCCGGTAGTCGAACGGCACGACCCGACCCGCGATCCGCACGGCGAGCCGATAGACCGAGCCCACGACGGCCGGGCCCTGGCTCACCGACTCGCCCTCTGTCACCCCGGGATCCCATTCACGGGCGTTGGAAAAGGTCGACAGATACTCGAAGACCTCCTCCTGCTCCCAGGTGGAGTCGATTTCCGTGCTGTACGTCGCCATGCATCTCTCCTCAGCCGGTGGGGGCGGCTCTCCGTCACGCTAGTTTAGTGCTAAATTAGCAGCCTTCGGAAGGAACACCTTGCGCATCGGCATCATCGGGAGCGGTATCGCCGGCATGACCGCGGCTCATCTGCTGCAGGACCGGCACGAGGTGCACCTCTTCGAGACCGACGTCCGACCTGGCGGGCACGCCCATACGGTGACCGTCGACCTCCCCGGGGGACCGGTGGCCGCCGACACCGGCTTCCTGGTCTACAACGAGCGGACCTATCCCCTCTTCACTCGGCTCCTCGAGGGCCTCGGGGTGGCGACGCACCCGAGCGACATGAGCTTCAGCCTGACGGACCTGCGCTGCGGCCTCGAGTGGCGCGGCACGTCGCTGTCGACCGTCTTCGCGCAGCGCCGCAATGTGGCCCGGCCCGCCTTCCTGGCCATGCTGGCGGACGTGGTCCGGTTCAACCGGTTGGCACGGTCGATCCTGGCCGAGCCGGGTGCCGACGCCGGGTCGGGAACGCTGGCCGACCTGCTGGCCGGCCGCCGCTGGTCGCGGGGCTTCCTCGACTGGTACCTGATCCCCCTCGGGTCGGCTATCTGGTCGGCGGACCCCGAGACGTTCACGCAGATACCGGCCCGGACGTTCGTCGAGTTCTTCAGCCGTCACGGGCTGCTCGGCCCGGGCGACCAGCCCTCCTGGCGCACGGTCACCGGAGGTTCGGCGCGCTACGTCGAGTCGATTCTGCGGCCGCTGCAGAACCGGGGAAGGCTGCACTTGCGCTCCGGTGTGACCAAGTTGCGCCGCCAGCAGCGGGGCGTCGAGCTCCTGACAGCCGGAGGCCCGACCGTGTTCGACCATGTCGTCGTGGCCACGCACAGTGACCAGGCCCTGGCTCTGCTGGGCGACCCGACCGCCGAGGAGCGCCGGGTGCTCGGTGCGTTCCGCTATCAACCGAACCGGGCCACGCTCCACACCGACACCACGTTGCTGCCCGTCAATCGGCGAGCGTGGGCATCTTGGAACTACGTGCGTCCTCGAGAAAACCCCGGCGGCGCGACCCTCACCTATTACCTGAACCGGCTGCAGGGCTTGCGGTCGGATCAACCGGTTCTGGTGACACTGAACCGGGACGCGTCCATCGATCCCCGCCACGTCGTCGCCAGCTTCGACTACTCGCATCCGGTCATCGACCAGGGTGCGGTCAACGCCCAATCAGGCCAGCGCGCCCTGAGCGCCGGGGCGGTCTCCTACTGCGGCGCCTACTGGGGCTTCGGGTTCCACGAGGACGGGGTCCGGAGCGCGCTGGCGGTCTGCGAGCGATTCGGCGCACGCTTGTGACGACGGCGTCCCCCCTCCCGCTGCGCAGCGCACTCTACGAGGGCACCGTCACGCACCGGCGCGCCGAGCCCGCCCACCGGTTCACCTCCAGGGTGGCGATGCCCCTCCTCTTCCTCGACGAATTGCCCCGACTCCGGGCCGCCCACCCCCTGGTCGACCTCGATCCGTCCGCCCACCGGCGCCGTTGGCCCGCCGCCATCCGGTTCCGCCGCGACGACTATCTCCCGTCTGGTTCGCCGACGGTGCAGGGAGCCGTCGTCGAGGCTGTCGCAAGGGCCGGGGGTTGCGTGCGAGGGCCGGTGGCGATGCTGGGCCACGTCCGCACCTGGGGCTGGCTCTTCAACCCGATCAGCTTGTTCTACTGCTTCGACCCGTCGGGACGGGACGTCGAGTGGACGGTGCTCGAGGTGTCCAATACCCCGTGGCACGAGCGCCACGACTACGTCGTCGGACCACCGGGAGAGCACACCTTCACCAAGGCCATGCATGTCTCGCCCTTCTTGCCGGCACGAGGCACCTACACGCTGCGCTATTCCGCACCCGAAGAAGGCATCAGGGTCAGCCTCGACGTCGCAGCGCCGCTCTCGAACTTGCCGTATGGTCGAGGGGACGAACCGGACCGCGACACACTGGCGCCCCGGCTGTCCGCCTCCATGGTCTTGCGGCGGAAGCCACTCGATCGGGCTGGCCTGGCCCGGCTGCTGTGGGCGTACCCGCTCATGACGACCCGGGTATCGAGCGGCATTTACTCGCAGGCAGTGCGGCTGGCCGCACGTGGCGCCCCGTTCCACCGGCACCCCGCTCGGGGAGAGGACGAGTCCGCGCCCATCGGGGACGAGATGGTGCGCAGCGGGTCCGGGAACTGCCGATGAGCCGGACGAGTGCATCGCTGCTCCTGAACCTGGCCCGCCGCGCCGGCCGGCAGCGACCCGGCACCCTGCGCTTCGAGGGCAGCGGGGTGCCCGGGCGAAGTCCTGTCGTGACCGGATCCGGTGATCCCGATGTCACGATCGTGGTCCACGACCCCAGAGCATGGTCCGCCACGCTGCGCGGCGGCTCGACCGGCCTGGCCGAGAGCTACATCGCCGGCTGGTGGGACACCGATGACCTCACCGCGGTCGTGCGTCTCGCCTTCCGCCGGACGACGGTGCTCCGGCAATTCCTGGACACGACGGCGCGACGGACCGGAGGGTTGCTGGCCGGGATACAGCGGTTCCGACCGCCGAGCAAGCACAGAGATCGCGAGAACGTCGCAGCCCACTACGACCTCTCCAACGACTTCTTCGCCCTCATGCTGGACCCGACGATGGCCTATTCGTGCGCCTACTTCGCTGCCGACGGGACGAGCCTCGAAGAGGCCCAGGTGGCCAAATTCGAGATGATCGCCGACAAACTGCAGCTGGGTGCAGAGGACCACGTGATCGAGAT
>Ga0302235_10000912_pt1 | contig 22648 bp, 21 predicted proteins | sample II_Palsa_N3_3_FD_193577 | JGI IMG/M metagenome (GOLD analysis project Ga0302235, IMG submission 193577) | Peat permafrost microbial communities from Stordalen Mire near Abisko, Sweden - II_Palsa_N3_3 | ecosystem: Environmental > Terrestrial > Soil > Palsa > Peat permafrost | place: Sweden...
CGGTGGTGCTGCTCAACGTGGGGTTCATCGCCGCGTGCCTGGTGATTGAGGGTCAGGCACTGACCGCCGCCGTCATCGGGGTGATCGGCTACCGGGCGATCCACCGGCTGGCGCAGCTCACCGCCGTCGTCGCCGGCGGCGCGATCGCCGCGGTCGTCGCCGTCGCGGTCAGCTACCGGGGCCTGCCGCATGCCGAGACCGCTCTGAAGTTCCCCCCGGCGGGGCTGTTCATTGCCGGGGTGGCGCTGCTGGTGATCGACATGCTCAGCTTCGGCCCGTTCGTGTCGGATTACTCGAGATACATCCGGCCGGACGCCCGCACCGGCACCGTGTTCACCGCGATCTGGACCGGGAACGTGATCTCCACGGTCGCGTCAGCCGGCGCCGGCGCGTACCTGGCGGCGCTGCTGCCCGCCGAAGGGTCCGTGGCCGCGATCGGCAAGGTGTGCGGCAGCTGGGCGCTGGTGCTGACCGGGGCTTCGTGACGAAACTGTCCGATTTCCTCGACGTGCTGCTGGTTATTTTCATCCCGTGGAGCGCCGTTAACCTGACCGACTGGTTCTTGATCCGCCGCGGGCGGTACGACGTGCGGTCGTTCTTCACCCCCGGCGGCGTGTACGGCCGGTTCGCGGACCTGTCCTGGATCATCGGGTTCACCGTCGCCGCGGCGCTGTACGCCGCGCTCACCTGGCCGGCCCGGCGGGGCTCAGCCGCGCCAGCGGCCGCGGCGGAGTCGGAGCCGGTCGCCAGCTGACGGCTTGACGAAGACCGAGCGTCTCGGGAAAAATACGTTCACGGCGGCGACCGGTCGCCGAGCTGTGGAACATCCGCCCCAGTCGGGGTTCCGTTGGCAAAGGGGATTCGCCCTCTCGGTCGTCCATGTCACAGGCCATCTTCCTTTCGCCGCGTCGCTGGGGGACGACGGTGTCAAGGGGAGGCTTGTCCATGACCAAGGACGCCAGCTTCAAGAAGGTTGTCCGGCGCCACGCCGAGGAGACCGGGCAGCGCTACACCGAAGCGCTGACGGATATCGAGGGTCTCGGTGCGCGGATGCACCACGAGCCCGTGGCCGAGCGGCTTCTCGCCCATCTCCGGGATCGCTACGGCATTGACCCGGTCGGGGCGACGAAGCTCAGTGTGCACAAGACCTACGTGTTCCGCATCGACCGCAATGACGGCAGCCCGTGGGTCGCCCGCGCGTTTCCCCCCGCTCGGCCGCGTGCCGGTGTTGAGGGCGACGCCGCGATCCTGGCATTCCTGGAGCGGCACGACTATCCCGCGGAGCGCCTGGCGGTCGATGATGCTATATCTGACTTCGATGGCAGCGCGGTCCTCGTCACGCGGTTCGTCGAAGGCGTCCAGCTCCCCGAGGGTGCCGCGAAGTTCGCCATGATGGGTGAGCTGCTCGGACGGCTGCACGCGCTGCCGCAGGATGATTCCGTCAGCCGCCCGGGCGGAGCGAGCGGTGAGGACCCGAGCCGTGAGGGCACACCGCGTCAGGACCTGCTGGCCGCCCTGTCGTTTCTCGATGCCGTCGACACGAAGGTCACGGCCGCCGAGCGCGAGCGATTCGAACAGCTCCGCGACCAGGTGCGCTCGGCCGACGACGGTCACGGCCTGCCGGAAGGCTTGCTCCACGGAAATCTCCTGCACGCCCCCGATCACGCCCTGCTGAGCGAACAAGGGCCAGTCGCGATCAACTGGAAGGCGTCCGGGCGCGGACCGCGCCTCGCCGACTTCGCTTACCTGATCTGGGGCACGGGTTCGTGGAACCCGCGCCGGCCGAACCAGGAGCGGATCGACGCTGCCGCCAGCGCCTACCGCCGGCACATCGAGCCGACCGACGACGAACTCGACCGGCTCGAGGCGGTCATGTACATCCGGACGCTCTACCTCGCCTGTTTCGGCTACCGACGTGCCCTCACCAACGGCCGGACATTCCGTGAGTGGGGCTTCATCGAACCACCCGAGTACTTCAGCTCCACCGCAGCCGCCACCCGAGCCGCGTTCCGCCGGTAGGTCATCGATGCGGCAACGGAACGACGGTGGTTCGCCAGCGGCACGCCGGTCAGCACTGTTTCGTTTGACGATATACCGGGAGACGAAATAGCCTGACGGCATGTCGATCTTCGAGGAGGATCCCGCCGTGAGCCGGCGCGACAGCGTGCGCCGGATGGTGCTGACGATCGCGCTTATCGCCGCCTTCCTCGGCGGTGTGCTGCTGTTCGCCCTGGTCATCGCGCCGGACATCGGTGCGGCCGGCGGCTGCGGGGGAGGCTGATGCTGCCGGAACTGACGCTGACGCCGGGCCGCTCCGCAGACCAGGACCGGCTGCTGGCTCGTCGCTGGCTGTGGGCGACAGTCGCCCTCACCGCTGGGGCGTTCGTCATCGCGGTGGCATGCGCGCCGTCGGGATCGGCAGCGCCGGACCGCGGGCTGGCCTGGGTGCTGTTCGCCGGATCCTCAGCGCACGTGGCGTCCACGGGCTGGCTCTACACGCTGCGCGACGTCCGCTCATACGCGGTGAGCCATCCGTGGCGCTTCATCCGGGTCCCGGTGCTGCTGATCATCGCGGGCGCGGCGGCCGCCGCCACGCTCACTCCGGCGACGATCCCGTGGCTGCTGCTCCCGTTCTTCGCCTGGCAGTTCTTCCACTTCACCAAGCAGAACCTCGGCATGACGGCACTGGCCGCCAAGACGGCTGGCGCGCCGCCGCTGCAAGCCGCCGAACGCCGCGCGCTGACGGCATCGGCCCTGGCCGGCATCGGCGCGCTGATGGCGCGGCCGGCGCTGCTGCAGCTGCGCGTCGACCCGAGGTCGGGCGCACTGTTCCCGCTGTCGGCGGCGGCGATGGCGGGGGCCGTCGCGGCCGGCCTGATCCTGCTCGCCCGCCGCGCGCCCGCGCAGCGGCCGCGAGGCTTCTGCGTGATGTACCTGATGGGGCTGTTCTTCCCGGTCCCGGTCTTCGTCTTCGCGTCGCCGTACGCGGCCGTCGGCGGGATGACGATCGCGCACGGCATGCAGTACCTGCTGCTGGTGAGCCTGGTCGCGGCCGGCGGCCCGGGCGAGGCCGGCCGGGCGCTGCGCCTGGCGGCGCTGGGCAATGTCGCGCTGATCGGCGGGGCCGTTCTCGCGGTGACCTCGCATCTGCACAGCGGCGGCCCGGCGCTGCGGCTGGCGTTCGGCGCGTACCTGGGCGCGGTGATGGCACACTTCGTGGTCGACGCCGGACTGTGGCGGCTGCGTGATCCGTTCCCCCGGGCGTTCCTCGCCCGCCGGGCGCCGTATCTGATCCGAGCGGCCCCGGCCGTTACATCGGCAGCCGACATAAGATGAACGTCATGGCCAAGCGCAGCGAGGAGTTCGCCGGGTTCGGCCGGTACGCGGGGCCGGCCACGCTGATCCTCGCGAGCCTGGCCGACGGCACCAAGCACGGCTACGCCCTCACCAAGGACATCGAGTCCTTCGCCGGGGTCCGGCTCGCGCCAGGCACGCTGTATGAAGCGCTCGCCAGGCTCGAGGCGCAGGGCATGATCGAGGGCGTCGAGAGCCATGACCGGCGCCGCCCGTACCGGTTGACCGCCGCGGGAGCGACCGCGCTGCGCGCCCATCTCGACAACCAGCGCCGCGTCGCCGAGCTAGGGCTGCGCCGGCTAGCCGGCAGCTGGGGCGGCGCGTGACGCCGGCCGGCCGGGCGGCCCGGCTCGTGCGCTGGTACCCCAGGTCCTGGCGGGATCGTTACGGCGAGGAGTTCGCCGAGCTTCTGATCGCCGATATCGAGGAACGGCCGCGTTCCCGCGCCCGCACGGCGGACGTGATCCGCGGCGGTATCGGCGCCCGGCTGGCCGGCGCAGGGCTCTGCGGGTTCGCGGCGGATGCCGCCGGGCAGGTTCGCGCGAGTCTCGTGTCGCTGGCCTGCTGCCTGAGCATCTTCCTCGGCTTCGGCGCGGCCATCTGGTCGCAGCTGACGATCGGCTGGCAGTGGTCGGAGTCCAGCGGCGGCGCCGCGACGGCGGCCACCATCGTGACGTCGGCCGCCATGCTGGCCTTCCTCGTGCTGGCGGTGCTAGCCGCCGCGCCGGTCGTCTGGGTCGCGGGCCGCCTTATCGTACGGCGGCAGGGCAGGGACCTGCTCGTCCCGGCGGCTGTTGTCCTGGCCGCGGCGGCGGTCACGTTCGCGGGCGGGCGGCACTTCGGGAACGGATGGCCGGGAACCGGCGCGCACCGCGGGTTCGTGCCGGGCGGGCTGGCGGCGTTCTCGTGGGCGTCGACCCTGTCGGTCTCCTCGTACTGGGCGCACCCGTCGGCCCTCGCCGCGTTCCCCGCGGGGGAACTCGCCTGGATGGCGGTGAGCCCGCTGGCCGTGGTGTGCGCGATCGCGGGCGCGGCGGCCACGGTCCGCCGCGCGGACCTGCCGCGGGCCGTGCTCCGCTACGAGATCCGGCTGGCCGGTGCCGCGTGCGCCGCAATGCCGGCCCTGCTCGCCGGGTGCTGCTACTGGATCGCCGGAGGGGAAGGGACTCCGCTGTTTCACCCGGGCGCGATCGACGTCCTCGCCGTGATCGCCATGGCGGCCGCGCTGCTGGCGGGCCACCGTGCCGCACGCCAGGCGCGGCTGCGCCTCACCTCGGCATCCGCCTGATCGAGGGGCTGCGGCCGGGAATTATGCGCCCTCGCGCGCGTTAAGATGAGTAGTATCGAAGAACCGAGCCGGACGTCTGACGGCGACTTTCCCGTGCCGTGGTTACCAGCCCACCCGCAGGCGGCTCCGGGTCCGCGTGAGACGCTTGGCGGGGCTCGTTGCGTTGATCCTTTGAGATCCGCAAGCCGGCTCGGTGTTCGAAGTACCAGGTCCTGTGCTCGGGACGTTCCTCGTCCCGGCCGCAGGACTGTGCGGCATGCTGCCGTGGCCACCGTGCCCCGGCATTCCAGAGGAGAAGTCTTTGGCTCGACCAGGCCAGCGCCAGACGGGCGCTCGGCGTACCGCCCCGCGGAAGCAGCGACGCGTCCAGCACCGGGGCGACGTCGTCTCGGTGCTGGCCCGAACTGCCCGTGAGGTCGAGGCGGCTGCTCGGCACGGCCGCGTGACGCCGGCTGTGCGTGCGAAGTTCCAGGCCGTCGCCCTGCTGCTACGGGACGAGCGCGCCCGCGTCCGGGCGGCGGACGGAAGTGACAGTCATCGGGCCGGGCAGCTCAAGCGCCTGGACGGCATCGCGGCCATCCTCGCGACGACCGCCGTCCAGGACGCTGGGCTGCTCGCGCTGCTCGCCGAGGGCGCCCGCGTCTCCGACGCGGCCCGGTCGCTCAAGCGGGAAATGGCGCGGGACCTCGGCATCGAGCCGGCGCCCGAAGAGATCGCGCCGGCCGAGACCGCGACCGCTTCCACCGGCTCGGAGCGGCGGGTCGTGCCGCAGTCGGTGGTCTCCCGGCAGTTGGCGAACCCCTTCCTGGCCCCCGACTTCTCCGCCGTTCCGCAGCTCACCTCCCGTCCGCACCGCCTGGCCAATTGGGAACTGCTCGGCCCGCTGCTGAGTTCCTTCGAGCGCGCCGGCGGGGGTGCCCCGGCCTGCATGGCGCTCCCGGCGCCGACGGCACGCTTCACCCCGGCGGGCCTGGAACTGATGCCGCACCAGGGGCAGGTGGTCGCCGCGGCCGCTGCCGGTCACCGAACCTTCCTGCTGGCCGACGAGCCGGGCCTGGGCAAGACGGCCGAGGCGCTGCTCGCCGCGGAAGCAGCGAACGCCTACCCGCTGCTCGTCGTCGTGCCGAGCGTGGTCAAGACCAACTGGGCTCGTGAGGCGGCCCGCTGGACGCCCCACCGCCCGGTCACCGTGGTGCAGGGCGACGGCGAGGCTGTCGACGGCTTCGCCGATATCGTCGTGCTCAATTACGAGGTGCTCGACCGCCACATGGGCTGGCTCGGCAACTTTGACTTCCGCGGCATGGTCGTGGACGAGGCCCACTTCATCAAGAACAAGACCTCGCAGCGCTCGCAGCGTGTCCTCGCGCTCTCCGACCGCATCCGGTCCCGTGCGGCGCGGCCCCTGCTGATGGCGCTGACCGGCACCCCGCTGATCAACGACATCGACGACTTCCGGGCGATCTGGCAGTTCCTCGGCTGGATCGACGACAGCAAGCCCCTCAACGAGCTGACAGAAGCGCTCGAGGACACCGGTCTGACGCCCGCCGACCGCGGTTTCTACGCCGCGGCGCGCCAGTGCGTGATCGACCTCGGCATCGTGCGCCGCCGCAAGCTCGACGTGGCCGCCGACATCCCCGCCCGCCGCATCGCCGACCTCCCCGTCGAACTGGAGGGACGCGTCGGCCGGTCGATCCGGACGGCCGAGCAGAACCTCGCCGGCCGGATGGTGGCCCAATACGAGACCGCGCTCGCGAACCGATCCTCCGACACCGGCGTCGAGGGTATCGACCACGACCTCGTCCGCCGGGTGGCCCGGTCGGAGCTGAAGGACACGACGACTAAGCAGTCCGGCGAGAACGTGTTCACCATGATGCGACGCATCGGCCAGGCGAAGGCCGAACTGGCCGCGGACTATGCGATGCAGCTGGCCCGCAGCGCTGGCAAGGTCGTCTTCTTCGCCAAGCACATCGACGTGATGGACACCGCCGAAGAGATTTTCGCCCGGCAGGGGGTGCGCTTCTCCTCGATCCGCGGCGACCAGACGCCTACGGCGCGGCAGGCGAACGTCGACGCCTTCGTGAACGACCCGGACGTCGCCGTCGCGGTGTGCTCGCTGACCGCGGCTGGCGTGGGCCTGAATCTGCAGGTCGCCTCGAACATCGTGCTGGCCGAGCTGTCCTGGACCGACGCGGAGCAGACCCAGGCCATCGACCGCAGCCATCGCATCGGGCAGGCCGAACCGGTCACCGCGTGGCGCATCATCGCCGCGCAGACCATCGACGCCCGGATCGCCGGGCTGATCGACGGCAAGGCCGGGCTTGCCGCCCGGGCGCTGGACGGGGCAGACCAGGAGGCCTCCTCGCCGGCCGACGTGCAGCTCGAGGCACTGGTCGCATTGCTGACCGATGCGCTGCGAGCGTCTTTCGGACACGGCGACGCCTCGGGTTCCTGACCGTCAGGATTCCCCGGGCGAGACCGTGTCCGAGGACCAAGGCCTGCCAGTTGCGCATGCCGGTCCTATCGCCCTCACCATGACCATTGTTCTCGGCGGGACCCGGTGATGGCGGCTGACCGGGTCATCAGGCGGGCCACCGCGGGCGCCGTAGCCGGTGCAGCGGCGATGTCGTCTCCGCCGCTAGACCTCCCGCGGCTGGTGTGAGCTCCAGTGCGCCGAGCGAGGGTCCGGGCACAGGCTGATGCCGGTCCTAGTTCGCCGAACGCTTCGCCAGCAACCTGGCGAGCCCACCGCATCCGCGTGACCGCAGTCTCGGGATGATCGCCAAACTCCTGCGCTACCCGTCCGGCACAGCCACGCTGGCCGAATGCCTCGACAGTCGCGGCAACGGCCTGCCGGACTTCCTTGGCGCTGGGATGGTCACCGCGCTGCAGTGCCGACACAAACAGGGCATCGGCCCGGATGGCGCTAATACTGAGGTGGTGCATCATGAGCCTCCTCGACTTCTGGTCCCCTGACCACATCACCGGGGCCCGACACTCTTGACCTCTATCTGGCGGAGCATCCCGGCAGGCTGGTGATACCAGCTAGCCGAAACGCCAGCGGACCCAGAACTCATGGCGCGCATCCGTGCTCTTAACGGCTCGGCCTCTTGGCCGACGCCCGGGAGGTCGCCCGGCCAGCGGCATGACAGGACGTTTCGCTGTGGTTTACAAAGGGCGCGGGCCCTGCGAAGCACCAGGAAAGGCAGTGTGCTGATTAGGTGTTCAGTCGCTCTCGTCGCCCTCGAACCCAATGAGCCAGTGGAGACCGTAACGATCGATGACTTGCCCATCGGATGCGCCCCACGGCCGCGTCTGCAAGTCGTCCACGACCCGGCCACCTTCGCAGAGGCGGGAAAACCAGTCCCGCAGTACCGACGGAGCGGCCGTACCAAGAAGGGCCAGCATCATGCCCTGGGATCGGAATGGCGGCTCGTCCCCGGCCACGTCGGCGCCAAATAGCGCGACGTCTCCCCCCGCGAGGTAGCCATGGGCAATGGCATCCGCCGGACCGTCGGCCCGGTTGAACTGGCGTTATCGTCCGGGCAGCACGCGGGTAAGCAGGCCCGGGTGCGGAGGCTGTCCCGGTGCCTGTCCGGGTAGACGTCCGCTGCCGGGACGGAACCGCCCAGGACGCCGAAGATCTGGCGGCTTACCTCGGGCTGGTCTGCGGCGGTCCGGTAGAACGCCTCAAGCCGGGGCGGCAAAGGCGCCAGCCTGGCCGTGGTCAGGGTCAGGTCGAAGCCGCTGCCGGTGAGGGCGTCTCGCCGGCACTGGTAGCCCGATAGCGCCTCGCCGATCGGCCGGTACCCGGCCAGGCCGTCGTGGATGGCTCCGGCCAGCAGTTCGGCCGCCTGGAAGGCGTCTGACATGCCCATCCCGGTCGAGGGATCTTTGTGGTGGCCGGCGTCGCCGGCTAGCGCCCACCCCGGCCCGGCCGACGTCCGGTACAGGTTGGGCAGGTCGCCGGTGCCGGTGAAGCGCGCTTCGCGGCGGCCCGACGCGACGGTGTCGCGGAGCCCTGGGACCAGCCCGAGGGCGGAGTGGAAGTGGTTTTCGGCGTCCCTGCGGACCCGGCCGAACTCCTGGCGGGGCCAGGCGACATAAATGCAGGTCAGGTCGTCGTTGGTGGGCCAGACCAGGATCAGCCGCCCGGGCCGGGCATGGAAGGACGCGCCCAGGTGACCGATCCCGCTCCAGTACGAGTAGTAGACGGCGGTGAGCGGCGGATACTCCCGGTAGGCGCGGGCGGCGACCCTCCTGGCCACGGTCGAGTGCAGACCGTCGGCGCCCACGACGATCCTGGCCCGCAACGACGATCCGGGCGACGCCCGGTGATGGCCCCGCACGCCCACTGCCCGGCCCTCAGACCACAGCACGTCACCGACCGTAAAGCCCTCGATCAGCTCGGCGCCTGACTCCGCCGCGGCCTCGGCCAGCAGTGCGTCGAGCACGGTCCGCCGCGGACAGTACGCGTCGGCCACGCCCTCCACGGCCGGCCCGATGCCGGATATCTGCACCGGGCCGACGTCGAACGTGATCTCCCGGATCGGTGCGCAGCCGCGGGCGCGCAGCCGGCCGAGCAGTCCCCAGGCCTGCAGCCGGGCCGCGCCGCGCTGCCACAGGAAATGCGTGGACATGGTGTCGCTCGGGAATGACGCCCGGTCAACCAGCGCCACCCGGTGCCCGGCGCGCGCCAGCAGCATGGCCAGCGGCGCCCCGGCACACCGGGCGCCAACCACGATGGCGTCGTACATCCCGCCCCCAGTTGCCAGGCGCCGGTCAGGGTCAGCCGACGGGCTGGCCGGCCGCGAGCGCCTTCACGTCCGCCGTGCTCAGCGGATTGCCGGCGATGCCCCAGTCGCCGCTCTTGACTTCCTCGACGACTACCCAGGTGACCGGGCGCATGTTCTCACCCTCGACCTCGACCAGCGCGTCGGTCAGCCTGCGCACGATGTCCTGCTTCTGGCCGGCCGAGAAAACACCCTCAATGACCTTGACGTTAACGAATGGCATATCCCGCCTCTTCCCTGAAGGGCCGTGCCTGATGCCGGCCACGCGGCCGACGTTAGCACGATCGTTCGTGCTATACAATGGTGCTATGCCACCACGGACCACCGGCCACGGCGCCAGGACCAGAACCGCGATACTTCAGACTGCCGCAGACCTGGCCTCGGTAGACGGCCTGGACGGGCTCAGCATCGGGCGGCTGGCCGCCGAGCTGGCCATGAGCAAGAGCGGGCTGTTCGCCCATTTCGGCTCCAAGGAAGAGCTGCAGCTGGCCACGGTCGAGGAGGCGCGGCAGCGGTACGCACGAGAAGTGATCGAGCCGGCCTGCGCCGCAGGCGCAGGCATCATTCGCCTGGACGCACTGTGCGAGGCGTTCCTGTCCTACCTCGAGCGCGCCGTGTTTCCCGGCGGCTGCTTCTTCGCCTCTGCCATGGCCGAGTTCGACAGCAAGGCACCGGGCCCCGTCCGCGACCGCATAGCCCAGTGCCAGGACCAGTGGATGAACACCCTGCAAGGAGCGGCCCGGCAAGCCCGGGAACGCGGAGAGCTGCGCGCCGGCAGCGACCCCCAGCAGCTCGCCTTCGAGCTGGAGGCAGCGCTGCTGTCGGCCAACTGGTACTACCACCTCTTCAGCGACGCCACCTACCTGGACCGGGCCCGCCGCGCCGTGCGGGCGCGCCTGGCCGGCGAAGCCACCCCGGCCGGCCTGCACCTGCTGGCCCCCGGCCGGCCAGGCCGGTAAGAACACCATCCGGGCTGACGCCATGTCCTTATTCCCCGGAACCGCGTCTGGGGCTGGTCAGGTGAAGTAGTGGCCCTGTTCGATGTCCTCGATGAGGCCGGGGTGGGTGGGCTGCCAGCCGAGGAGCTCCTGCGTGATGGTGCTGGAAGCGGGCATGTCCCTGCTGAGCAGCGGGACGAGCATGCCGGCGAATTCTTCGGCGGGCAGGGACCGGGCGGGCAGGTTCAGGTGCCGGCCGATGGCCTCGGCGATCTCGCGGACCGGCACGCCTTCGTCACCGACGGCGTTGAGCACCGCGCCTGCGGGTGCCTGCTCGATGGCCAGCCGGTACAGGCTCGCGGCGTCCTGCACGTGGACGGCGGGCCAGCGGCTGGTCCCGTCGCCGATGTAGCCGGAGACGCCCTTGGCCCGCGCCGCGGCGATGAGCTGGGGGATGAAGCCGTGGCGTTCTCCCTGGCCGTGCACCGAGCGGGGCAGCATGACCAGGCAGGAGCGGACGCCCCTGTCCGCGGCCGCAAGAGCGGCCTGCATGTTGGTGATGCGGGCCGCGATAGGCCCGGCGGCGATGAGTTCGTCGCGTTCGGTCGCGGGCCGGCCGGGCGTCACGAGCGTTGCGCCGGAGATCACCAGGGGCTTGCCAGAGCCGGCGAGTCCGGTGACAAACGTCTCGATGGCCTTGGCATCGGTCCGCGTCGCAGCCTCGCTCACGCTAGGCACGACGAAGGCGAGGTGGATGACGCCGTCGCTGTCGAGGGTGCCGGCGCGCAGCACGCCGGTGTCGTTCAGGTCGCCGCGTAGCACCTCGGCACCCATGTCGGCGACTGCTTTGGCGGAGTCGCCCGAGCGGGCTAGCCCGAGAACCTGGTGGCCGGCACTGATGAGCTCACCGGCGACGGCCGAGCCGATCCAGCCGGACGCGCCGGTGACGAAGATGCGCATGGAAGGTCTCCTTGGTTGTGCTGCCGGTGAAGAGGATGTGCGGCACAGGCACCGCGACCGGCACGATGCGATCCAGTCGCATTGACTGTACCACGCCGATGCGACTGAATCGCATCAACTTTCACAAGTGATGCGATCCGATCGCGTCGCTTAGGATGTGACGGTGAGCAGATGGGCACCCAATGCGCGCGAGCGCCTGGAAAACGCCGCACTGGACCTGTTCGCGGAGAACGGCTACGAGGAGACGACCGTCGCGCAGATCGCAGACCGCGCGGGAATGAACCGCGCTACGTTCTTCCGGCACTTCGCCGATAAGCGCGAGGTCCTCTTCGGCGGGGAAGACGTGCTGGCCGGGCTGTTCGCCGACGCCATCCGGGCCGCGCCCCCGGCGGCGACGCTCACCGGATGCCTGCAGGCGGCGCTCGCGGCGGCAGGAGTCGCGATGACCCCGCAGCTGCGGCCCGCCGCCGCCCGGCGCAGACTGGTGGTCGCGGCGAACAGCGAGCTGCAGGAGCGGGGACTACTCAAGCACGCCCGGATCACCACGTCGATCACCGCTGCCCTACGCGAGCGAGGCACGGACGAACTTACCGCGCGGCTGGGGGCGGAGACGGGCATGCTGGCTTTCAGCGTCGCGTTCGAGCGCTGGATGAAGGCGAACGATGACGAACCGTTCCCGCCCTTCGCCGATGCGGCCTTGAACGACCTGCAGGCGCGTGCCGCCGAGCTCGTCCTCCCGTCCCGCCTGTCAGCAACCCGGGCCACTGCCAGCTGACCGCGTTCGACACCCGGGTAAGGGAGGACCAGAGCGAGATACTCACATCCACCGCTCGTTCGGAAAAATAAGAACCTATATGCCGAACGGCCGTGGCGCATGTCCTCAGCATAGGTGTAGGCAGATAGTGGAGGCCGGGCCGTGTGCGGAGGTGCCCGATGGAAGCAAGTGGAGTGTGGCCCGGCCCGGAGCCGCTGGGACCGGACGCTGGCCTTCGACGCCACCCGGCGCGAGGTCGCCGAGCGGCAGAGGCCTTGGCACCGGGCCCTGATCGCCGAGCACGCGGCCCGGTTCTACCTCGCCCATGGCCTGGAACACGCCGGCCACGACCTGCTCGCCCAGGCCCGCCAGGAGTACCTCACCTGGGGCGCGACCGCCAAGGTCGCCCAGCTGGACTGGGCCTACCCGGCCCGGCAGCCACCTACCGACCCGGCCGCCACCGCCGGCGAGCAGTCCGGCGATCTCACCGACCGCCGTGCCGCCGTCACGGCCGGAACGGTCGACCTGCTCGGGATCCTTTCGGCGTCGCAGGCGCCACCGGCGTCCGCCTGCTGCTGTGGGACTCCGACCGGCAGGACTGGCTGCTACCCGCACCCGGCGGCGGCGCCATACCGGTCAGCGGCACCGGCCAGGAAAGCGCGGCGCCGATGTCGGTGCTGCGCTACGTGCAGCGGACGAGCGAACCGCTGGCCGTCGGCGACGCCACCGGGGATGACCGGTTCGCCCGGGACCCGTACTTCGCCGGCGTTGACTGCTGCTCGCTGCTGGCCGTGCCGATCCTCAGCCGCGGTGCGCTGCGAGCGGTGCTGCTGCTGGAAAACCGCCTCCTCGGCGGCGCGTTCACCGCCGGTCGGATGGACGCGGTCAAGCTCATCGCGGGCCAGCTCGCCGTCTCCCTCGACAACGCCCAGCTATACGCCGAGTCCCGCCAGATCGGCCAACGCGGTCAAGCACGCGCAAGCGTCCGCCGTGCAGGTCGAGCTCGGCGCGGATGACACAATGGTGCGGCTGGCGATCCGGGACGATGGGATCGGCGGCGCCGATCCCGCCCAGGGATCCGGACTGACCGGGCTCTGGGACCGCATCGAGGCGGTCGGCGGCACGCTCAAAGTAACCAGCCCGGCCGGCAGCGGCACCGCCCTGCTCATCGAAATGCCCGTCTCACCAGTGCGAAGCCAGGCGGCTTACCTCAGCTTCTCTTGCATATCGGTAACTTATGCGTTACGGTAACCTCAATGTTACCGAAGAGGAGGCGCGGGGGCGATGCGGTACTACGAAGCGAGTTCGAGGATCGCGTCGAGTGCGGAGGCGGTGTGGGCGGTGCTGACGGACGGGGCAGCCTGGCCGTCCTGGGACTCAGGTGTCGACCGAGTCGACGGCCAGATCGCGCCCGGTGAGAAGATCACGATCCGGTCCCAGGCGGCACCCGGCCGGGCCTTCCCCGTCAGGGTGACGGACTTTGATCCGCCGGCCCGGCTACGGTTCAGCGGCGGCATGCCGCTAGGGCTGTTCCGGGGAGTACGGACCTTCGAGGTGTCGCCGGACGGTACCGGGGGAACGGCGTTCCGGGTACGCGAGGAGTACTCCGGACCGCTGGTCGGGCTGGTCCGGCGCTCGATGCCAGATCTCGGACCATCGTTCGACCGGTTCGCTCAGGGGCTTAAGCGCAGAGCCGAGACGCGCCGCTGATGACGATGCCGCGCGAGCAGGGTTGCCAGGATCCGATCCGCGAACAAGGGAACACGTGATGAGCCAGGCCACCGTCGTCCGCTACACCACCAAGCCCGGCTCCGCCGGCGAGAACGAAAAGCTGATCAAGGCCGTGTTCGCCCAGCTCACTGAGCAGCAGCCGGACGGGCTCCGCTACGTTGCCATCCGGCTCGATGACGGAGCCAGCTTCATACACATAGCCGTGCTCGACGACGATCACAATCCGCTGACCGCACTCCCCGCGTTCGGTGAGTTTGTCTCGGCCATCAACGAGCGCTGCACCAGCGGGCCGGCACCGGCCAACGGGACGGTGGTCGGCGCATACGGCATCGCCGGCTGACCCCGCACCATCCGGCCTGCCGGTGATCCATGTAACTCCAGCGCATTGCGCTCATGACCGTTGGCTGCCCGGAGTTGCGTTTCCACCTCGTCGAGTGTTTGCGCAAGCGCGATCGACTCGCTCATCGGGTAGACCGGCGACTGAAGTCTTCCCTGCTCGAGATACTCAGCCATCGCTACGGCTTGCCAGACGAGACCATCTCGCCCCTTGAGGCCGGTGCCGTCGTCCCACTCGGACGTCTTCCCGTTGACGGTGATCCTCATCCGGGAAGGAAATACAAAGTAGTCGATGAATTCGACGCTGCCCTGCGTACCGTGAACCGATGCGTACCCGGAGTTGGTGACCAGCATGGACGCCGAGACCGTGGCGTGCCGCCGTGGGCCGAACGCCAGGGCGGCCACGAACTGGTCATCGACGCCCCGGGGTGTGAGGCTGCCCGCGGCCCGAACCGCAGTCGGCTGCCCGAACACGAACCGGGTGAACCAGAGCCCGTACACACTCATGTCCAGTCCCACACCGCCGCCGAGCTCCGGGCTGAAGAGCCTGTTCTCCGTGTCGTCCTGGGCAACCTTCCATCCGACGTTCGCCGTTGCGAGATGGACGTCGCCGAGGTCGTGGCGCTGGAGAATCTCCGACAGGACCCGGAACTGCGGGAGATAGCGCGTCCACATCGCTTCCATGACGAAGACGCCGGCCTGCTCGCCAGCCCGAGCGACCCGCGCCGTCTCGGCGGCGTTGACACCGAACGGCTTCTCGACCAGGACCGGTTTCCCCGCGTCGATGGCCAGCAGCGCCAGCTCAGCGTGGAACCGGTTGGGTGCGGCAACGTACACGGCATCGACGGCACCGTCGGCAACCGCGGCATCGTACGAGCCGTACGACCGGTCGACGCCGAATTTCGAGGCGAATGCTCGTGCGCGGTCGGGGGAACGCGAACCGACTGCAACGACGCGATGCGAACTGTTCCCGTGCAGTGTGCGCGTGAAGTCCGCGGCGATCTCCCCGGGTGCCAGGACCGCCCACCGCCATGAGCGACCCTGGCGAAGGGTCCGTGCATTAAACGCCGGAAGTTCCAATCTCGCTCCTTGTTCGGTCAGTGCTGGTCGGCGATAGTGAGGTTCCGTAGTGCCGAGCCGGCGTACTCCAGCAGGACCGAGCAGCCGACCCGTCGGTTAACCGGGGTCTATCACCCTGAAAGCACTTACCTGGAAAAGCCCCAAAAGCCAAGCCCACGCGCATAAACGCTGGTCAGCGAGCGAATTCCGTACCTTTAACAGGCATAACAAGGGTACCGCAATGGTCGGCCTAAGAGGTCATGCCGGCGCCGGTTTCCGGGTGGTTGGAAGGGCACTAGGCTGCTTGGGCAGCCGCGTGCCGATCGCGTTGTTGGGAGCGGGTGACCTATCGGCTGGCGGATCGGTGGCCGAGGGCTGTGGCGTGGCTTGGTATGTCCGGCCGGGGTATATTCGTCTGGTGGTGACGTGTCCGCGGTGCGGCGCGTCCCGGGGGGACGGCGACCGGTTTTGCGCGGATTGCGGTGTCCCGCTGGGGCGGTGCCCGTCGTGTGGTGAGCCCACCTCCCAGGGCCACCGGTTCTGTTCGTTGTGCGGGTATCCGCTGGTGACGGTCGGGTCCGTATCTCCGGTGACCGCCCCGGCGTCATGGGCTGCGAGGAGGCCCGGGCCGGTGGCGGAGCGCCGAGTGTGCTCCGTGCTGTTCTGCGATGTAGCTGGGTTCACGCCGCTGTCGGAGGCGCGGGACCCGGAGGCGGTCCGGGAGCTGCTGTCCGGTTATTTCGAGATCGCGCGGACAGTGATCGGCCGGTACGGCGGGGTGGTGGAGAAGTTCATCGGCGACGCGGTGATGGCGGTGTGGGGTACGCCAACCGCGACCGAAGGCGAGGCGGAACGAGCAGTGCGCGCCGCCCTGGACCTGGTAGCTGCGGTGGCGGAGCTGGGAACGCAGGCTGGCGCGCCGGGACTGGCGGCGCGGGCCGGGTTGGTGACCGGCGAGGTCGCAGTGACCCTGGGTGCGGCCGGTGAGGGGATGGTGGCCGGGGACGCCGTGAACACCGCTGCCCGGGTGCAGGCGGCCGCGGTACCCGGGCAGGTGCTCGTGGACGCGGCGACGCAGCGGCTAGCCGGCAGCGCGGTCGGGTTCGCCGATGCCGGGGTGCACGCGCTAAAGGGCAAGGCCGAGCCGGCCCGGTTGTGGCGGGCGATCCGGGTGCTGGCTGGGGTGGGCGGCAGCCAGCGGGTGGACGGGCTGGAGGCGCCGCTGACCGGGCGGGACGCGGAGCTGCGGACGATCAGGGAGCTCTTCCATGCGGCGGCGGACCGGCGGGTGCCGCGGCTGGTGGTGATCTCGGGGCCGGCCGGGGTGGGCAAGTCCCGGCTGGGCTGGGAGTTCGAGAAGTACGCCGACGGCCTGGCCGAGACGGTGTGGTGGCACCGGGGGCGGTGCCTGTCCTACGGCGATGGGGTGGCGTTCTGGGCGCTGGCCGAGATCGTCCGGCAGCGGCTGGGCATCGCTGAGGAAGACCCCGCCGAGGCCGCGGCCGAGAAGCTTGCCGCAGGGCTGGACCGATTCGTGCCCGATCGAGCCGAGCGGGCCTACGCGGGGGTGCGGCTGGGCCGCCTGCTCGGTCTCACCGTGGCGGGCGACAACGGGGACGTGCTGTCCCGGGAGGAGCTGTTCGCCGGGTGGCGGCTGTTCGTCGAGCGGCTGGCGGCCGAGAACCCGGTGGTGCTCCTGATCGAGGACGCCCAGTACGCCGACAGCGGCCTGCTGGACTTCCTGGATTACCTCGTCGACTGGGTGCGTGACCTGCCGGTGTATGTGCTGGTGTTCGCCCGGCCCGAGCTGGGCCAGGCCCGGCCCGGGTTCGGCGCCGGCCGGAACCGCTCCATGCTGACCCTGGACCCGCTGGATTCGGCGTCGATGGAAGCGCTGGTCGACGCGCTGGTTCCCGGGATGCCGACCGCGGCCAGGGTAAGGATCACCAGCCAGGCGCAGGGCGTGCCGCTGTTCGCCGTGGAGATGGTGCGATCCTTGATCGACCGGGACATCGTCCAGCCGGTCGAGGGCGTCTACCGACTGGCCGGCGACGTCGGGGAGCTGCCGGTGCCGGACAGCCTGCACGCGCTGCTAGCCGCCCGCCTGGATGCGCTGGACCTGAAGGCGCGCCGGCTGGTCACCGACGCCGCGGTGCTGGGCACCACCTTCCCGGCCGAGGCGCTGATCGCGGTATCCGGCCAGGAGGAAGCGACTGTACGAGCCGCGCTGGCCGAGTTGGTGCGGCGCGAGGTGTTCACGGTGTCGGCCGACCCGCTGTCCCCGGAGCGGGGCAGCTACGGCTTCGCCCAGACCATGCTCCGCCAGGTTGCCTACGACACGCTGTCCCGCCGGGACCGCAAGGCCCGCCACCTGAAGGTGGCTGCGCACCTGCGCGCCACCCGTCCCGGCGACGGTGAGGAAGTCACCGACGTGATCGCCCGCCACTACCTCGACGCGTTGAACGCCGTTCCTGATGACCCGGACGTCGGCCATATCCGCGGTCAGGCCATCGGGGCGCTCATCCGCGCCGCCGAGCGCGCCGAGCGCACCGGCGCCCCGGCCCTGGCCGCGGCCAGCTACGCTACCGCCGCCGGGCTGACCTCGCCGGATAGCCGGGACGGAGAAGATGCAGCCGATGGCGGGCTATCGGCCGGGATGCTATGGGAGCGCGCCGCGCAGGCCGCCGTTACCAATGGTGACTGGGCCGGAGCCATCGAGCACGCAGGCCGCGCCCGCGAGTACCACCTCGGCCGCGGCCAGGCTCGAGCCGCCGCCCGTGCCCAGACCACCGCTGGGGAGGCGCTGCAACGGTGGGGCCGCCACGCCGACGCACGCGAGCAGCTCACCGCAGCAGTGGAGGTGCTGCGGACAGAACCTGATCACGACACCGTGAACGCCCTGCGACAGCTGGCGGTCGTGGACGTGTTCGCCGGCTCGCCCGACGCGGATCGGCTGTCGGCCGAGGCGCTGACCCTCGGCCAGGCCCTCGGCGCCGGCACCCGCCAGCTCAGCGGCCTGCTGCTGACTCGCGGTATCTATCTCGGCATGGATGGCCGGTATGCCGAAGCGGTCGCTTACCTACGCGAAGCCGCGCGGCTCGCCGACCAGGCAAGCGACAGTCCTGCCCTAGGCCGCGCGCTGAACAACCTCGCCACCGCACAATCTGCCGCTGACCCCGCAGCCGCGGCGGAGACCGCCCGCGCCGCCGCTGGGCACCTGCGCCGGGCAGGCGCCCGGGATTCCCTGGCCTTTGCGATCACAAACCTGGCGGAGGCACTGCTGATACTGGGCGACTGGGACGCCGCCGAGACCGAACTCACTCACGCCGCAGATGCCGACGGACTGGCCGACAACGAGTTTCTTGCCTGCTGCCGGGGCTGGCTGGCGGCGCTATGCGGCGACACCGCCATCGCCGAAACGATACTGGCAGGACTGCCAGACCTGCGGGCCAGCGAGGATCCCCAGGACAAGGCGGCGATCAGCCTCACGGAGGCCTTCACCATGGACGCCCGCGGTCGGCCGCAAGACGCGATGCGGCTCGCCCGCGCCACTCTGGCTCATGCCGGCGCCCTCGAGATCAGCCACGAAAGCCTTCGCTGGGCCTGGCCGCTGGCCACCCGTGCCGCTCACGACCTGCATGACATCGCGGCCACCCGCGAACTGCTCGCCCTGCTCGACGCCTATCAGCCTGGCTACCTTGCGCCGACGCTGCGGGCCGAACGGGACCTGGTGCGCGCCAGGCTCGCCGCCGGCGACGGTGACCCGGCCGCCGCCGCGTCCTTCGCCACCGCGGTCGGCGGCTTGCGCGAACTGAGTACCCCCTACCACCTGGCCCACGGCTTGCTCGACTATGCCAAGTACCTCATGCGCACCGGTGATGCTGAGGGCGCCGCGGTGGCCATAAAGGAGGCTCGCGTCATCGCCGGCCGCCTGCGCTGCCAGCCACTACTGGAGCGGATCGCCGGCATCGCACCTGCAAAATCCGCGGTAGGAGATCAGGTCGCGGCGACCTGATCTGAAAGAGTCCACCGCCCCGGCCAGAGGCAATGCCACTTGGTCAAAGTTGATCATGGGCGGTCGGCCTCGCGCCCAGCCCCGCTCCTGTTTACATTGACAAGAAAGAAACTGTACCGTACAGTTTCTTTTATGAGTGAGCTCCGCGTCACCACGCCCCAGCGTCCGACTCCGAAGGCGGAGTCCAGGCCGGGTTCGCGCAGTGCGGCACGTGAGCAGGCGATCTTGGCCGCTGCCGCGGAGCTGGTCGCCGAGATCGGGTACGAGCGGGTCACGGTGGACGCGATCGCGGCGCGGGCCCGCGCCTCGAAGGCCACGATGTATCGCAAGTGGCCGGGTAAGGCCGAGCTGGTGGCCGACGCGTTGCGGCGCCAGGCTGAGAGCCAGTCCGCTGAACTGCCGGATACGGGCAGCGTGCGCGGCGACCTGCTGTGGATCGTCCGGAGTATCGCGCTGACCTTCACCAGCGCCGACGGTGGCCCGTCGCTTGTCAACCTGGTCGAGGCGATCCGGGCGGACCCAGTCCTGCGTGACGTCGTCGATGCTCAGATCCAGGAGCGAAGGCGGCATGACGGCGCGCTGGTGTGCGCTCGCGCCTCGGCGCGGGGCGAGAAGGTGGACGCGTCCCGTGGTCCCGCAGTCGTCGGGCTGGCCCTGGCCCACCTGTTCCTGCGCACCCTGCTGGGCGGCGACCCGCCGGGCGAGGCCGAGCAGCGGGACTTCGTAGAGCAGATTCTGCTGCCCCTGATGAACGCTCCGGCTTAACTGCGCTGAATCCCGGAGCGCAGACCCGCTGTGCCCTCATTCTTACTCAATCTCAGCAAGGAGTCGTCATGACCCATGCCCAAAAACGAGCTCCTACGGTGACAGGCAGCGACGGCAGGCTGACCGCCGCGCACCAGCCGCCGCCCCCGGACCGCGCTGCTCAACAGCATCGCCGCTACCGCGACCGTCAACTACCTCAGCACTCACCACGGGGGCGTCCAGGCTGGCCTGGTGCACGGTTACCGGCTGGTCTTCTCGGTCAGTGCCGCCGTGCTCGCCGCCGGCTTCGTGGCCGCGTTCCTGCTCATCCGGGCCGGCCGCGACGACCTGCCCGGCACCCGCGCGGCAAACTAACCCACTGCGAAAGGCAATCCAGTGTCACAGCACATCGAATCCGTTCACCTCGCCGTCCCCGACGCCGACCTGAAGGACCTGCACGAGCGGCTGGGCCGGGTCCGCTGGCCTGAAGGCCGCACGGTCACCGACACCAGCCAGGGCCCTGCGCCGGAGAAGCTCAAGGCCCTCACCGATTACTGGCGCGACTCCTACGACTGGCGCAACGTCGAGTCGGAACTCAACGGGTGGGGACTGCACCGGACCACGATCGACGGCCTGGACATCGACTTCCTCCACATCCAGTCCCCGGAGGCGAACGCGACACCCCTGGTCATGACCCACGGGTGGCCTGGTTCCGTGCTGGAGTTCCGCAAGGTCATCGGGCCGCTGACCGACCCGGCCGCACACGGCGGCGACGCCAGTCAGGCATTCCACCTGGTGATCCCGGTGCTTCCCGGCTTCGGGTTCGCGGCCAAGCCGCACGACACCGGGTGGACCATCCCCCGCATCGCCCGGGCCTGGATCACCCTGATGGAGCGGCTCGGGTACCAGCGCTGGGGCGCCCAGGGCGGTGACCTCGGCTGCGCGGTCACCGACGAGATCGCGAAGCGCAAGCCGACTGGACTCATCGGCACGCACCTGAACTTCGCGATGTTTCCCCCGACCCCGGACGAGATCCAGAACACGACACCGGAGGAACGAGCAGCGCTCAGCGACGCCAAATACTTCTGGGACAATCTCTCCGGATACGCCAAAGAGCAGTCAACCAGGCCGCAGACAATCGGCTACTCACTCGCCGACTCCCCCGTCGGCCAGGCGGCCTGGATCTACGCCATGTTCCAGGACACCTGCGGCACCCCGGGCGACGCCGAAGCCTCCTTCACGCTGGACGAGATGCTCGACGACATCATGATGTACTGGCTGCCCAACTCCGGCGCCTCCTCCGCCCGCCTCTACTGGGAGATGACGCAAAGCGGATGGTCGTCGCCCGCGACCATCGACGATCCGGTCACTGTCCCGGTTGGGTTCACCATGCCTCCCAGGGAAGCCGTCAGGAAATCGCGCCGGCAGCTCGAGCGCCGCTACGCCAACGTCGTCTTCTTCAACGAGCCCGCCGCCGGGGGGCACTTCTTCGCCCTCGAACAGCCGGAGACCCTCGTCCGCGACATCCGGGCTACCTTCGCCCAGCTGAGCTGACGGGCCTGTCTCCTTGGCCGGCACGGTGAGGCCGTGCCGGCCACGGCGGCGAACTTCGTCCGGTGTCCGCGCTCAGCGCTCGAAGTAGAAACCCTTGTCGATATCCTCCCCGGGTTCCCTCGACAGCGGCGCTGGCGCGAATCTTCCGCGACGCGAACGCCGCCCGGGCCGAGCCGCGGAAGAAGCCGCGGGCCGATGCGGTACTACGAAGCGAGTTCGAGGATCGCGTCGAGCCCGGAGGCGGTGTGGGCGGTTGCTGACGGACGGGGCGGCCTGGCCATCCTGGGACTCAGGTGTCGACCGGGTCGACGGCCAGATCGCGCCCGGTGAGAAAGATTACGATCGGTCCCAGGCAGCACCCGGTCGGGCCTTCCCCGTCACGGTGACGGACCTTGACCCGCGTCCCGGCCACGGTTCAGCGGCGGCATGCCGCTGGGTCTGTTCCGGGGCGTACGGACCTTCGAGGTGTCGCCAGACGGTACCGGGGGAACGGCGTTCCGGGTACGCGAGGAGTACACCGGACCGCTGGTCGGGCTGGTCTGGCGCTCGATGCCAGATCTCGGACCTCGTTCGACCGGTTCGCCCAGGGCTTAAGCGCAGGGCCGAGACGTGCCGCTGATGACTATTTCGCGCGGGCAGGATAGCGGCCTGGCCGACTCACCCATGACGCCCGCAGCAACCCATCCGGCCGATCCGCGAACAAGGGGAACACGTGATGAGCCAGGCCACCGTCGTCCGCTACACCACCAAGCCCGGCTCCGCCGGCGAGAACCAAAGCTGATCAAGGCCGTGTTCGCCCAGCTCACCGAGCAGCAGCCGGACGGGCTCCGCTACGTTGCCGGTCAGTGGTGGTCAGGGACAGGATCAAACTGTCGACCTTCCGCTTTTCAAGTCAACCGCGCTAAGCGCTGTGCGGACCTGCGAAAACTCTAGTCACTGGCGAGCGGACGGGCCGAGGATCTTACTGGGGACTTGGTATTCCAGGGCGCAGCGCTCATGTGCGGCGGACCGGGTCGAGCCCGCCTTGGCTCATGATGACCTGCCGGGGGTCCGGCCGCGATGGTGTTGCCATGTTCCCTGGCCTGGAGCTGGGCGGGGCTTATGCCATGGCCTTGCCCGCTTTCC
>Ga0302235_10000923_pt1 | contig 22495 bp, 17 predicted proteins | sample II_Palsa_N3_3_FD_193577 | JGI IMG/M metagenome (GOLD analysis project Ga0302235, IMG submission 193577) | Peat permafrost microbial communities from Stordalen Mire near Abisko, Sweden - II_Palsa_N3_3 | ecosystem: Environmental > Terrestrial > Soil > Palsa > Peat permafrost | place: Sweden...
AGGAGATCTACAAGGCCCCGCGCAGCTGGGCCGAGCGGGCCTACTCCAACCTCATCTACTTCAACGAGGTCGACCGGGGCTGCCACTTCGCCGCCTGGCAGGAGCCAGCGCTGTTCAGCCGCGAGCTACGGGCGGCGTTCCGGTCACTGCGCTAACCGGCCGTTATCCGGACGCCCGCGCACCGGAATCCTCGGCGGGAACCCGAGTGGCCCGGGCTCCTCGGCCCGCCGAGGTGGGCGTTACGATCTTTTAAAAGGAGCTGTCATGACGGCACACTGGCCGGCCCCCGCCGGACTGCACGCAACCTCGGCCCGGCTGCCCGTCGAGGGCAGGCTGCCCTCTTTCGAGGGTGCGACCCGGTGGCTCAACTCGCCGCCGCTGACGGCGGCCGACCTGCGCGGGAAGATCATCCTCGTCAACTTCTGGACCTACACCTGCGTCAACTGGCTCCGCCAGCTTCCCTACCTCCGAGCCTGGGCCGGGAAATACGCCGATCACGGGCTGGTCGTGATCGGGGTGCACACCCCTGAGTTCGGCTTCGAGCACGACCTCGGCAATGTCCGGCGCGCCGTGCGCGACCTGCGGATCGACTACCCGGTCGTGATCGACAACGACTACGCGGTCTGGAGTGCCTTCAACAACCACTACTGGCCCGCCCTGTACTTCGCCGACGCCCAGGGACGTATCAGGCATCACCATTTCGGCGAAGGCGAATACCAGCAGGCGGAAATGGTCATCCAGCAACTGCTGGCCGATGCGGGAACGACCGACCCTGGTCATGAGCTCGTGTCGGTCGAAGGCCGCGGCGTGGAAGCCCCGGCCGACTGGGCCAGCTTGAGATCGCCGGAGACCTACACCGGCTACGAGCGCACCGAGAACTTCGCATCTCCCGGCGGCGTCCTGCCGGGCAAGCCGCACGTGTACTCCGCCCCGGCTCAGCTGCGGCTCAACCAGTGGGCCCTATCCGGGGACTGGACGATGGAGGAACAGGCCGCCACCGCGGACGAGGCCGGCGGGCAGCTCGCCTACCGGTTCCAGGCCCGCGATCTCAACCTCGTCATGGGGCCAGCCACGCAGGGAACCTCGGTGCGATTCCGGGTGCTCCTGGACGGGCAGCCGCCGGGCCCGGCGCACGGGACCGACCTTGACCGCGAGGGCCACGGCACCGTCACCGAACAGCGGCTTTACCAGCTCATCCGCCAACCCGGAGCAATCACCGAGCGCACCTTCGAGATCACATCCCTCGACCCCGGCGTCCAGGCCTACTCCTTCACCTTCGGTTAGATCAGGCAGATTGGATCAGGCAGACGAATCCGGAACAGCCCGCGGCGGAGCGGTGCGGAGATAAGGTCCGGAGGCTTCGCTGGCGCACGGTTGCGGGCCTTGCCCGGTTCGTTCTTGGCAGGTTACGCTTCGGCTAAGGCAATGGCGCGGCTCCTGCAGGCAGGGTCCGGTCGCCATGACACTGATACTTCCCCGGGCGTGGTCTTCAGCGGCAGCCGCCGCCGATGGCACCTGAGGTGCTTCGTGGCGGCCGGTCCTGGTCTCATCGGGGCGGTGATCTGGACCAGCCTGGAGGCCGCGTGAGTGCCGACGCCCAGCCAAGCGACCGGGGCGCGGCCAGGCGCAGGCCGACGAATGCAAATCCCGGACGGCTGCGGGACCGTGTGACGACGCTGACGGACCGGCGTACCGAACGTGACGCGCTCGACCGCCTTGTCGACGCCGTCCGGGCCGGTGAGAGTGGGGTCCTGGTGGTGCGCGGCGACCCGGGCGTGGGCAAGACGATGCTGCTGGAGCACCTGGCGGGGCGGGCGTCGGGTTCGGGATGCCGGGTGGCGCGCGCGGCGGGCGTGCAGTCGGAGATGGAACTGGCGTTCGCGGGCCTGCATCAGCTATGTGCGCCGATGCTGAGTCGCGCCGAGCGCCTGCCGGAACCGCAGCGAGACGCGCTGCGGACCGCGTTCGGCATCGCCGCGGGCCCGCCGCCGGACCGGTTCCTCGTCGGGCTGGCCGTGCTGAGCCTGCTGTCCGGGGCGGCCGGGGAACACCCGCTGATCTGCCTGATCGACGACGAGCAGTGGCTGGACCGGGCCTCGGCGCAGGCGCTGGGGTTCACGGCGCGGCGGCTCGCGGCCGATCCGGTCGGGCTGGTGTTCGCGGCCCGCGATCCGAGCGACGACCTGGCCGGGCTGCCGGAGCTGGAAGTTGACGGGCTCCGCGACGATGACGCGCGGGTGCTGCTGGACTCGGCGCTGGCCGGACCGCTGGATCCGCGAGTACGCGACCTGATCATCGCCGAGACCCGAGGCAACCCGCTGGCGCTGCTTGAGCTGCCGCGCGGGCTGACCCCCGCGGAACTGGCCGGCGGGTTCGGCCTGCCCGGCGCGGCGCCGCTGACGAGCCGGATCGAGGACAGCTTCCGGCGCCAGCTGGACGCCTTGCCGGACCAGACCCGGCGGCTGCTGCAGCTCGCGGCCGCCGATCCGTCCGGTGACCGGGCGCTGGTATTTCGCGCGGCCAGGCGGCTGGGTATCGGTGTCCAGGCGGGAGTGCTGGCGGCGGAGGCGGGGCTGGCCGAGTTCGGCGGCCAGGTGCGGTTCCGGCATCCGCTGGCGCGCTCGGCGGTCTACCGTTCGGCGTCGCTGGCCGACCGGCAGCAGCTGCACGCGGCGCTGGCCGAGGTGACTGACCCGCAGGCCGATCCGGATCGCCGGGCCTGGCACCGCGCCCAGGCCGCACCGGAGCCAGATGAGGAGGTCGCCGCGGAGCTTGAGCGCTCGGCCGGGCGGGCGCAGGCCCGGGGCGGCCTGGCCGCGGCCGCGGCGTTCCTTGAGCGGTCGGCGCTGCTGACCGACGATCCGGCGCGGCACGCCGAACGCACCCTGGCCGCAGCGCAGGCCAGCCTGCAGGCCGGCGCGTTCGGCAAGGTCCTGGAACTGCTGGCGACGGTGGAGGGCGGGCCGCTCGACGAGTTCCAGCGCGTCCGGGTCCACCTGCTGCGGGCCCACGTCGCCTTCGCCTCGGGTCTGGGCAGCGATCCCCCCGCACTGCTGCTGAAGGCCGCCAGACAGCTCGAGCCGTTCGACCTGAACCTTGCGCGCGAGACCTACCTGTCCGCGTGGGGCGCGGCCGGGATGGCGGGCCTGTCGGGGCGGGACGTCCTGCTGGAGATCTGCCGCGCCGTCCAGGCCCTCCCGCCGCCGCCAGGTGAACCGCTTCCCCTGGATCTGCTGCTGCACGGTCTGGCCGTGCTGACCACCGACGGACCCGCCGCCGCGGCGGCGACCTTGCAACGCGCGGCGAACGTGCTCACCGGCATTCCCGTCGAGGATGTCCTGCGGTGGGGCTGGATGGCCACGGTCGCCTCCACCGTCGTGTGGGATTTCGAGAGCCTGCACGCGATCTCTACCCGGCAGGTCCGGCTCGTCCGCGACGTCGGCGCGCTGGCGCAGCTGCCCTTCTACCTCTCTCAGCTGGGCATAACGCGGCCGTGGATGGGCGACTTCGCGGGAACCGTCTCGGTCATCGCGGAGACCGACAGCGTGGCGGCGGCGACCGGAAGCCCCATCGCGCCGTACACGTTGCTGCGGCTGCTGGCCCTGCAAGGCAGGGAGGCCGAGGCCTCCACCGCGATAGCGAGCGCGATCGAGCTTGCCGCCGCCGAGGGGCAAGGGATGGCGGCGGCCTGGGCGCACTGGACGGCCGCGGTCCTGTACAACGGCCTGGCCCGCTACAAGGAGGCCGCGTCGGCGGCCCAGCAGGCCACCTCGAACACGCTGAACCCGTGGATGTCGATGTGGGCCATGCCCGAGCTCGTCGAGGCGGCCGCGCGCGCAGGCGACGTCGAGCTCGCACGTGACGCGCTCGAGCGGCTCGCGGAGACGACGCAGCCCTGCGGCAACGATGTCGCCCTCGGCATCGAGGCGCGCTGCCGGGCGCTGCTCAGCGAGGGGTCGGCCGCCGACGAGCTGTACCGCGAGGCGATCGACCGGCTCAGCCACACGCGGCTGCGTCCGGAGCTGGCCCGCGCGCATCTGGTCTACGGGGAGTGGCTGCGGCGTGAGGACCGGCGTCTCGACGCGCGCGAGCAGCTGCGCACGGCCCACGACATGCTCACCGCGATCGGCATGGAGGCATTCGCCGAGCGAGCCCGCCGCGAGCTGATCGCCACCGGCGAGACGGTGCGCAAGCACGGCGCCGAGACCGTCACCACGCTGACCCCGCAGGAGGCCTACATCGCCCGGCTGGCCCGCGACGGCCTGACCAATCCGGAGATCGGCGCCCAGCTGTTCCTGTCCGCGCGCACGGTCGAATGGCACCTGCGCAAGATATTCACCAAGCTCGGCATCGGCTCCCGCCGCGAACTGCACGCCGCGCTGGCCCGGCACGGGCAAGACGACCAGCCTGCCTAGCCGCGGGCCTCAGCGACCCGCCGCCTAGCCATCGTCGAGGTGCAGGATCTTGCCGGTGATGTGGGGCGATGACTCCAGGTACAAGACGGCGTCGACGACGTTGCTGACCTGGCCGGGCCGCGCGAGCGGGGGAAGCCGGTCACCGAGGTCGTCATAGCTTTCCGGCGGGTACCTCGGGGTCTTGGTGACGCCTCGTGAGACGGCGTTGACCCGGATGCCGTAGGAGGCGCACTCGACAGCCAGGGTCCTGGTGGTCGCGGCGAGGCCACCCCGGGTCAGCGCGGCCAGTACCGCGGGCGGGCCGGAGCCCGGGTACTCGGCCGGCGTGACGGTGATGGTGACGACATGGCCGCCGTACCGGGTGGCCATCTCGGCGACGGCGCGCTGGGTCAGCCAGAAGAATCCGGTGAGGTTGATCCCGACGGTCAGGGCGTAGTCTTCCTCGGTGTAGTCGGTGAACGGCTTGGAGATAAACACGCCCGCGCTGTTGACCAGGGTGTCGATGCGGCCGAAGCGTTCCAGCGCCGCGTCGACGATCAGGGCGCCGGTCGCGGGCTCGGCAATGTCCGCGGCCACGGTGAGCAGATCGGGGTCCTGCGATGGCATGATCGCGTGGGCGCTGGCCACCACCGCCCAGCCCCGCGCTCGGTATGCGGCGGCGAGCCCGGCTCCGATGCCCTGAGAGCCTCCCGTGATGATGGCGACCTTGCCCATCATGACGACGCCAGCCCGGGCCGCCCTAGAGCGGGGTAACCGTGCTTCGTCATCGCAGGCGCTCCTCAGCTCGGCCGGAATAGTGCGTGCTATTACGGTCGCGCCTCGGGCCCCCGATTGCGCCCGTGAAGTCCCTAGCCGGGCACCCTGGTCGGTAAACCCGTGCTGACATCACGGCCTGGGTCGCGCTCCGCTACATCAGCCGTTCATGGTCCTGGTCCCGGCGGACTGGCAGACCGATATCTCCCGCATCCGCACCAAGCTCGGCGCGTTCTAGCCGAACTTCCCCGCGTCGTCGAAGGAGCGGGTATTAGGTCGGGTAGACGGTCGGAGTGGTGGTGTGGGTCCGGCCGGCTGGGGTGCGCCATCGCAGGACGCCTGGTTCTGGCATATCGAGCCGCCAGCCCTGGGCCTGTTTAACCCGGTGGTGGTGACGACATAGAGGCGAAACATTACAGGGACAGGTGAGGCCGCCGCGGTGCCAGGGGGTGGTGTGGTCCAGGTCGCAGCGGGCGGCGGGCTGCCCGCAGCCCGGCGCGGTGCACGTGGCATTGCGGGCGGCGATCAGGTGGCGGAGCTTGCGGCTGGGCCGGTAGCTGCCCTGGGCCTGGGCGTGATCGCACGGGCCGCGGATGACCTGGTTGAACCTCAGGGTGCGCGGGTCGGGGGGACCCTCGGGGTGCGGGCCGGGGGCGCAGGCGTGCGCCGCGGCGGTCCCGTCGGGGTTCAGCGCCGTGTAGCACCAGCGGGTGGCGGCGTGCCGGGCCGCGGCGGTGACCAGGTCGCGGGCGGTCTCGGGGTCCAGCAGCCCGAACCCGCCGGCCTCGCCGGGGGTGTCCGAGGTGCCCTGCCAGGTTCCCCAGGGGATCGTGAGGGTGACCTGGGCCGCCAGGCTCGGGCCGGTGTCCCCCGCTGGCCTGCGGCCGGCGCCGGGGCCGCCGGTCCCGCCCGGGCCGTTGCCCGGACCGCGACCGGAGCCGCCGCTCCCGCCCGGGCCGCCGTTCCCGCCGGGGTCATCGCCCTCGCCGGGGTCATCAGTGTCGCCGCTATCATCGCTCTCGCCCGGGTCGCCGGTCTCGCCCGGGTCACCGCTCTCGCCCGGGTCACCGAGGTCGCCTAGGTCACCGAGGTCGCTGAGACCGCTGGGGCCATCGGGGCCGCCGGGGTCGGTGTCCGGGCCGGGGCTGGGCGGGGCGAGGCGGATGTCCCGTTCTTGCAACAGGTCGAGGTAGGCCTGGGCGCGGAGTTCTTTGAGGGTGCCGGGGATCCCGGCCGCGCGCAGGTCGCGGGCCCGCTGGTCGATGTGCTGCCAGGAAGCGAGGACCTGGTCGGGGGGCAGTTCGCGGGCGGACATGCCGGCGTTGCCGGAGGCCTCCCGGAACGGGCGGACGTGCGCGTCCTTGCGGGCCTCGTTCTTGCGCCGCAAAGCCGAGTCCGGGTCGAGCTTGAGGATCACCCGGTGGGCGTAGGCGCGGAACTGCCCGAACGTCTGGGACTGCGCCGCCGCGGCCAGCTTCTCATCCGCTTCGGGGAGGTACTTGTCGTCGAGGTAGGCGGTCTCGTCCTCGGCGATGCGCAGGTGGACCGGGTGGATCTTCCCGGCCCGCAGCGCCGCGAACATGACCGGCAGGCGGGCCGCGACGGTGCACGCGTAGATGATCTGGCCCTCGGCGGCCTGCCAGGTCAGGTGCAGGTCCGGGGCGAGCGCGTCGGCCGCGAACTCGCGGATCTTCGGCGCGCCGGGCAGGCCCGCGACCGCCGCGTTGGGATCCCGGGAATCCCGCCCGCGGGAACGACCGCGGCCACCGGAAGCGGCACCCGAAGGCGCACCGGAAGGCACACCGGGGGCGGGGGCCGCGTCCGGGGCCGGAGCGGGGGCCGCGTCCGGGGCGGGAGCCGGGCGGCGGGGGTCGGGGCGGATGGCGTACTCGCGGATCGCGGTCAGCTCGGCCCAGGCCGCGAACGACCCGATCCGCCGGACCGCCGCGATGACCCCGGCCAGGTCATCGTCGGACAAAGTGGCCAGGATCTTCTCATCGGTGGTCGCGGCGTGCACCAGCGTGGCCAGGACCGGGCCGGGGATCAGCTGGTGCGCGGTGCCGTCCTCGCCGAACCCGGCGCCGGAGATATCGGCGGCGGTCAGCTCCTCGCCCGCGGCCGCGGCGGCCATCAGCTCCCCGAGATACGCCGTGCTGTCGTCCTCCTCGTCCCCGGGCGGCGGGAACCCGGAAGCCTCGGCAGGCTCCGGGGTGCCGTCGTTCCCGCCCGCCGGAGCCGGGCGCGACCCGGTGCCGTCTGAACCGGAGCCGTCTGAACCGGAGCCGGAGCCGGCGGGCTCGGGGGCGTCCGGGCCGGGGGCGGAGGGCGGGGCCGGGGGCATGAACCACCTCTCGTTCGGAAGAAAGGGGGAAGGGGGCTTGGGAACAAGAATACCATCGTTCGATCTTATATTCTAACATTTACGGATATTTTTTCGAATAGTTGGCCGGGTGGCTCGTGGTTCCAGACCCGGACGGCGCCGTCGAAGTTCGTGCTGCAGGACTGCAACTACGAGTGGTTCGCCACCCGCCTGGAAGACCTCGGCTGGCTAGATCGATAGCGTCACCGCCGTCGGCCAGCGCCGTTAGGGTATCGGCCGCGAAATGTCGTAGTGGCTCATTACAGTCGCACGAAAGGTAAGACGGTACCGGGATGAGGGAGGGCCAGGGCCATGCGGACGGCGGCACGTGACCGGCTGGCTAGGACGCTGCGCGGCGATGTGCGGACCGCGTTCAGCGTCGAACTGACGGCAGCGACGGACGACCTACGGCTGGAGGTCGACGGCTTCGGGCCAGTTAGGTTCCCGGTGACTCCGGCCAAGGCCCGCAAGCTGGTCGGCCTGGGCCAGCCGGCCCGGTTCGGCCGCGGTGAGGAGACGCTGACCGACCCGGACGTCCGCGACACGTGGGAGATCCCCAAGCAGCTCGTCCGCGCCGAGTGGGACGACGGAGTGCTGGAGGATGTCCTCGCCACGGTGAAAGACGAGCTGGGACTGCCGCACGCGGCCGGGCTGACGGCCGATCTTCACTCCTTGCTGGTCTATCAGCCGAACCAGTTCTTCCTGGCCCACCAGGACACGGAAAAAGACGACTCGATGGTCGGGACCCTCGTGGTGACGCTGCCGTCCAGTTACGCCGGCGGCGAGCTGGTGGTGGGGCACAACGAGGAGTCGAAGACCTACCAGGGGTCGAGGGCGGCGCTGTCGCTGGTGGCCTTTTACGCGGACTGCCGGCACGAGGTCCTCAGGGTGAAGTCGGGCTACCGGATCACCCTCACATACAACTTGCTGCTGCACGGGAACACCAGCCGGCCCGACGGCGACGACGGAACCGTGGATGAACTGGCGGATCTCCTCCGCGAGCACTTCATCACGCCGGTTTCGCGGTACTACGGCCGACCCGGGACCGACCCGGACCCGCCGAACCGGCTCGTCTACCTCCTAGACCACGAGTACACGCCACGCGGGCTGGACTGGCGCCGGCTGAAAGGCGCGGACGCGAGCCGGGTGGCGCTGCTGCGGACCGCCTTGGACAAAGCAGGCTGCGAGGCCGTCCTCGCGCTCGCCGACATCAGGACAAGCCACGGCGCGTTCCGGGCCGATGAGGGTTACGGATACCGGACCCGAGGCTGGTACGACGACTACTCCGGCGGCGCGAGCGACAGCGAAGGCGAGTACGACATTAAGGAGCTGATCGACTCCGAGGTCACTCTTACCCACTGGACCGGGCCGGACGGAACCCAGCTGGAAGAGACGTCGCTCCACCTGCACGACGATGAGGTGTGCGCGTCCACCTCGAGCGGCGACCTCACGCCCTATTCCTCGGAGTACGAGGGGTACATGGGCAACTGGGGCAACACGCTGGACCGCTGGTACCACCGGGCGGCGCTTGTCGTGTGGCCCCGCGACCAGGCCTTCGCGAACCGCGCCGAAACATCCCCGGCCTGGGCTCTTGACGAGCTCGCCGCGATGGCGTCAGCAGGCGGCGCACCGGCCGCGCAGGCCGCGGCGGCGACGCTCGCGCCCTTCTGGGACAGCATCCTGCGCCCGCGGGCGCCAGGCGTGGAGACGAACGCGGCCGGGCTCTTCGGCCAGGCTCTGCGGGCCGCGGACGCCGTAGCGGACCCGGCCACCGCGGCGATGCTGCTGCACCCGTTCGATATCGAGGACTTCACCGACGGGTACGCGGGCTCCTTCGGCAAGATCGCCGGCAGATACGGTCACCAGTGGACGGCAGAGCTGCTGCGGACGTGGTTCGGTGCAGCTCAGCCGACGTGGACCCGCGGCCGGGGACCGGAACGCCCGCGGTGGGTGGCAGACACGCTGCCCGCCTTGTGCGCGGGACTGCACGCCACGGGCAGCGCTGGCGCGGAGGCCGCGCAGCGGCTCGTCGACCTGGCGTGGGAGTGGCTCGGCCGGGAAATCGGCACCGAGCTCGCGTCGTCGTCACCCAGCCATCGGGATCACAGACTTGCCGACCTGGGCAGGCCGCTCGCCTCGGTGCTGATGGCGGCCGCCGCGATCGGGGCCGCCAGCGTACGAGGCAGCATTTCCGGTTACGTCCGTGACCAGGAAGACGCGGTGACCACGCTGGAGATGTCCGCACTGCGCGCCGCGGTCAAGGTAGCCAGGAAGGGCACGCGGGCCGACGGCGGCTTCCGCGACCTAGCCGCCGACGGCGCGGCGCGGCTACGCGCCCGGCTCGCCCGGCCGCAGCGCGCCTGCGGCGACTGGGCGGTCGAACTGCCGGCGGGCGGCTGCAGATGCGAGCTGTGCGGCACACTCGGTGCCTTCCTGGCCGACAACGGCCGACGCACCTTCGAGTGGCCGCTCGCCCAGCAGGGCAGGCAGCACATCCACTCCCGGATCGACGCCGCCGAACTGCCCGTCACCCACGTGACCAGGCGGACAGGCCGCCCCTACACACTCGTCCTGACCAAGACCGACGCGCTCTTCACCCGTGAGCAGGAGGCGCGGACCAGGGACGAAACGGATCTGGAATGGCTAGGACGCACCTTCGAGGGCGGCTCACGCTGAGGCGGTGCTGCCGATGACCAGGCCCCAGGATTTCGCCACGGGCGCGGTCGAGCTGTTGGCGAATGTGAGGACATGCCTCCCCTGCGATCCAAACCGTACAAGCGACACCCCGGCTCAAGAAGGCCCCATCTTTGGCGGCGTGCTCGTGATCGTCTCCCATGTCACTGAACGGAAGGCCGCGTGTGTCCGGCCGGTGGCCGGCCAACACTTGACCGATGAGCGAGCAGTGGCTGGAAGAGATCTCGGTGGAGCAACTCGAGAACGATCCCTATCCCGTGTTCGAAACGGCTCCGCCGGGAAGCCCCGATCGCGTGGGTCCCGTCGGTGCAGGCCAACATCGCCAGCACCTGGCAGCAATGCTGGGAGATCGCCAGCGACTTCGAGAACTTCGGCGGCACGACGGACCCGGCCAACGAGCACGTATTCGGCCAGCCCAACATCCTGTCTGTCGACGGCGAGCTGCACGCCGGCCTGCGCGCGATGATCGATCCGCAGCTGCGGCCCCGGGCGGTCCGTAGTTATATCGAAGACCTGGCCCGGCCCATCGCCCGCAAACATGTGGCCGTCCTGCCCGAAACCGGCCCGGCCGAGCTGATGGCTCAGTACTTCGAGCCAATCAGCGTCCGCGCCCTCGGTGACCTGCTGGGCTTTAAGGAGATCGACTCCGGCACCCTGCCGCGGGGCGCGGGCGAGAGCGTTTCCCGTGCGGGAGGAACCACCGTTCGTTTGGATATGGATGGGTGACCCCGCCACCTCGGCGCTGTCCGATCCGCCGACCCTGCCCTGGCTGCACGATGCGGGCTGGGCCACGTTCGGCGAGACGCTGCTGGTCGAGGCGAACTACCTGCTGCTGCACGAGAACGCCCTGGACCTCACGCATTTCCCGCACGTGCATCCGGGACTGTCACCGAGCCCTTACCTGGGGACCCCGCCCCGGCTCGAGATAGAGGTGACAGAGACGACCGTGTCGTACTACCGCGACTTCCCCCTTCGCCGCTGGTGGGCTGGCAGGCGCGGACCACCGGCCTGCCGCCGGACCGCGACTACGCTCAGCGGGAATCGGGGGAACTCGTCTCTCCCGGCTTGCACGTCGACCGGATGCACATTACGGGCGACGGGGCCGGGTCCTACGACAAGATACTGACCCGCGCCTTCACCCCGCTCGGCCCGCCCAGCACCCTCGTGCACTGGCAGGTGTCCCGGAACTACCTGACGCACCGGCCCGAGGTTTCCGAGGTGCTCCGCGACGTGCACCGCGCGACGCTGACCGCCGACAAGCGGCTGCTCGAGGCGATCCAGGCTCGCGCCGACCGTTTCGGCGCCGGCCAGGAGTTCAACGTCTCCGCCGACGTGGCCGGGCTGCGCGCGCAGCGCATCATCGAGGACATGCTCGCCGCCGAACGCGGCTGGCAGCCGGCCCGGACCTAGGTCGCGGGGGCCAGCCGGTAGATCGCGCCGGCGGTGTCGTCGCTGACGTACAGGGCGCCGTCTGGGCCGGGCACCGCGTCCACGGGACGGCCCCAGAAGCTGTGGTCGGAGTTCTCGAACCCGCCGACCAGGGTGACCGCGGGCGCCAGCGTGCCCTTCGCGGCGTTCCAGGCCAGCCACAGCACGGCGGGCGGCTGCGGCGGCCGGCGGTCCCACGAGCCGTGCGCGGCGATGACCGCGCCGTCCGACCACGGGGCCGGGATCTTGCTGCCCGCCAGGAAGGTCAGGCCCAGCGGGGCGCTGTGCGCGGGCAACCCGACCTGGACCGGCGCCAGCGCCGCGCAGTCCAGCTCGTTCCCGCCCGGGTTGGTGGCCGCGTCAGGGACCAGCGGGACGTCGGCGAGCGACCCGGCCGGATCGCTGCGGTCCTGGTCCGGGTCGCAGTACGGCCAGCCCAGATCCCGCCCGGCCGTGACCGGAACCACCTCATCAGGCGGGTGGTTGTTGACGTAGCCCTGGATGACCTGGCCGAACGCGTCGCGGGAGGTCCCGTACGGGCCGCGCGACGGGTACGGGATGTTGTCCCGCTCGTTCACGGCCGTCCACACCGTGCCGTCCGGGGCCACGGCCAGGCCTTCGCCGTTGCGGACCCCCCGTTCCACCACCCGCAGGCCCGTCCCGTCGGGGCGCACGGCCATGATCACCGCGCGCTGCGGCGACATGGTCCGGTCGCCGGGGCTGGCGTTCGACGAGCTGCCCACGTTGAAGTAGACCGTGCCGTCCGCGGCGACCGTCACGTCCTTAGCCCGGTGCACGTCGTCGCCGTCAGGGTCGAGATCAGGCAGTCTCGCTGCGATCACCGTGCGGGCGCCGCTGATCCCGGCGGCCGCCCACGGGTACCGGTCGAGCTGGTCCGACTCCGCGACGTACAGCACCCACTGGCCATCGAGCCGGGCGAACGCCAGGCCCTGCGGGTTGGTCAGCCCGGCCAGCAGGGTCTTGCTGACCGCGGTACCCGCCGCGTCCGGCCGCAGCTCCATGATCGTGCCGTTGGCCGGGTCGCTGACGAGCAGGTCCCCTTCCGGCGTCCAGGCCTCCATCCGCGCGTCCGGCACCCGGGCCCAGACCCGGGCGGTCCAGCCGGCCGGGACGGTCAGCGTGCGCGGCGTGGCCAGCGCCCCGCCGCCCTCCCCCGCCGGTTCGGCCAGCGGCGTCTCAGACCACCCGGCCGGCACCTGGACCGCAGGCGCCTGGGCCGGCCCGGCGGGTGACCCGGAGCACGCCGCGGCGGCGGTCATGACCGCCGCGGCGAGCAGCGCCACGGTCAAACCGCGGTACGGCACCGTCATGGGCTCACCCACCCGTCCAGCGGACTCGACCCCGGCGAGGGCCTGCGCCCGGGGGTCTTCATCGCGGCGACACCGGCCCATCGTATGGCGGCGGAACTGGGGGCGCTGGGCGGCATTCAAGCAGGCGTGACTAGCCACCCAAGCGCAGCGCCCACGCTGAGCGTATTCGTCCGGGCGTCCCGGACACCTGACCCGCGCAAGAAGCTGCTGTTCACCGGGGCCATGATCGTCTTGTTCCGGTTCGGCGCGAACCTGCCCGCGCCGGGCATCTCCGAACGGAACGTCAGCGGTCACCATCATCGTGCAGCTGCTCACCCAGGTGATCCCGCGCCTGGAGAAACTGCGGAAGGACGGCCAGGCCGGCCAGGCGAAGATCACAGCGCCCGGCGCCAGTCCTCACCGCCGCGGCGGCGTAGGCCCAGCGCCCGACCCTAGCTCGCTGCGCTGAGCGGGCGGATGCCGTCGAGCTCGTCACCCAGCCGGTCCTTCTCGATCTCTAGGTCATAGCGGGCCTGCAGGTTCAGCCAGAACCGCTCGGAAGTGCCGAAGTACCGGGACAGCCGCAGCGCGGTGTCCGCGGTGATGCGGCGATGGCCGTGGACGATCTCATTGATCCGCCGGGCCGAGACATCTACCGCCCTAGCCAGCTGGTACTGGCTCACGCCCAGCGGCGCGAGAAACTCTTCCAGCAGGACCTCTCCCGGGTGCACCGGAGGCATGACCGTATCCCCTGCCACTGGCTCCTCCTTTAGTGGTAATCAACGATCTCTACATCTTCCGGGCCTGCGTCTGACCAGATGAAGCAGATCCGCCACTGCTGATTGATCCGGATGCTGTATTGCCCGGCGCGGTCCCCGGTGAGCTTCTCCAGCCGATTGCCTGGCGGGACGAGCAGGTCAGTTAAGGTCTCGGCCGCATCGAGCACCGCGAGCTTCCGCCAGGCGACACGCTGCACCGGCCCGTCCAGCCTGCGCGATCGCTGCCGATGCCAGATAGCCTCGGTTTCCTTGTCCCGGAAAGAGCGCAGCACCCATCCATAGTAACGCGCCACGTTATTAACGCAACGCGTTACTAGTGACAGGGAGATCGCCCCCCGGTCGCGGCTCGAGCTGCCGGTTCGGCTGGGTCACCGATCCCGAGGGCAACCGAGTCGAGCTGTGGCAGCCCGCCTGACCACGTACCCACCCATGCAGCGACCTGCTGACGGCCCACTAGGTTAGGTCTCGTCCCGGTTCAGAGGGAAATGCCGTCGGCGGTGCCGAAGAGCACCTGCTGCAGCGCGCGGGGCAGGTCGCTCTCACGAGTGACCCAGAGGATCTCCTCGCCTACCGGGAGGTCCTCGACACGCATCAGATTCAGATCCGGTCCGTTACCTGAATGTGCGAGGACGGGCAGGTCAACGGATTCGTGGTGGAGAAAGGATCACTGGGCCTGCCTATCAGTGGCTGGCGGGCAGGTACATGCCGCCCTTGATGGCCAGGACCTCGTTGCAGCCGTCCTCGATCATCGACAGGCGGGAGTGCTTACCCTGCTCGCCTCCAGCGTCCACGGCAACGTCGATACCTGCCTGCAGGTGATGCAGCACCGGATCGACCTGGGCAACGTGCACGCCCCGGCGGCGGCGGCGGAATACGCCCGGCGGCTGGCGCAGCGCGGCATACCGCTGGCTGCTCTGCTGCGCGCCTACCGTGTCGGGCACGCCCGGTTCTTCGACTGGCTCCTGAACGAACTCGCCCAGCAGACGAACGACGCCGAGATGGTGAGCACCACCGCGCTCAGCATGTCCAGGGTCGTCGCCGAGTACATCGATCAGACATCCGAAGGCATCGTCTTGGCCTACGAACAGGAGAAGGAGGACTGGCTACGCAAGCGGAGCACCGCGCGGGCCGCCCGGGTCCGCGACCTGCTGTCGGGTAAGCGCATCGACGTGAGCGCAGCGGAGGCTACCCTCGGCTACCGGCTGCATCAGTACCATGTGGGCCTGGTGTGCTGGGTGGGTGACGCGGTCAGCAGCGCCGACGAGATCACCCGGCTCGCGCGCGCCACCGGCCATGCCGCCGAGCAGGCGGCCTGCCACGGTGACCCCCTGTTCGTGCCCCGCGACGAATCAAGCGCCTGGGCGTGGCTGCCGCTGGGGACCCGGGACACGTTCGGCTCCGCGGCGGCGGCTGCCTGCACGGGCGACGCGGACGCCGACATCCGTTTCGCCTTCGGCGATCCGGCGAAGGGCACGGCCGGTTTCGTTAGCAGCCATCAGCAGGCCATTGCGGTCCAGGCGGTCGCACTTGCCGCGGCAGCCCCCGGTCCGCGCGTGACGACGTTCAGCGAGGTCGCACCCGTCGCGTTGATACTCGAATCCAGGGAACTGCTGCACGGTTGGCTGCAGGCCACGCTGGCGGATCTGGCCACCGACGACGAGCACCACGCTCGCCTGCGGGATACCCTGCGCGTCTTCCTGCAATGCGGGGGCAGCTACAAAACTACTGCCGAGCAGCTGATGGTCCACAAGAACACTGTCCAGTACCGGATCCGGCAAGCACAGGAAAGCCTCGGCCGGCCTCTAGACGAAAACCGCCTGGGCGTCGAACTCGCTCTGCTGGCCGGTCATTGGCTCGGCCCCGCCGTTCTGCGGCCGGCCGGCGGCGGCCGGGGCTGACTGCCCCGTCCCGCCATGGCGGCGGTCTGGAGCGGGCGGTCGCGGCTCGCGCTGTCTGGGCTAGCGGGCGCCCGGCGGGGCTGCTGGCCGTTCCCGAGGCGGCTGCAGCATGGCCGAGCCGAGCCAGCGGCTGGCCTGCAGCGCGAGTTCGACGTCGTGGCGGTTCCCGGCGGTGGGCCGGCCCAGGCTCTCCTCGGCCTTGCGGATCCGGTACTGCACCGTGTTCTTATGCAGCACCAGCTGCTCCGCGGTCGCCTTGTAGCTGCCCCCGGATTGCAGGAAGACCAGCAGCGTGTCACGCAGCCGGGCGTGCGGCTCATCGTCGGTGGCCAGGTCACCCAGCGTGGCCAGTACCCAGGCCCGCAGCAAGTCCGGCGAGCCGAGCAGCATCGCCACCGGCGCGACCTCGCTGTACGTCACCACCCGCGGCAGGGGCGATCCCGCGGCGAGGGCGACCGCCTGGGCGGCGAGGGCCTGCCGGTGGGTCAGCCGGAACCCGGCGACGCCCTTGACCGCGTCACCGAAGGCGAAACGGATATCGGCGTCCGCGTCGGACGCGCTGGCCGCCGCCGCGTCGAACCTGTCCCGGATCCCCAGCGGCAGCCACACCCACGCGCTGGATTCATCGCGGGGCAGGAACACCGGGTCGCCAGAGCCGGCCACCTTGGCCGCTACCAGGCTGATCGCGTGCTCCAGACGGGCGACGTCGTCGACGGCGGCCGTCGCGTCGCCCGCCCAGCACACCAGGCCCACGTGGTACTGACGCAGCCGGTAGCCCAGGATGGCCTCCGTCGCGCTCACGTTGACCCGCTCGCCCGACAGCAGATCCCGGATCCGGGCGGCCCGCGCGGCGCTGCGGTTCCGCAGCCAGCGCTCCCGTTCCTGCGTGTAGGCCGCGACGATCTCCTCGGAGGTCTGATCGACGTACCCGGCCACGGTCTTGGACATGCTCAGCGTGGCGGCGGTTATCATCCCGGCGTCATCGGCCTGCCGGGCCAGCTCCGACAGGAGCCAGTCGACGAAGCACGTGTGCCCGAGCCGGTAGGCACGCAGCAGCGCGGTCAGGGGCGTGCCGCGCTGGGCCCGCCTGCGCGCGTATTCCAGGGAAGCGGCCGGAGCATATACGGCGCTCAGCGCTATCTGGTGCTGCAGGATCTGCAGGCAGGTGCCGACGTTACTGTGGACGCTCGAGGAGAGCAGCGCGAGTACCGGCTTGTCGTCGCGGAGCTCCGGGATTTCCCGCAGCACGACCTCATAGACATCCTCGGACACCACGGCGACCTGGAGGCTCACCGCCGCCGCGACGTCGGCCACCAGCTCGGCGACCGCGGGACCTTCGTTGTCCACCTGCGGATTCTTACACATTCCGGTGAGCATGCCGAGATTAGCCCGGCGGTCACCTTATCCGGGTGATGCGGGTTCACCTGGCGACCCCCGACGATGGCCTCATGGACCCAGCATCCGCCCGGTACACGATCCGGATAAATGGCCACCTTGGCGCCACGATGCTGTCGGCGTTCCCGCCGCTGGAATCGCACCTGCACGGCGCGGAAACCGTGCTCACCGGGTGCCTGGACCGGTCGGCCCTCTACGGCGTACTGGCTGAGATCGAGGCGCTAGGCCTCGACCTTCTCGAGGTCCGCCAGCTGGAACCGCAACGCGAACCACCAGAACCAGGTGACGGCCGACGATGACCGGCCTACCGGCGGGGGACCGGCCTACCGCCGGGGTAAGGAAGGGGCTCGGTGACCGACTGTTCGCTGGCCACGCCGCCGGCACAGGCTCGGTTTCGAGCGCACCACTTATGAGATCAAAACGGCCTGTGGTGCTTCGACCCGGGTTTACAAGCCTTCGTCCAGCGCTTCCCAGGTGAGTTTGAGCGGGAATGGGCTGATGGTGTCGATGGCGTGGAAGTCACGGCCACGGATCGCGAGCCCTTCCCTGGTGTACTCGCCGTCCGAGGTAAGCAGGAGCCGTTCCACGGAGATCGCGGGGCCGTCGTTGTCGGTCATCCGGACGATCCAGTAGTGCGGGATGTCGGCGGCGGCGTACTCCGCGCGCTTGTCCCGGATGTCGGTGGTGACGGAGTCGGCCGACACGATCTCCACTGCGATCAGGCAATCGGCGGCGATCGGCTTGCGTCCCCATCGGCCCCGGTCGTCGTCAATGCACCGGTAGACGACCACGTCGGGACGGCGGAAGTGCAGTTTCGGACTGTCGGCGATCAGGACGTCCATGTCGCCGAGCACTCGGTGGCAGCTCTGCTTGGTCCGGTCCCGAAGCCCGGCAGCTTCCCGGATCGCGATGAGGAGGTTCAGCTGGATCGCCTGATGGCTCGGCTCGGCAGACTCACACCGGACGATCCAGCCATCGACGACCTCGATCAGCTTGCTGGCGTCTTCCGGGAATGCCAGGTACATGTCAAGGGTCATCTGCGGCGCGTACGCCGCCGCCTTGTGATCGCTGAAGTCGAACGCTGAGGCCACGACCACAAGGCTACGCGTCGGCGTTGCCCGATCGGAGCCGCCACGCCCCGCCTTACCGCTCGCGCCGGCCCGGGCGGGAATCCGGGCAACCGGACTTCCTGCACGAGGAGGGCCGCGCCGTCGGCTGCTACGCCAACCGCTAAATGCGGGTCGCCGACGAACATTGTGACCCGTGGGCAAGAGCTTCGACATGGGCTGGTGGGATTCCCTGAACCGCTGGGCCGAAGGTCGCCGGCAGCGTCTCCGGTGCTGTGTCAGTCATAAGTGCGCGCGCCTCCCGGCAGCGTAAGCCCGGACAGCCGGGCCTGGATGTCGGCCGTGACGGAGTCGGGTGGCTGGTCGGCGTCGACCGTGACCAGGATGCCCCGCTCGGTGTAGTAGGGGACGAGCAGGTCCGTCGTCTCGGCGAACACCTGGAGCCGGTGACGGATCACGTCGGCCCTGTCGTCGGAGCGCCCGCTCTGGCTGGCGCGGTCAAGCAGGCGCCGGGTCAGCACCGCGTCCGGCGCCTGCAGGTAGACGGCCGCGTCCAGCGTCACGCCGAGCCGGGCCGCGAGATCGGCCGCGGCGGTGGCCTGCGGCAGGGTCCGGGGGAAACCGTCCAGGATGTACCCGCCGCGGGCGGCCGCCTCGACCACGGCCGGGGCCAGCACGTCGAGCACGATCTGGTCGGGGACCAGATCGCCGCGGGCCTGGTACGCGGCGATCTCGCGGCCCAGCAGGCCCCCGGCCCGGGCCTGCGCCCGCAGCAGGTCACCGGCGGCGATGTGCCGAGCTCCGGACCAGGCCGCCAGCCGCTCGCCTTGCGTGCCCTTGCCGGCGCCCGGCGGAGCGAGCAGCAGCAGCCTCACGGCGCAGCCTCAAAGCTCGCGGAAGTCGGCTGGGATGTCGATATCCCGCTTCTGGATCTTGCCGGTCCCGCCCTTGGGCAGCGAGTCCATGATCCACACGTGCCGCGGGTACTTGTAGGCCGCGACCTGGCCCTTGACGTAGTCGCGGAGTTCGGTGGCGGTGGCGGCGGCCCCCGGCTTGAGGGCCACCGCGGCCCCGACCTCCTCGCCCAGGGCCGGATGCGGCAGGCCGATCACGGCGGCCTCGGCGACCGCGGGATGCTCGTACAGCACCTCCTCGATCTCCCGCGGGTAGACGTTGTAGCCGCCGCGGATGATCAGGTCCTTCTTCCTGTCCACGATGTAGAAGTAGCCGTCGGAATCGACCCGGGCCAGGTCACCGGTGTGGAACCAGCCGCCGGCGAGCGCCTCGGCGGTGGCCTCGGGGCGCTGCCAGTAGCCTTTCATCACGTTCGGCCCGCGGATCACGATCTCGCCGACCTCGCCCTCGGGGAGCTCGTGGTCTTCGGCGTCCACCACGCGCATCTGGACGTCCCGGATGGGCGTGCCGATCGAGCCGGGCTTTTGCTCCCGTCCGGGGTGGTTGAACGAGGCGACCGGCGAGGTCTCGGACAGGCCGTAGCCCTCGAGCACCGGGACGCCGAACGCCTCCTCGAAGCTGCGCAGCACCTCGACCGGCAGGGCCGCGCCGCCGGAGATGCACGTCCGCAGCGAGGAGGTGTCGTAGTCAGCGCGGTCAGGTGCGTGCAGCAGCGCCACATACATGGTCGGCACGCCTTCGAAGACGGTGACCCGGTGGCCGGAGATGATCCGCAGGGCGTGCTCGGCGTCGAACCGCGGCAGCAGGGTCAGGCACGCCCCGGCCGCCACCGCGACGTTGAGCGCGACCGTCTGCCCGAACACGTGGAACAGCGGAAGCCCGCCGAAGATCACGTCGTCGGGGCCGGCCTGGACGATGTCGGTGCGCGACACCTCGGTGTTGCTGCGGAGGTTGCCGTGGGTGAGCTCGGCGCCCTTCGGGTGGCCGGTCGTGCCCGAGGTGTAGAGGATCACCGCGGTGTCCTCGTCGCCGGCGTCCGCGACCTGGTAGTCCGGGGTGGCGGAGGCCAGCAGGTCGGGGAAGGCGACCGCGTCCACCACGATGGATTCCGCGTCGGCCTGCTCCGCGCCGCTGCGGGCTTGGTCGGCGAACGCGTGCCAGGCGAAGATCAGCCCGGCCCCGGAGTCGCCCAGGTAATAGGCGACCTCTCGGGCCTTCAGCAGCGGGTTCATCGGAACGACCACGCCGCCGGCCCGGAGCACGCCGTAGTACACCACGGGGACCTCGGCGACATTGGGCATCATGAGGCCGACCCGGTCCCCGGGTTTGAGGCCGCGCTCATGCAGCAGCCCGGCCACCCGGGCGCTCGCGTCGTCTAGGGCCCGGTAAGTCATCGCCGCGTCGTCCACCCGCACGGCCACCCGGCTGGCGTGCGCGCGGGTGGTGTCCGTCAGGTTCTTGGCCAGGTTCGTCACGATGGTCATTGTCCGTCGCACGGCCCGGGCGGTCGTCGGTCCCCGGTATCAACGCTGGACGCGGGCGTTGGTACCGCGGCACAACGGTTGTGCCGCCGGGCCGAGGAACCGGCCCATCCTCGTGTCGCCAGCACGTTAACCGCGGGCCGGCTCCGGCTTAACGTCTTAGGTCAAACCGCGAAAGGGGACTGGTATGGATACCGTCCGGCGCTACGCCATGCTCATCGACGGGGACTGGGTTGACACCGACGAGGTGTTCGAGATCCGCAGCCCGGCCACCGAGGAGCTGGTGGCCAGCGTGGCCAAGGGCGACCGTGAGGACGCCGACCGGGCGATCGCCGCGGCCAAGGCCGCGCACGCCGACGGCCGCTGGCGCCTGACGCCGCCGCCGGAGCGGGCGGCCATGCTCGACGCGATAGCGGACCGGCTCACCGAGCAGGCCGGTGACCTGGCCGTCCTCGAGGCGCTGGAGAACGGCGCGCCGGTCCGCCAGGCCGGGGCCTTCCAGATCGGCTTCTCCATCGCCCACCTGCGCTACTTCGCCAACCTGGCTCGCAGCTACGGCTTCGAGTCGACCGGGCCGTTGCTGAAGGTCCCCACGCTCGCCAGCGGCATCGTCCGCCGCGAGCCGATCGGCGTGTGCGCGGCCATCGTGCCCTGGAACTTCCCGCTGCTGCTGGCCATGTGGAAGATCGGCCCGGCGCTGGCCGCCGGCAACACCCTCGTGGTCAAGCCCGACGAGCACACCCCGCTGACGCTGCTCGAGTTCGCCAGGATCGCGCAGGAGTGCGGGCTGCCGCCGGGAGTCCTCAACGTCGTGCCCGGCGAGGGCCCCGTCGTCGGGGCCCGGCTGGCCAGCCACCCGGACGTGCGGAAGATCGCCTTCACCGGGTCCACGGCCGTCGGGCGCGAGATCATGCGGCTGGCCGCGGGCAACGTCAAACGGCTCACGCTTGAGCTCGGCGGCAAGGGGCCGAACATCGTCCTGGACGACGCCGACACCGATCTCGCCGCGGACGGCACGCTGTTCGGCTGCCTGATGAACCAGGGGCAGGCGTGCGAGTCGGGCACCCGGATCATCGTGGCCGACGCGATACACGACAGGTTCGTCGAGCGGCTGATCGAGCGGGCCAGGACGATCTCGATCGGCGACCCGCTCGACCCGGCCACGGATTTCGGCCCGGTCATCTCGGCCGAGGCCCAGATGAGGATCCTGCGCTACATCGCCGCCGGGAACGCCGAAGGCGCCAAGCTCGCCTACGGCGGCGGCCGGCCGGCCGGCCCGCAGTTCGAGCGCGGTTTCTGGGTCGAGCCGACCATCTTCACCGACGTCCGCAACGACATGACGATCGCACGCGAGGAGATCTTCGGCCCGGTCCTCGCGGTGATCCGCGCCGAGAGCACCGAGGCGGCCATCCGGATCGCCAACGACACCGAGTACGGACTCTCTGCCGGGGTCTGGAGCACCGACAACCAGCGGGCGCTGGAGGTGGCCGGCCAGCTCGAGGCCGGCACGGTCTGGATCAACGACTGGCACATGGTCAACGCCGCCTACCCGTTCGGCGGATACAAGCAGAGCGGGCTGGGCCGCGAGCTCGGGCCGCACGCCCTGGACGAGTACACCGAGGAGAAATTCGTCCACCTCGATCTGTCCGGCCGGCTCGATCGGCGGGCCTACCCGCTGCTCCTCGGCACGCCGCCTGCCTGAACCCCAGGGACGCGCAGCTATGGAATTCGACGTCGTGATCGAGATCCCGCGGGGCAGCAGGAACAAGTACGAGGTCGACCACGACAGCGGCCTGATCCGGCTGGACCGGACGCTGTTCACCGCGACCCAGTACCCGGCCGACTACGGCTTCATACCGGACACCCTGGGCGAGGACGGTGACCCGCTCGACGCGCTGGTGCTCGTACTGGAACCGACGTTCCCCGGCTGCCTGATCCGGAGCCGACCGATCGGGATGTTCCGGATGCGCGACGAGAAGGGCGGCGACGACAAGATCCTCT
>Ga0302235_10000925_pt1 | contig 22464 bp, 17 predicted proteins | sample II_Palsa_N3_3_FD_193577 | JGI IMG/M metagenome (GOLD analysis project Ga0302235, IMG submission 193577) | Peat permafrost microbial communities from Stordalen Mire near Abisko, Sweden - II_Palsa_N3_3 | ecosystem: Environmental > Terrestrial > Soil > Palsa > Peat permafrost | place: Sweden...
GCGCCAAGAACCACATGGTCGTGCTGCCCGACGCCGACCTTGACCTCGCCGCGGACGCCGCGGTCTCGGCCGGGTTCGGCTCGGCCGGGGAGCGCTGCATGGCGGTATCCGCGCTGGTCGCGGTCGATCCGATCGGCGACGAACTGGTCAGCAGGATAAGGGACCGGGTCGCAGACCTGCGGGTCGGGCCCGGCTCCGACGAACGGTCCGAGATGGGACCCCTGGTCACCGGGCCGCACCGGGACAAGGTCGCCTCCTACCTGGACTCCGGCGTCCGCGAGGGCGCCACCCTCGCGGTCGACGGCCGGGCCCATCCGGTGATAGGAGGCGACCACGAGGGTTTCTGGCTCGGCCCGAGCGTGCTCGACCACGTCACTCCGGAGATGGCCTGCTACACCGACGAGATCTTCGGCCCGGTGCTGAGCGTGCTCCGCGCCCCGTCCTACGACGCGGCCGTCCAGCTGGTCAACGACAGCCCCTACGGCAACGGCGTGGCCATCTTCACCAGCGACGGGGGAGCGGCCCGCCGGTTCGTATCGGAGGCCGAGATCGGCATGGTCGGGGTGAACGTGCCGATCCCGGTCCCGATGGCGTACTACTCCTTCGGCGGCTGGAAGGCCTCGCTTTTCGGCGATACCCACGTCCACGGCACCGAAGGAGTGCACTTCTACACCCGCGGCAAGGTCGTCACGTCCCGCTGGCCCGACCCGAGCCACGGCGGCGTCAACCTCGGCTTCCCGGTCAACACCTAGAACCCTGTAGAGCCTTAGAGCAGGCTGTTGACCTCGTGCACGTCGCCGCAGGGGACGTCGAGCGCCGCGTGGTGCTTGCGGATGGCCTCTTCGTCCGGCCCTTCGAGCAGGCAGTAAACCTTGCCGTCGGCGTTGTGGTACAGCTCGATCTGCCGCACGCCGAACTCGTCGCTGACGCCGTCCCGCGTGCCCTGGGCGATCTGCTCGATCGCTTCCGGAGGAAGTTGCAGGTCGTCGTGGTAGTCCATGAACCGAGGCACTTCTTTGTTCCTCCCGTTGCGGCTGTTGTCTCGGCCACTATGCATGAGTAGCCAGCGCCTTGTCCACAGCGTGTGACGGAGCGGGCCGCCGTGATCTCCGGCTCCAGGTTTGGGGTCCCGGTCGCCGAGCAGGGCCAGCCCGGCCGGCAGCAGCACACCGCGGACCACGGTAGCGTCGATGAGCACCGCCACCGCCATGCCCACGCCGAAGATCTTGAACTCGATGATGGACAAGGTGGCGAAGATCGAGAACACCGCCACCATGATCACCGCGGCGCTGGTCACCACGCCCGCGCTGCGGGCAATGCCGCTGGTCACCGCCTCCTTGGCCGACGCGCCGCCCAGCCAAAGCTCCCTGATCCGGCTCAGGATGAACACGTGGTAGTCCATGCTGAGCCCGAACAGCAGCACGAACATGAACAGCGGCAGCCACGGCGTGATCCCGCCGTAGGCACTGAAACCGAGGAGTTTCTCCAGGTGGCCGTCCTGGAAAATCAAGACCATCAGGCCGTAGGCGGCGCCGACCGAGAGCAGGTTGAGGCCGATCGACAGCGCCGGAATATATACGGAACGGAACGTGGTCATCAGCAGCAAGAAAGCCAGTCCGAGCACGAACGTGAAGACCCACGGAATGGTTTTCGACAGCTGGGCATCGAAGTCGTGGTTCCCGGCGGTGAGCCCGGTCACCGAGTAGCTTTCCCGGCACCTGGCCCAGCGTGGCCGGCAGGGCCTGGCCGCGCAGCGTGGCCAGCGCGTGGTTGGACGTCGCGTCGGTCCCGCCGCCCGCTAGGGGTACCGACACCACGAGCACCTGGTCGTTACCGAACATCGCGGTGGTGATGGGCTCGCGGAGGGCGCCGTGGGTGGCCGCCACCTGCGCGTGCAGCGCGGCGACGGCCATGCGGCCCACGCTCCCGGACGCCGCATCGGCGAGCCATGGTGCGCGCTGCCCGAGCGTAGTGGGGTTAGCCTCCCCCCGTTCTGGGGGGTCCAGCTGATGGGCAACCCGAACGGCCATAACGTAGCGTCGAGTTATGTTCCTCCTCAGCGACCTGGTGTCGGCGCGCACCTGGCTCGCCCTGATACATCACCTGGTCGGCCTGTTCCTCGGAGTCGCGGCCATCTTCGTCGTGACCTTCGGCCTCGGGTTCGGAGTCGGATCGCTGCCGGCCGCGCTGATCGGCCTGCCGTTGCTCGGCCTAACCCTCCGGGTCACCGACTGGTTCGCCCGGGCCGAACGAGCCAGGTTCGCTCTTCTGCTCGGCGTGCGGATCCCGGCCTGGCCGGCCGGGGACCGGGCCGGGTACCGGTGGGGCCTCGTGCCTCGGTGGCGGATGTTCACCGAGCGGGCCACCTGGGGAGAAATCGGTTACGCGCTGCTGCGGCTGCCGGTCAGCGCGGTCACCGTCACGGTCAGCATCGGGGTGTGGGCCCTGGGCCTGACCATGCTGGCCCTGCCCTTCTACAACCACTACCTGCCCAGCGGCGGCGCCAGGTTGGGTGACACGGTGCTGCGCGGCTCCGCCGTCACGGTGCTGTCGGCGATCGGCCTCGCGGTGGTAATCGCCGCGCCCCAGCTGACCCGCGGCCTCGCGACCGCGGACGCGGCCATGTCCCGCCGCCTGCTCGGCCCGCCGAGTGACCTGGCCGCCCGGGTGATCGAGCTCGAGACCAGCCGCGAGCGGGTCGTGGACGCGGCCGAGGGGGAGCGCCGGCGGATCGAGCGTGACCTGCACGACGGCGCCCAGCAGCGGCTGGTCGCGCTAGCCATGGAGCTCGGCCGGGCCCAGGCGAAGTTCGCCGACGACCCCGACGGAGCCAGGGTCCTGGTCGACCAGGCCCACGCTCAGGCCAAGGAGGCCCTCACCGAGCTCCGCAACCTGGTCCGCGGCGTGCACCCGCCGGTGCTGACCGAACGCGGCCTGGACGCGGCCCTGTCCGGGCTGGCCGCGCTCTGCCCGATCCCGGTTGACGTGCACGTTGACGTGCCGGTGCGGCCCAGATCCGCGGTGGAGGCGGTCGCCTACTTCATGGTCGCGGAGGCGCTGACCAACGTGGCCAAGCACTCCCGCGCCAGCCAGGCCAAGGTCGTGGTGGAAGGCCACGGTTACCCGGGCACGCTGACCGTCATGATCAGTGACGACGGGATCGGCGGGGCCGACCCGGCCAGCCCGGGGCTGGCCGGGCTGGCCGACCGGGTGTCCGGGGTGGACGGGCGGCTGTCGGTGGAGTCCCCGTCCGGCGGCCCGACGATCATCGCGGCGGAACTGCCATGCGGGTAGTAATAGCGGAAGACTCCGTGCTGCTGCGCGAGGGCCTGACCCGGCTGCTCACCGAGGCCGGCCTCGAGGTCGCCGCGGCCGAGGGGGACGCCGAGAAGTTCCTGCGTGCGGTGGCCGCGCACCACCCGGACGCGGTCGTCGTCGACGTCCGGATGCCGCCCACCTTCACCGACGAGGGCCTGCGGGCGGCGCTGGTGGTCCGCGATCAGTGGCCCGACGTCGGCGTGCTCGTCCTGTCCCAGTGGGTGGAGGAGCGGTACGCCACCGAGCTGATCTCGGGCCGCCCGCACGGGGTCGGCTACCTGCTCAAAGACCGGGTCGCGGACGTGGGCGAGTTCCTCGACGCGCTGGGTCGGGTGGCGGCGGGCGGCAGCGCGTTCGACCCCGACGTCGTCGCGCAGCTGCTCGCCCGCAGCCGCCACCCGCTCGGCGAGCTGACCCCGCGCGAGCGCGAGGTGCTCGCGCTGATGGCCGAAGGCCGGTCCAACTCCGCCATCGCCGGCGCGCTCGTGGTCGGCGGCGGAGCGGTGGAAAAGCACATCAACAACATCTTCACCAAGCTGGGGCTGGCGCCCGGTGACCGCGACCACCGTCGCGTGCTCGCCGTCCTGCGGTACCTCGGTGCGGGATGAACGGGGATACCGTCATGACGACCACGCCTGCCAGCCGCCTCGCGCCCGCGCCGGGCCGCTTGCGCCTGACCCCGGCCCGGGTCCTTACCTTGTTGATCGGCGTGCCGCTGGTCCTGGCCCTCATCGGCTGGCTCGGCTTTACCACCGTCGCGCTGGTCGGTCAGGCCAGCTACCAGGTCAGCTACGCCATCCCGGTCACCGGCGGCCAGCTCGTCGCCGGCGTCGGCGGCAGCAACGTGACGTTGCGTCAGGGCCCGGGCCAGACCGCTCACCTGACCGGCACCGTGCAGTACGACCTGATCCGCCCCGGCCTCAGCGAGAGCACGGGCCCGAACGGCACCAGCCTCGACGTGCGCTGCCGTATCCCGGTGGGATCGTGCGGGCTGAACGCGACCCTCGAGGTTCCGGCCCAGACCGCGGTCACGCTGTCCAGCGGCGGCGGCGACCTGACCGCCAGCGATCTCACGGGCATCGGTAAGTTCTCCACCTCCGGCGGCGACATCACGGGCAACGACCTGGCCGCGCCGTCGGTCAACGCCGATTCCGGCGGCGGCGACGTCACCCTGGTTTTCGCCAAGCCCCCGGCGAACCTGGACATCACCAGCGACGGGGGAGACATCACCGTGCTTGTCCCGCACGGGGCCACCACCTACCACATCACCGGCAGCGCCGACGGCGGCAACGACAGCGAGTCCGTGCCGACCAGCGCGCTGTCCCACAACACGATCAGCGTCGAAAGCGGCGGCGGCGACATCACCATCGCTGAAGCGAGCTGACGGGTCCCGCTACCTTCGAGGCCGCAGCGCGGCGAGCGTCAGCCGGTGAGGAGGGGGAGGTCAGGGTGGGCGCTCCACTCGGTCAGCGAGCCGTCGTACAGCCGGGCGTCGTCGCGGCCGTCGAACACGCGTACTCGCTCATCACCGAGCGCGTCGCGGAGTTCCTCGGGGCTGACCAGCGGGGGCAGCAGTGGCATCGGAAACCTCCTGGGCCGTTGGCGGGATGCCGGGCGGAGCCCGGCATCCCGCCAACAGGGCTTGGCCCGGCTACGCGGGTGGCGACTCAGTAACCGTAACCGCCGCCGCCGGTGGTGGCCTTGGTGCTGGGCTTGGCCGAGGCAGCGGCCACTGGCTTAGCGCCCGAGACCGTCATCTCGTACCACAGCCCGCCCGAGGCGTTCAGCCCGTTGCCCTTGGCCTCGCCGGCGGCGGTGTCGCCGGCGTAGGTGTAAAGCGGATGCCCGTCATAGGTGGCCTGCGTCGTGCCGTCCGACCTGGTGATGGTGCCGAGCGTGCCGGTGACGCCGGACATGGCGGTGGCCGGGCCCTTGACCGGCGGCCAGTAGGTCGCGCAGGATCCGGTGCACTTCGAGGTGGTCGAGGTGTCCGGGGCGAACCAGTACAAGGTGAAGCCCTGAGCGTTGGTCACTACCTGCTGGCTGCCGATGGTCTTGACGTCCAGAGTGGTTCCGCCCGAGCTCGCGGCCGGAGCCGATCCGGCCGAGCTGCTGGCGGCCGCGGCCGGGGTGTTGCCGGCGGCGGCTGTGCTGCTGCCCGAGCTCGCGCAGGCGGACAGGCTTAGCGCGACGGCGGCCAGTCCGGCGACGCCCCATATCTTTCGCATTTGAAATTTTCTCCTCTTCACAGTGCAAGTGAGCTCCCTTTAGAGATCACGTGCCAATGGACGCTCTAGTTCACCTTCGGTTCACTGGCTGGTAGCCGCGCGCGAGCCACTCAGTGCGCCAGCGGCTGCCCTGGCCTGGCTCGCGGGTGCTCTCGATTGGTGGTCACCGCGACTCGGTCCTGATCGAGCTGAACGGCTCAGCCAGCTGCCTCAGCATGGTGCGGCCCAGGCGCGGCTGGCGGCCGGACTGCTCGACCGGGACAGGCCGTCCGGCCAGCCCGGTCTCGATGACCGCCCGGTCCGCGGTCCGGTCCGGGAAAACCGCCCGATGTGAGAGCGCGTCCCAGATCGCGAAGACGGTGCCGAGGTTGATATCCAGGCGCCCGGTCGCCGAATGGTGGATGCGGTGGTATGCCGGGCTGATCAGGATCCGGCCGGCCCGGCCGTAGGTCCAGCGCACGTTCGCGTGCGGCAGCGCGCCCAGGCACGCGTAGACGGTGAGCACAGCGGCTGGAGTCGCGGCGTTGGACTCGCTGGCCAGGATCGGCACCGCGGAGAGCAGGAAGCTGACGTGGACCAGCGGATGCGCCCGGTAGGTAGTGAGAATGCTGAGCTCTTCCTGCGAGTGGTGCACCGCGTGCAGCCGCCACAACGCGGTCAGGCGGTGGTTGGCCAGGTGAGTCAGCCAGTCCACCGCGTCGATGCCGAGCACCGCGAGCGCGACGAAGCACCAGCCGGGCACGCCCGGCAGGCGCGGCAGCACTAGCCACGGCTCAAGCCGGGCCAGCAGCCCGGAGAAACCCGCGCCGAGCAGAACGATCAGCGGGACGACGAGCAGGGCGTAGAACACCGCGTAACAGAAATCGAGCAGGTGCCCGCGGGCGAACAGGCGGCGGCGCTGCGCCGGGCGGATCTGCTCGATGACGCAGATGGCCAGCACGAAACCGAGAACCACGGGCCCGGCCAGCTCAAACCGGCCCGCGTTAAAGGACCCGGCCACGCCGGTCTGCCCCAGGGCGATCCAGCCCCGCCAGCTCAGCCACGCGGCCAGGGCCGCGATCACGAAGGTCGGCAGATACAGGCTGCGGCCCGCCCACCGGGTCGCCGCCGGGACCGGCCTGGCCTGGACTGCGTCCGCCTTCACCATGTCGACCTGCACATCCATGGGAACGTAAGCATTCGTTGGCAGGTTCACGGCTGTCGCCGTAGCCCTACGGCGGCGGGCTGAGGCGCAGCGAGTCGATCAAGACGGTGACTTTCGAGGTCCCCAGGTTGGCTGGCACCGAGACGTAGAACACGGCGGGCACGTCTTTGGTGCCGCGGTCCACCACAACCACGGCGCCGAGCTCGGTCTTCCAGTGCAGGCCCTCGGCCGCGGCGTCGGGGTAGTTCATCAGGAATCTGACCATCCAGGCCTGGTGCCCGCTGACCCGCATCGCGGAACTGTGCTCGATCGTGCGGTGATGCACCAGTCCGGAGTAGTACGCCGGGTCAAGCGCGCCGACCAGGTTCATCGCGGTCGGCTTCAGGTCCGCGGTGCCCGAGTACCGGAACTGCTGCTGAAGCTGGCCCGAGCAGGCATTGCCGTACCAGTCGATGGTGGACCCGCCGGTGATGACCTGCCCGGCCACCGCGTCCTCGCCCGCGCTCCAGCTGAACGCCGGCGTCTTCAGCGTGGCCGGGCAGCCTTGCCGCCAGGGCGAGGGGAGCAGCTGGTAAGAAAGCCCGGACGCGGCATCGGCTACCCGCGCGAGCCGCGCGGGGGATGACAGCGCCGCCGGGGTGGCCACGGTCGGCGTCGTCCCGGAGATGTCCTCGACGAACAGGTAGATGACCAGCAGCGCCACCGTCGTGGCGCAGGCCAGCAGCCAGAGCATGAACCGCTGCCGGCGGCGCCGCTTGCGGCGTCGGGTCGCGGCGTTCTTCTGGCGTACCAGCGCATCCCAGCTTGGAGATGGCATCCCCATGCCGTCAGGGTAAGCACCATTTGCCCGGCGAAAGAAGACCTAGCCGGATACGATTAAGGGTTCGTTGACGAACCGCTAGGCCTGGGCACCCGCCGGAGCCGGCACCGGTACCGCCTCTTCGGCCCGCACGGCCGACCGGCTGAACAGGCCAGTTACCAGGAAACCGATGGCCAGCGCGATCAGCACGCCCAGGTTGGCGTAGGCCCAGGCGCCGGTCTTGCCGCCCAGGTGGAACGGGCTGAGCAGGTATCCCTGCCAGGTCAGCCAGCTGGCTGAGCTGTTGGTGACCAGGCCCCAGCCGATTCCGGTCGACACGATGACCGCCAGAACCGGGATCCACCTGATGTCGCCGTAGCGGCCGGCCGGGGTGAACAGCTCGGGTTCGGCGTAGTCCCGCCGCCGCAGCGCGATGTCGGCCAGCATGACTCCGCACCAGGCCGCGATCGGCACGCCGAGCGTGATCAGGAAGCCCTCGAACTGGCCGACGAAGTTATGCGCGGCGAAGACCACGTAGATGGTGCCGAGCGTCATCACGGTGCCATCGATCAGGGCGGCCCGGTACCGGGGGATCCGCAAGCCGAGGGTCAGCAGGGCCAGCCCGGAGGAGTAGATGTCGAGCACCGAGCCGCCGATCAGGCCGAGCACGGCCACGATGGCGAACGGCACCAGGAACCAGGTGGGCAGCAGCGTCGTCAGCGCTCCGACAGGGTCGGCGCCTATCGCCTTGCTCAGTTGAGTCGACGAGCCTGCCAGCAGCAGCCCGAACACTAGCAGGAAGATAGGCGCGATCGAGGACGCGAAGGTGGTCCAGCCGATCACGCCGCCGCTCGACGACCGCCTGGGCAGGTAGCGCGAGTAGTCCGCCGCGCAGTTCACCCAGCCGAGACCGAACCCGGTCATCGTGAACACCAGCGCGCCGATGAGCTCCTGCGTCGTGCCGCCCTTGATGGCAGACACCGTGTGCCAGTGGATCTTGTCCGCGACCAGCGCGATGAACACCACGGTGAACACGCCGGTCACGATCGTGATCCAGGTCTGCATCCGCATGATCAGGTCGAAGCCCATCACGCCGCCGAAGATGGTCAGCGCCACCACGATGATCAGCGCGATCACCTTCGTGCCGGTGCCGCCGCCCACGCCGAGCCGGTGGAAGACGGTGGCCGTGGCCAGCGTGGCCAAGATGACCAGCACGGTCTCCCAGCCCACGGTCAGCAGCCAGGAGATCACCGTGGGAAGCTTGTTGCCGTTGACCCCGAACGCGGCCCGGCTGAGCACCATTGTCGGGGCCGAGCCCCGCTTGCCCGCCACGGCGATAAACCCGCAGGCCAGGAACGACAGGACGATCCCGGCCACGCCAACGATGATCGCCTGCCAGAACGAGATGCCGAAGCCGAGCTCGAACGAGCCGTAAGACAGGCCCAGCACCGAGATGTTCGCCGCGAACCAAGGCCAGAACAGGTCACGCGGTTGGCCCTTGCGCTCGTTCTCGGCGATGACGTTAATGCCGTTGGCCTCGACGTGCAGCGGTCGTAGCTCCGCGGTACCCGTAGCGTCGGTCATGGCTAGCCTCCCTAAAGGTCCATGACTGCTTTGCGTTGCGCGCCGTCCACGGGTATGTGGGCGCCGTTGATGAAGCTGGCCCGCGGCGAGGCGAGGAATGTCACCAGCGCCGCGACCTCTTCAGGTTCGCAGATGCGCCCGAAGGGGATGGATCGGGTAGCCAGTTCGTGCGCGCGCTCCTGGGTGATGCCCTTGTCCCGGGCCAGGGCCTTCTCCAGCGTGTCCCACCGGTCGGTGTTCACCGGGCCCGGATTGACGGTGTTGATGCGAACCCCGTACCGCCCGTACTGTTCGGCGACCGAGGAGGCGAAGTTGATGTCCGCGGCGTTGGCCACCCCGGCGGTCATCTCCCAGTAGCTGGGCTTGAGACCGTCGTTGCCGACCACGAGCACGATCGCGCCCTCGCCCCGCTGGCGCATGTGCGGGATGACCGCGCGCACCGAGCGCACGTAGCCCATGAACTTCAGGTTCAGGCTGGACATCCACTGCTCTTCGGTCAGGTCCTCGAGCAGGCCGCCAGGTGAGCTGCCCGCGCAGGTGACCAGGATGTCGATCTTGCCGAACCGTTCGAGGGTGGCGTCGACGCAGCGCTGGACCTCGGTGGTCACGCTCATGTCCCCGGCGAGGGGCAGCACCGCCCGGCCCGTCTCGGCGGCGATCTTCTCCGCGGCGGCTTCCAGCGGCTCGGCGTTCCGTGCCGTGATGACCACGTCGCTGCCCTCACGGGCGAGATGCTCGGCCACGCTCCGGCCGATACCCTTGCTGGCGCCGGTGACGAAGGCCACTTTCCCGTCTAGCCACAGGTCCACGGCAACCCCTTCCCGTCGGTGAGCAGGATGGTATACCAAATATCAACCGGGTGGAAGATCCAGTTTGTCCGCTGGCTGGCAGGCGTGACTCCTCGGCTTAACCGGACAGGTCAGCCGGCATGTCACTATCGTGACGACATGGGCGCGTACCCGTGGCACCGCGAGCGGAGGTTAGTGAGCGTGACTCGCGCGGCAGATCCGGCCGTGCCGGCTTGCAGGCTGCCCCCTAAGGACGCCGGGGCCCTGCTTAACCGGCTCGGTCCGCTTCCGCCCGGCTACGCCTGGAACATCATCGCCGAGATCGCGTCGGCGCTGGACGCCGCGCACGCACGAGGTCTGATCCACGGCGATGTCAAGCCTGCGAACATTCTTCTCGAGGCCAGCGACACGACGGGCGAGGTTGCGCCGCAGCGAGGCGGCGACTATGAGCCCGGCCACGCCTACCTCTCGGATTTCGGGATGAGCAGAGCCTTTCCACCTGATCAGATAGCCGCGACGGGCCCGTTCACCGGAACCTTCGATTACGCCGCGCCTGAGCAGATCGAGGGACACGCCCTCGACGGCCGGGCCGACCTGTACTCACTGGCCTGCACAGCGTTCGAGTTGCTATGCGGCACGACGCCCTTCGGGCCAGACCAGGGCCCGACCCTGATGTACGCGCAGCTCTACGCGTCGCCGCCCGCCGCCACCGCGAAGCGCGCCGAGCTGCCCGCGGCGGTGGACTTGGTCCTGGCCACGGCGCTGAACAAGAACCCGGCCGACCGCTACCCGAGCTGCGGCCAGTTCGCCGAGGAACTACGGGCGGCGCTGGGCCTCCGCCCCGGTGACTCCGCTGGCCCGCCGCGGTCGCGCTCACCTGGCCGGGCCGACCCGGTCGCGGAATCTGGCCCGGCCGCCGCCGAGCCCCACCCGGAGCCTGCCACCGGATCGGGGCCGCAGGACCCTAAGGCCATAGACGAGCCGAACGGACCCGAGCGTGAGCCCCCGGTACCGCGACATCGCGTCCCGAGGCTCATCCTGGCCGCCGCCGCGGTAGTCGTTGTGGCCGTCGGCGTCGCATCCGGCGTGGCCCTGTCGAAGCAATCGTCCCCGGCCAGGTCGGCCGCAGCCCTTCCCGCTGCATCCTCGCGCTCCACCCCCTCGCGATCGCCGTCACCCGCGGCATCGGGGCTGGCCCCCGAACAGGCCGCCGCCCTGGACATGCTGCTGACCTCGAGCGCCGCCGCTCGGACCGCGCTGCACGACGCCGTCAGGCAGGTGGATGCCTGCACCAACCTGGCCAGCGCGGTCAGCCAGCTCCAGGGCGTCGTCAATCAGCGCGTCGGCGAGAACACCCGGGCGTCGTCCCTGCCGACCTCCGCTCTACCGGACGGCACGGCCGTGAAGTCCGAGCTGATCGGGGCGCTGAGCAGCTCTCTGAAGGCCGACCGGGACTACCTGACCTGGGCACAGCAGCAGCAAGCGGGCGGGTGTACGCCGTCAAATCAGTCAAGCGCCTACAACGCGGCGGTCGGCGCCAGCCAACTGGCCAACACCGCTAAGGCAGCGTTCATCCAGGTGTGGAATCCGGTCGCCGCCAGATACGGCATCAAGCCAGATTCAGCCCGCAGCATGTAACGCGAGTCGCGGAGGCCGTTCAGCGAGAATGCCGGAGTAACGGGCTGTGTCCAGTCGCTGGCACGAGCGGCTGACCCATTAGGTCCTTCCGCGCGGAAACGTGGGCGGGTGGGAACGTTCGCGGTGCACGGGCGTGTTCTCGTCTCTGCAGCCGGGTGCGCCATAGACTGGTCGCAGGTCCTGTATGCGGCGTGACGACCTATACGTCGCCGACCTTGCCGACACCACGCGCGCCATCCGCGAGTACCTGGATAGCATCAGCCGTGCTCAGTGGGATGAAGACCGCCGCAACCTCGCGGTGCACCGGTATTTCGTTGTCGACTGGGCGGTCGTGTCGGATACGTTGTCCGGCACGCAGGCGCCATCTCCCGCGCCTGATCGCCGGCAACTGCGGCCCAGCAGACGCCGGCTCCCGGCCCGGAGGGTACCGCAGGGCCCAGTCCGGAGAATGCGACCTGATCGGGCTTGCCCCGATCCGGAGCTTGCGCGGCCTTGAGCTGCTGCCCCGGCCGGGCACCGCAGCGCGCGCAGTGGCCTGGCATATGCTGACTTACTTATCTTCGCCAGGGCAGCGGAGGAGGCGTGATGGGCTTGTCTGGCTCGCGGAGTTCTCGCGACCGCCCCCGATGGCGGGTGTTCATCTCCCACACCACCGAGCTGCGGAACTTCCCCGAGGGGATCTCGTACGTGGCCGCGGTGGAGCGGGCCATCTCCGCGGCCGGGCATGTGATCGTGGACATGGATTATTTCCCTGCCGCTGATCAGACCCCCGCCCAGGTGTGCACCGCGCGGGTGCGCAGCTGTGACGTGTACGTGGGGATACTGGGTTACCGATACGGTTGCCCGGTGCGGGACCAGCCAGAAGTGTCGTACACGGAGCTCGAGTTCGATACCGCGACGGAGGCCGGACTGGATCGCCTGGTGTTCTTGCTGGACGCTGGCGCCGACGACACCGGGATTCCGCGGCTGGACAAGGCCGAGGTTGAACTCGCTGAGCGCCAGGACGCTTTTCGCCGCCGGGTCCTGGACAGCGGCCTGCACACGCGATCATTCGGGAGCCCAGCCGATCTCGGGCAACTGGTGGAACGCTCGCTGCGGGAAATGGCCGATACGCGACGACGCATCAGCAGCGGAATCCAGCGTGAGCAGGTTCCGGCCGAGCCGCAGCCGGTGCGGTCGTCGAAGTTCATCAACCCGCCGCCGACCGTCGCACCTGCCTGGTTCCAGGGTCGGCAGGGTGAAACGACCCTGCTCGCCCGGTACTTGGCCAGCCCGGACATCCGGATGGTGAGTGTGGTCGGCCGGGCCGGGATCGGCAAGACCGCCCTGGTGTGCAGGCTGCTAAAAGGCATTGAGGCCGGCCGTGTCCCGGACCAGGAAGGCGGCGCGGCGGCGGTCACCGTGGGCGGGATCGTGTACCTGAGCCGGAATAGTGCTCACCAGGTCGCGTACCCGACCTTGGTCGCGGACTTGCTCCGGTTGCTGCCCGCAGATAAAGCGCGCCGGCTGCGGCTGATGTCCCAGAAGCTCAGTCCGCCGGACATGATGCGAGCCCTGCTGGAGACCTTCCCGGCCGGGAAGCCGGTGATCGTCCTACTAGATAACCTCGAGTCGGTGATGGACAGCGAGCGCGAGGCTCTGGCCGAGCCTGCGCTTCAGGCGGCGCTGACCGCGCTGCTCACTGCGCCGGCGCACGTGCTCAAGGTGATCATCACCACCCGGGTGACACCGACGGCGCTGCTGAAGGTCGAGCCGGCCCGCCAGCGTCAGCTGCCCCTGGACGAGGGCCTGGGATCCCCGGACGCCGAGAACGTCCTTCGTGAGCTGGACGAGGGCGGTCGTCTCGGGCTGCGGGACGCTCCTGGCGAACTCCTCGACCGGCTTCGGTTGCTCACCCGGGGCTTCCCTCGAGGACTTGAGGCGGTCAAGGCCATCTTGGATGGCGACAGGACTGTGACCCCGCAGGACCTTGTTGACCGCACTGACCGTGTGCCAGAAGACCAGGTGGTCCAGCTGCTGGTCGGTGAGGCGTACGGCCTGCTGGACGCTTCGGCGCGACAGGTTATGAAGGCCCTGGCCGTCTACCCCGCGCCGGTCTCAGAGGTCGGAGTCGACTTCCTGCTCCGCCCGGTCAACCCCACCCTCGACTCCGCACCCGTCTTGAGGCGACTGGTCCGCCGTCAGCTAGCGCGCTGCCATGACCGGCACTACGACCTGCACCCCCTCGATCGTGATTACGCGCTCAGCCAGCTTCCGCTGGGCAGCCACGGTGATTCCCCGGCCGCGTTCACTCTGGCCGGGCTGCAGGGGCGTGCCGCTGACTACTACGCCCAGATCCGGACCCCGCGGGAGTCGTGGCGCTCGCTGGCCGATGTCCGGCCGCAGCTGGCCGAGTTCGAGCTGCGCTGCGCCACCGGGGACTTCGACCACGCGGCCATCGTGCTGCAGGATATCGACGCTGATTACCTCCGGGTCTGGGGCCACACCCGCGACTTGATCGACCTTCACACGCGTATCTATCAGCGGATCACCGACCCCACGCTCACCGGCAGCCAGCTGAGCAACATGGGACTCTGTCACTATCGCGTGAGCAAGTATCCGCGGGCAATCGAGCTGCTCAACGAGGCCCTCGCCATTGCCCGCGATATCGGCGACCGTCAGCTTGAGTGCACGGTGCGGGGCAACCTGGGGAGTTGCCGCTGCTGCATGGGCTACTTCCAGGAGGCCATCGAACAGCATCGCCGGGCCCTGGACATCGCCCGCGATCTCGGCAACCACCAGGCCGAGGGCGTCGCGCTGGGCTGCCTGGGGACCTGTTACACCTGCATGGGCGATTACCGGCGAGCTATCGAATTGCATCACCAGACCCTGGACATCGCCCGGGTCATCGAGTATCGCCAGCTCGAAGGCATCGAACTCGGCAACCTGGGGACCTGCCACTTCAGCCTGGGCGATTATCCTAAGGCCATCGACCTGCACGGGCAGACCGTGGCCGTCGCCCGTGAAATCGGCTACCGCCAGCTTGAGGGCGAGGAGATCGGCTATCTGGGGCTCTGCCACCTCGGCCTGGGAGAGCACGAAAGAGCCAGGGAGCTGCTTACCGATGCCCTGGACATCGCCCGTGAGGTCGGCGACAGGTACGACGAAGCGAACGAGATTAACTACCTGGCCCGGAACTACCTGGCATCAGGTGACCCGCACCGGGCCGCGGAACTGTTCGGGCAGGCCATGGACCTGACCGTGAGCACATGTGACATCGAGCCAGCGGTGGAGGCCAGGTCGGGGTGGGCGCGAGCCCAGCTTCAGCTGGGTAACCCGGTAGCGGCGCTGGCGGTAGCGGCACCGGAGCATGAGCCGCCGTATCCCACCGAGGAGCCAGCCATGCGATTGCTGGCCGGGCTGGCCCTGCTTGAGCTGGACCATGTTAACGAGAGCGCGCGAGCCTTCGGCGATGCAGTCACGGCCGCCGACACATTGCTGGGGCTCGCTGATAGCAACGTGGCCGCACTCCAGGCGAGGGCTCTTGCGCTGAGCGGACTTACCGTCGCCACCCGCGATACCACCCGGGCCACGGCGACCGTCGCGGCGTTCACCCGAGCTCGCGCTGTAACGCATGCCGCGGGCATCGCCGCAGAAACCCGCCGCCTGCTTGAAATCATCGCCTCTCACGACAAGTCCGGGCTTTTGATCGACGTCACCTCTTCCCAGGACCTGTTATGGTCCCGCCATGCACGTATTGGAGGTTCCAGTGCAAGACCCGCAGCTGGCCGGCCGACGGCATCTCGCTACGCGCAGCGCTAGCAGCATCCCGCGGCCTACCTCAGGGCGCTGCGGACGATCTTGCCGAGATGGTTGCGCGGCAGGGCGGACAGCTGGAACACCCGCTTGGGGCACTTGTACCCGGTGAGGACTGTGTGCGCGTGCGCGATGAGCCCGGCCTCGTCGAGCCGGTGGCCGTCCCCGAGCACCACCCAGGCGGTCACCTGCTCGCCCCACCGGTCATCCGGGAGGCCGGCCACGGCCGCCTCCGACACTGACGGATGGGCCTCGAGCGCGATCTCCACCTCGGCCGGATAGACGTTAAGGCCGCCCGTGATGATTATTTCCTTGGTCCGGCCGCGGATCATCAGGTGTCCGGTCGCCGGGTCCACCGCCCCGATGTCGCCGGTGCGGAACCAGCCGTCGGTGGTGAACGCGGCTTCGGTGGCCGCCAGGTCCTGCCAGTAGCCCGCGAACACCTGCGGCCCGCGGAGCTGGATCTCGCCGTCGGCGCCAAAATCCGCCGCGCTGTTCGCGCCCGGATCGGCCGGGGGGTCCGTGGCCCCGATCCGGGTCAGCACGCCCGGCAGCGGTATCCCGATCGTGTCCCCGCGCGGAGCATCGAGCGGGTTGGAGACGTTCAGCCCGCTCTCGGTGGTGCCGTACCTGACCAGCGGTAGGCGTCCGAGCAGGCGGGGCAGCCGCTCCGCGAGCGCCGGGCTCAGCGGGGCTGAGCCGCAGACGGCGAGTCGCAGCGCCCGCAGCCGTCCGGCGGGCTCTTCCGCGTTCACCAGGGCCTGGTAGATGGTGGGCACCGCGAACAGCACGCTGGCCCGGGTGACGTCGATGGTCTGCGCCAGGTCGGCCGGAGTGAACTTGGACCGGATGTGCACCGGGCCGCCCGCGATCAGGGCCGCGTGCAGGCCGCCTAGGCCATGCTGGTGGTACAGCGGCAGCGCGTGCACCAGCACGTCATCCCCGCTCCACCGCCACGCCGCCATCGCGGAGGTGATCGAGGCCGCGAGCTGGCGGTGGGTCAGCGGCACGCCCTTGGGGGTGCCGGTCGTGCCTGAGGTGTAGGCGAGCAGCGCGATGTCCTGCGGCCGGGGCATGCTCCGCGGTGCGGAGCCTGACCCGCGCGCTGGGCTGGCGACGTCCGGCTGTTCCCCGACGTTCACGATCAGCGGCGGCGCGGACCCAAGCTCGGCCAGGAGCCGGGCCGGCTCACGGTCGGCGAAGGCCAGCACCGCGCCGGAGTCGGCGGCCAGGTGCCCGAGTTCGGCGGCCGTGCAGGCGGGGTTCGCGAGCACGACCACGGCACCGGCCCGAAGCGCGCCCAGGTAGCACCGAACGAAACCGAGGCTCGATCCGGCCGCGAGCAGCACCCGGTCGCCGACGTGCACGCGACCCGCCAGCCAGGCGGCCACCCGACCCGCCGCGGCATCGAGCTCGGCGTGGGTGACGGGCTCACCGTCGACCGTGACCGCGACCCGGCCGGGAGCCCGGTCCGCGGCCGCGGCCGCCATCGCGGGAATCGTCTCGTCGCCCAGGCCGGAGGCGAACTGGCGCGGGTCCGCCACGCCGGGCAGGTGCATCCCCCAGCCCGCCACGCTCCAGTCCTCGTAACCGCTGTAACCGCTCATGGCTCGCCCGCGGCAGGCGGAGGGACCGGTCCCGTTAGCTGCGCCCAGGCCGACCGGTTCGCCGCTCGTTCGGCCTGCAGGCGGTCAAGCAGTCCTCCGGCCGCCATCACCGGTTTGATCCCGGCCGCCACGCCTCGCCGTGCGAGATCGGTGGCGATGTCCCCGGCCAGGATGTCTGGCTCCGGCGAAATGTGGTTGAGGAACCCGATAGCCAGCGCCTCGGCCGACTCCAGCCAGCGGCCGGTCAGCACCAGGTCCATGGCCGGGCCGCGGCCGACCAGGTCAGGCAGCAGCCAGGCGCCTACGGTGAGGTTCAGGCCGGGCGGGCCGGCCCAGCGCAGTCGGGCCGCCGGACTCGCGATCCGCAGGTCGGATGCCGCCGCGAGCTGCGCGCCGCCGCCGACCGCGGCCCCGGATAGTACGGCGATCACCGGCCCGGGCCTGGTGATGATGGCGTCGCAGCAGTCGTAGATCAGGTCCGAGACCAGGGCCCGTTCGGCGTCGGAAATGGTCAGGTCGGCCCCCGCGCAGAACACCGCGGGATCGGTGCTGCCGAGCAGGACGGGCTCCGCGGGCTCGGCCGCCAGCGCGTCCCTGATCGCGGCGGTCAGGCTCACGTCGAGCGCGTTGCGCCGCTGCGGCCGGGCCAGGCGCAGCCAGCGATAGCCGGCCGGGTGGTGCTCCACCAGCAGGTGCGGATGCGGCATGCTCAGGCTCTCGAAAATGCTGGGCTCCCGAAACGTCTGAAATATGGTATACCAAATGAACCGGAGTCAGCGGACAGGTGACCCCACCGGATCTGTATAACCGAGTGGACCCCGAGGAGTCAGGTGAAGCCAGCGCCGTTCGCCTATCATCGCGCGCACAGCGTCGCCGAGGCGGTCGCGCTGCTCGCCGAACTCGGCGACGAGGCGAAGATCCTGGCCGGAGGGCTGAGCCTGGTCCCGATGATGAACTTCCGGCTGGCCCGGCCCACCGCGCTTGTCGACGTGACCAGGATCGAAGGCCTGAGTTACCTGAAGACCGACCCGCAGGACGGGCTGCGCATCGGCGCCCTGACCACCCACCGCGCCGTCGAGACCAGCCGCGACCCGGACGTCCTGGCCGGGTTCGGCGTGTTGCCCCGTTCGGCCCGCTGGATCGGGCACTACCCGATCCGCAGCCGCGGCACCTTCGGCGGCAGCATCGCGCACGCCGACCCGGCGTCGGAATGGTGCCTGCTCGCCACGCTGCTCGGCGCGCAGGTCGTCCTCACCGGGCCGCAACGGCAGCGCACCATCCCGGCCGCCGAGTTCTTCCAGGGGTACTACAGCACGGCGGCCAGCCCCGATGAGATGATCACCGAGCTGTGGTTCCCGCGGCCCGCGCCGCGGGCGGTGCTCACCGAATTCGCCCAGCGACAGGGTGACTTCGCGGTGGTCGCCGCCGCCGTCTGCGCGGACATCGAAGACGGCATCTGCACCTCAGCGCGCGTGGTGCTCGGCGGCGTCGGCCCGCTGCCGGTCCAGGTGAACGCGGACCCGCTGTCCGGCCAGCCCGCGACCAGTGACACCTGGCAGGCCATGGGGGAGCACGCCGCGAGCCAGGTCGACCCGCCGGAGGACACCCACGGCAGCGGCGAGTTCCGCCGCCGGCTGACCGCCACCCTGGTGTCGCGTGCGCTCGCCGAGGCGAGCCAGCTCCCCGGCGGCACCCGGTGACCCCGCGGGCGGTCCCTTTCGACGGCCGCTGGGTCGGTGTCCCGGTGCCGCGGAAGGAAGACCGCAGGATGCTGCTCGGCCGGGGCCGCTTCGTGGCTGACCTCACCAGGCCCGGCCTGCTGCACGCCGCCTTCGTCCGCAGCCCGCATGCCCACGCGCGCGTCGGCGCCATCGACGTAACCGCCGCCTTGCAGGCGCCGGGCGTGGAAACGGTCATCACCTCCGCCACCGTCGGTGACCCGTACCTGCTGGCCCTGCTGGAACGGGACGAGTTCGTGCCCACCCGGATGCCCATCCTGGCCGGGGACATGGTGCGCTTCGTCGGCGAGCCGGTCGCGATGGTGATCGCGGACGATGCCTACCGGGCCGAAGACGCGACCGAACTCGTGGAGGTGGACTGGGATCAGCGGCCCGCGGTGGCCAGCATCGACGCCGCGACCGCCCGCGAGGCACCTCGGCTGCACGAAGAAGCCCGCGGTAACTGCCTGGTTGACCTGCTGATGTTCGACGACGAGCGGCTGCGGGAAGTCTTCGGGACGGCCGCGGTCGCCGTCCGCGCCACCTTCCGCAGCGCCCGGGTCGCCGCCTTGCCGCTCGAGGGGCGCGCCTGCCTGGCCGAGTGGGATGACCGCGACGACCAGCTGGTCGTGCACGTCTCCACCCAGGTTCCGCACCAGGTTCGCTCCGGCGTCGCGCAGGCCCTGGGCCTGCCGGAGCGCCAGGTGCGGGTCATCGCGCCGGACGTCGGCGGCGGATTCGGCCTGAAGTGCGTCGTCGGCCGGGAAGAGGTCGCCGTGGCAGCGGCCGCGCTTAGGCTGCGGCGGCCGGTGCGCTGGGCCGAGGACCGGCAGGAGAACCTGACCGCCGCGTTCCACGGGCACGAGCAGCGCTACCAGGTGCGCGCCGCGTTCGGCCAGGACGGCCGGATCCTCGGCCTGGACGCCGAGATCGACTGCGACATCGGAGCGTACTCCGCGTTCCCGTTCACCTGCGCGGTCGAGCCGCTGATGGCCGCGACCGAACTGCCCGGCGTGTACAAGGTGCCCGCCTACCGTGCCCGCGGCCGGGCCATCACCACCAACAAGGCGCCCACCGCGCCCTACCGGGGGGTGTCGCGGCCGCAGATCGTCCTGGTCATGGAGCGGCTGATGGAAAAGGCCGCCGAGGCGCTCGGAATGGATCCGCTCGACGTACGCCGGATCAACCTGATCAGTCCCGGCGAGTTCCCCTACACCGGGGTCAACGGCATCACCTATGACGAGGGCAGCTACCGCGAGTCACTCGACCAGGCGGAAAAACACGTGACCGAGCAGGCCTGGCAAACCGAACGCGACCGGCTCCGCCTGGCCGGGATGCGAGCCGGGATCGGCTACGCCTGCTTCTCCGAGCGCACCGCCTACGGCACCCCCACCATGTCGCAACGGCGGATGCGGATGACACCCGGCTACGACACGGCCATGGTGCGGATGGACCCGACCGGCGAGGTCATCGTCACGACCGGAACCTGCGGCCACGGCCAGGGACACGAGACGACGTTCGCGCAGATCGTCGCCGACCGTCTCGGCGTTCACCCGGACCACGTCCGGCTCCGGCAGGGAGACACGGACCTGGCCTCCTACGGCTGGGGCACCTGGGGCAGCCGCTCGGTGGTCATCGGCGGCGGCGCGGCCAGCCGGGCCGCGGAGATCGTGGCCAGCCAGCTGCGGAAGGTGGCCGCGTCCCTGCTCGAGGCCAGCCCGGCGGACGTGGAGCTGGCCGAGGGAACAGCGCGCATCCGCGGTGACGCCAGCGCGACCATACCGATCCCGGAAATGGCCAGGCTGGTCCATTTCCAGGCGCACCGGCTGGACGAGGACCTGCGGTACCGCCTGGAAGCCCGGGCGACGTTCGACCCTCCGGGCACGTTCTCTAACGCCTGTCACGTGGCCATGGTGGTGATCGACCCGGGCACCGGCGCGATCCGCCTGCACAAGTACCTGGTGGTCGAGGACTGCGGCGTCGTCATCAACCCGATGGTGGTGGACGGGCAGGTGCGCGGCGGCGTCACCCAGGGCGTGGCGGCCGCGCTGCTTGAGCGGGTCTGCTTCGACCCCGAGGGCCAGCCGGTCAGCACCACGCTGATGGACTACCTGGCACCCACCGCGGCCGAGATGTGCGCCGTGGACATTGTCCACCTGCAGACGCCGTCACAGTTCGGTGAGACGGGCGCCAAGGGGATGGGGGAGGGCGGCACGATCGGCGCTCCGGCGGCGGTTCTGGGCGCCATCAACGACGCGCTGTCCGACACCGGCACGCGCTTTGATCACATCCCGGTGCTGCCCTCTGACATCAGCGCCGCCCTCAACCGGCAGGACGTCGCATGAAAGATATGCACGCCATCACGCTGAGGGTCAACGGCCGCGACCACGACCTGGTCGTCGAGGCGCGCCGGACGCTCGCCGACATGCTCCGCCACGACCTGGGCTACACCGGTACGCACCTGGGCTGCGAGCACGGCATCTGCGGCGCGTGCACGGTGATCCTGAACGACGCCCCGGTCCGCGCCTGCCTGGTCTTCGGCGTCCAGGCCGACGGCGCCGAGGTACGGACCGTGGAAGGGCTCGCCCACGGCGAGCAGCTGTCGGATCTGCAGCAGTCCTTCAGCGATCACCACGCGCTGCAGTGCGGCTTCTGCACCCCCGGCTTCCTCATGCTCACCGAGGCCTACTTCGCCGACACCGATACCGCCGCGCTGACCGAGGAGCAGGTCCGCGAGCTGGTCGCGGCCAACCTGTGCCGCTGCACCGGCTACCAGGGCATCGTCGAGGCGGTCCTGGCCACCGCCCGCGCCCGCGGGGACGCCAAGGACCTCTCCTCGTGAGCGTGATCGGCACCCGGATGCCGCGCAAGGAGGATCCTCGTCTGCTGCGTGGCCGCGGCCGGTTCGGCGACGACATCAGCGCCCCCGGCCAGCTGTGGGCCAGGATCGTCCGCTCTCCCTCCGCGCACGGGCAGGTTCGCGGCCTCGACGTCACCGAAGCCGCGAAGGCCCCGGGCATCACGACAATCGTCACCGCGAACGACCTGCCTCCCGGCCTGGTCATCCCGGTCCGGCTAGCGGTGGGCAGCGCCGATCTCAGCCCGTACCTGCAGCCGGTGCTCGCCGCGGAAATGGTCCGTTACGTGGGCGAGCCGCTGGCCGTCGTGGTCGGCGAGGATCCGTACGCGTGCGAGGACGCCGCCGAGCTGGTGGACATCGACGTCGCGGACCTGCCCCCGGTCATCGACGCGGTCGGTGCTGACGCCAGCGAGCACACGGCCGCTGAGCTCACCCTCGGCTACGGCGACACCGATGCCGCCTTCGCCCGCGCCCGCCACGTGGTCAGCATCGAGCTCGCGATCGGCCGGCACACCGGGGTCCCGCTCGAGCCCCGCTGCCTGCTGGCGGTGCCTGGACCCGAGAATCCGGACCTGGGCGAGCTCGACATCTTCGGCATGACCAAGGTCCCGGTGTTCAACCGTGACCTGCTGGCGGGCATGCTCGGCCTGGACGAGGCGCTCATCCACGTGCACGCCATCGACGCCGGCGGCGGGTTCGGCATCAGGGGCGAGTTCTACCCGGAAGATTTCCTCATCCCCTGGCTGGCCATCAGGCTGGGACGCCCGGTCAAGTGGACGGAGGACCGGGCCGAGCACCTGATGGCGGCGAACCACTCCCGCCAGCAGTACCACCGCATCACCGCCGCGTTCGACGACGGCGGCCGCATCGCGGGCCTGCGGGACGACATCATCCACGACAACGGCGCCTACTGCCGGACCCACGGCGTCGCCGTTCCCGAGCTGACGGTAGCGATGCTCCCCGGGCCCTACCGGATCCCCGCCTA
>Ga0302235_10000927_pt1 | contig 22442 bp, 26 predicted proteins | sample II_Palsa_N3_3_FD_193577 | JGI IMG/M metagenome (GOLD analysis project Ga0302235, IMG submission 193577) | Peat permafrost microbial communities from Stordalen Mire near Abisko, Sweden - II_Palsa_N3_3 | ecosystem: Environmental > Terrestrial > Soil > Palsa > Peat permafrost | place: Sweden...
CCTCACCACCGCCCGCAGCCACGGCCGCCACCCCCTCGCCGCCATCCGCGACGCCCTCAACGGGAACGTCTGGATGCCACCGCAACCAGCATGATCAATTAACCAAGCACCCCTGACTGGTTACCTCCCGCGACGCGAAGATCTGCCGCCGACCCGGCGATGAGGGCGAGCAGCCGCAGCTGGCGTACGTCACGGAGTAGGCGGCGCGTGCCCTGGCAGGCAGTATCGAGCCCGGCACCCGTTCAGGTGAGCCGTGTGCCGTGCGGCAAGCTCGCGCCGGGTTCGCTCCAGCTCGGCGACGGTCAGACCTGCGGCGTCGTAATGGCGGGGGAGGCCTCGGACTGGCCTGTCCTGGCGCGGGTGTCTTGTTCGGCGCGGACCTCGGCCAACTCGTGCTGGACGCGGAATCGGATCGGCGCGCGGGTGTCCAGGGCTTTGAGGCAGCGGGTGAGCTGGTTCGCGTACCGGTCCAGTTCGCCGGAGGTGAGCTGGGCGATCTCGGCGCGCTGATCGTCAGGCATGGGCGATCCTGACACGCTCGTCCTGCTCGGCTAGCACGTCGCGGAGCCTGGCGTGCAGGCCAGCCCGCACCGTGGCGGCGGGATCCTGGGTGCTGGCGAGCGCGATGGCGGTCTCGAGCCTGCGACGGTAGTCGCTCAACTCGAATGTGGTCAGCTGATGCAGGGGATGATCAGGCGGTTCGACGGTGTCGGGTAGGGCGGTCATCGGTGGCTGGTCCTCACGGGCGGTGGTCTTGCTGTCCAACGTGCCAGCCGGGTAGCACAATGACTAGGTGGCGGGCACTGTCCGCCACCCAGCCGCCACACCGGCCGGAAGCGATGCCACGAAGAGAGTTCCAGTCCATGGCGAACGATCGTGATCCGGAGACCAATGCCGCCGCGTTCCTGGGCGCGGAACTGCGCCGGGCCCGCATGGCCGCCGGGATCAAGAGCCAGGACAAGCTCGCGCAGATGCTGGGCTATGACCGCAGCGTGATCGCCAAGGCCGAGACCGGTGAGCGCCCGCCCTCCGAGGACGTCATGGAAGCCCTGGTCAAGGCGCTCGGCCTGGGCCAGGTCGTCACAAGGCTTGCCTCGCTGGCCCGCCGGTCCACCGGGATTCCCGCCTGGTTCCTGGACTGGGTAGCCATCGAACGCGATGCGGTCACCTTGCACACTTGGCAGTCGGCGTTGATACCCGGGCTGCTGCAGACACCGGAGTATGCCCGCGCGGTCCTGGCGTCCTGGCGGCTCGATACTGACGGGGACATCGAGGCCAAGCTCGCGGCCCGGACCGGCCGGCAGGCCATCGTGGACCGGGACGATCCACCGGACCTGTGCGCCCTGCTGGATGAGTCGGTCTTGCACCGTTGTATCGGCAGCGCCGCGATCATGGCCGGGCAGCTTGAGCACCTGGCGCGGGCAGCGCGCCGGCCGAACGTCACTATCCAGTTGGTTCCCGAACAGGCCGGCGCTTACGCTGGGCTGTCCGGGGCGTTCTGGGTCGCCACGGCGGCAACCGGCCAGCAGGCTGCGCACCTGGAGACAGGCGTGCAGGGGATGACCGTTATCGAACCTGCGCTGGTGCGCAAGGCCGCGCGCCTGTTCGAGATGCTCAGATCCGACGCTCTCCCGTGGACCCGCTCCCTAGAACTGATAGCAGAGGCGATATCCAGATGGACACAGCTAGCGGCCCCCGGTGGCGCACGTCAAGTTACTCCGGTGCTAACGGTGGCGAGTGCGTCGAAGTCGGCCAGCACCATGACCTGATCGCCGTCCGCGACACCAACGACCGGACCGGCCCGGTGCTCCGGGTCACCCCCCAGACGTGGCGGCGCTTCGCCCAGCAGGTAAGGCGCTCTGACGCCCAGAACCGGCTCGGACAGTAAAGCCGCATTCGGCACAGGCCGGTCACCAGGTACGGCGTCGCATGATGCATTCCGGCATGCAGGTCCGGGTGATGTCGGTGACGCGGCGCATGGTGCCGGGGAGCCAGCGGTCGTAGAACTCCAGGGCGCGGCCCAGGTCGGGGCGCTTGCCGCCGTAGACGTGGTGCCATTCGGCGGCCAGGGCGGAGAGCTCCCAGATGGCGTGGATGTGGCTGGGCCAGCAGTCGCGGAGCTCGTAGCCGCGGTATTGCTGGCGGAGCACGATATCGGCCCACTGCTGCAGCGCGGCGAGCTGCGCCGTAAATACCTGACTGTCCAGGCCGATCCAGTAAGGCGCGGCTGGGCCGCGCGGCGCCGCGGCGTCCAGTGCATCGGCGACCGTCCGGGCGAGCTCCTCGAAGCGGGCGGCAAGATCCAGGTCGCCGCGAAGCCCGGCGCGGTCGAGTCGTTCGTTGATCAGCGTGACCTGGCTGCGTAGCGCGGCCACCTGTCCGGCCAGGGCGGCGAGGCTTTCGCCGAGAGCCTGCGCGGGAGGTTCCGCGTGCGGGCTGGTCATCGTCCTCCCCGGCGGTCGTTCTCGTTACGCACGATCCGGGTCACCGAAGTGCGGGACAGGCCGAACGACCGGCCGATCAGCTCTTTGGCGTGCCCGCCCGCGTCGGCGGCCGCGATGGCCCGGTCACGCTCGCGCCGCGCCGCGCGCAAGCGCGGAGTGCGCAGCGGGCGGCGTTCCCGGTCGGTCAGCCCGCCCCAGATGCCGCCGGTGATCGCGTTGCCGAGGGCGTAGTCCAGGCACGGCCGGCGGACCGGGCACGCCGCGCAGACCCGCCGCGCAGGCTCGGCCGACTCGCCGCGGCCGGGGAAGAACAGATTAAGGTCGGCGCCGCGGCACGCAGCCAGCTCGCGCCAGCGCGCCGCGAAAGGCGCTGGCGCAGCGGGACTACGGCGACGCGGCTGCCCGGCCGTCACCGTGCGGGCGCGGTGACCCGCGCCCGCCACTGGGCGGCGAAGGCGGCCAGGTCGGCCACGTCCGGGTCTCCGGGCGGTCCCGGTCCAGCGTCATCGAGGCGGGCCGGAGGGGGCAGCGGATCTTGCCCATGGCGGCGGGGCACTGCACGCGGTGGTAGCCGTCAGGGTCGTCGCGGGTGAGGCGGCCGAGCTCGTGCCGGGCGAGCTCGGCGGTGCTGGCGTCGTGGGCGGCGGCTTGTTCCCGGGTCGCGTTACGGGCGAGCGGGCCGAGTTCGAGCAGGGGGCGCGGGGTGGCCGGGCAGTAGAGGCTGCCGTTGGCGATGATGGCGCCGTGGTGGGTGCCTTTGGGTCCGCGGTCGTTGGGGTGCAGGTCCTGGACGAGCTGCGCGCCGGCGGCGCGCACCGGGATGGCCCAGGCAACAGCGTCGCGGTAGGCGTAGCCGGAGTCGGCGAGGATGTCGCCGAGCGGGATCCCGGCGGCGGGCATCGCGGTCAGGACGGGCGCGAACGCGCGGACCGGGTCGTGGCGGCAGGACGACAGGGTGGCGCGGCGGGCGAGTTCGGGGACGGCGGGGCCGTTCTCCTCGGGCATCATGATCGCGGCGGAGAGGTAGTAGCCGTAGAACAGCTCGTCTTGGGTGCGCAGCAGGTTGTTCTTGCGGTGTCCCCAGGACGCCTCGGGGTCAGCGCAGTCGCGGGTTCCGCGCGGCGGGGGCCGGGAGAAGGATTCCAGGTCGGTCCAGTCCACGGCCAGCGACGTGCTGGCGTCCTTGAACGCCTCCGGGATGCTGGCTTCGAGAAGGTCGTCGCAGATCGCCTGCAGTGCGCGGGATGGCTGCCCGCAGGGGTCGTCTTCGGCGAGGGCGCCGGTGACCAGGCCGAAGGTGTACTCGGTCTGCCGGTAGGTGAGCTTGTGCGGCCCGGTCCTCCAGTCCGCGATCACGCCGAGCCGTGCCTGGTCGTCCTCGGGCAGGGCGGACAGCGCCTGGTGCACGCGGGTCAGGTGTGCGGGGCGGCCGTCGGCCTGGGTCAGGCACAGGCCGGCCAGCAGGGTGCGGGCCGTCAGCTGACGGGGCCGGACCCCGATGGGCAGCAGCATCTCGATCCGCGCCGCGGCCTGCGACCGGTCGATGACCTCTTCCAGGACCGGCAGCGGGATCATCACGGGCGTGCCGCCGCGAGCAGCCGTACCGCGTCGGCCTCGCCGGCCGGTTCCAGCCCGGTGATCAGGTCGCCGAGCCGCTGGGAGCAGCTGATCCCGGCCGCGTGCATGAACGTGGCCAGGCCCAGCAGTTCCGCGCAGTCGGCCAGCCAGGTTGCCCGCAGCCGGGAGGTGTCCAGCCGGGGCAGCCCGGTCCCGCCGTCCAGCGCGCGGATGATCGGGTTGGTCAGGTTCCGGCGGCCAGGATCGGTGCCGCCGCAGATCAGCGCGTTCCCGGCGGACCGGGCCGCCGCCAGCAGCACGGGGTGATACCGGCTGAGCACCGGCACGGCCCGCGGACGCGCGCCGCGGACCGTTGACCACGACCCCGCCGGACCGGCACGCCACGTCGCTGCCGCGCACGTCGCGCAGGTCGCCGCGGATCAGCCCGGCGCCGGCACCCAGGCAGACCAGCCCGGCCGCCCGCATCCGGCGTTCCGCGGTGGGCTGGGCGTCCGCGAGCACGAGGAAACCGTCGATCTCCGCCGGGCTGTACGGCGCCTTCGCCCGGTCCCGGGGCAGCGGCAGATCAGCCGGATACAGCTGCGGTACCACCCGGCGGCCGATGAACCGCAGGTTCGTGCGGAGCGTCCGCCGCGCCACTCCCGACAGGCCCGGCGCGCACCGGGTGAACCGCTCGGCCACCGACGGGTGCAGCACCACGTCTGGCAGCGGTTCCAGCCCCAGCCCGATCGCGTAGTCGGCGAGCTTGCCCGCCGCCCACAGCAGGTTCTTCGCCCGCTCCCGGCCCTGCGGGGCTGTCCTGGTGATCACGTCCCGGGCGAACACCGCCGCCGGCGGCGACACCGACGACGGCCGCCACCGCCCGATATAGGCGGTAACCTCAGCATCCGGCATACAGCACTTATACTTAATGCGATGCACGAGATGGGGGAACCCGGCTGCGACAATAAAAACGTGTCGCCCACACCGGCCCAGCAGGCCCAGGCCGCCCGCATCGGCCGCGAGCTAGCCGCCCTCGGCTTCGCCCTGCCCGGCACCCTCGCCGACCGGATGACCCGCTGCGGCCACCCCGGCTGCCGCTGCCACGCCGACCCGCCCCGCCTCCACGGCCCCTACCACCAGTGGACCCGCAAGAAAGACGGCAAGACCGCCACCCGCATCCTGTCCGACGACCAGTTCGCCGACTACCAGGAATGGTTCGGCAACCACCGCCGCCTGCGCGAACTCATCGCCGAACTCGAGGAACTCAGCCTCGCCATCGCCGAAGCCGATCCCCGCTGGAACCGCTAACCGCCCATCACAGTGTGGGCAAGACGCGCTTAACCTGTGGGCAGCCCCTCCGCCACCCCGAAACCGCCCAGCTCAGGCCCAAACGTGAAGACGTCACCAGGTCAGAGGGTTATTTTCCCTCTTGGTGTCCCAGCGCGTGGAACGTTTCGTGGAACGAATGTCACTGGCTGGATCTATCCCGATGTCATGTCAAGGGTTGCAAAGGGTCACATAGAGCAACTTCCGAGCGGGTCGTTCCGGGTCTCCGTGTACGCCGGGATGGATCCGCTCACCCGGCGCGCGATCCGCCTCAAGACCACCGCCAAGACCGAGCAGCAGGCGCGCATCGAGCCGGGCAGGCTGCTCAAAGACGCCTCCGAAGGCCGCACGCCCGAAACGGGCGCGACCGTGGCGACGCTCATGGACGAGTACGCCGCGGTCGCAGAGTGGGACGTGTCCACGCGGCAGACCAACGAGGGATACATCCGCCGCACCATCAAGCCCGCCCTCGGGCCGATGAAAGTGCGGAAGGTGCGCGGCCCCATCCTCGACAAGCTGTACGCGGAGCTCAAGCGCTGCGGCGACCTAACCTGCACGGGCAAGCCATTCATCGAGCACCGCAACGTCCCGGTGCTGACGATCAACTCGCGTGACCGCCGCCCGGCCTGGCAGCAGGTCACGGCCACGAGGCACTCGCCGCGGACGGCCTGATCATCGTGCGACACGGCCGCGCCGCCGTGGACCGCTGGCTCGCCATCGACCCGGACACCTGCGCGCTGATCGCAACCTACCTGGACGAGATTAGAGCCGCGCTTGCTGCTGTCGGCGTCGAGCTGCGAGATGACGCGTACCTGTTCTCAAACGACCCGGCGCACTCCCGGCCGTGGAACCCGGACTGGGCCACGCACAGCGTCGCCGAGGCCTCTGCTGCAGCCGGGGTGGAGCTCGACATCAAGGGCGGACGGCATTACACCGCGAGCCAGCTTCTGGCCGGCGGCTTCGACCTACGCAACACCGCCGCACGCCTTGGCCACAGCGGGGGCGGCGCGACCACCCTGCGGCACTACGCGGACCCAGTCCCCGAGGTGGACAGACGAGCCGCCGCATACCTCGCGCAGCTGACCGCCAGATCTACTCCGTCATCTCCTCAGCCTTGACCTGACCGCACGCCACAGCTGGGCGGAGACATGCCATCGGTCGCTACTGGATCGTTTAGATCTCGGTGCGGCTGTGCCGTACGTTACTCGCGGCGAGCTGCGGTTGCTGGCATGCCCCGCCACTGAATGTCTCCGTCATACTCACTTAGTACCGGATGCTAACCGTGGCAGCTCGACCGGCACTGGCGGCACTCCAACTGCGGTCACGGACGGTGGCGGTGGGTTCGATATGCGGCACCCACGTAGCCATTCGTTGGGCGCGCCGATCTCTGATGAGGCGCTATCACTGTGGACCCGACCTGGGCCATAGGTGCGATGGCGTGCGTGATCAGCAGCCTTCCACGGGATCCGGACGCCAGTCTGGCGTGCCGCCGGCCGTGCCATCCCCGGCACGTTACGATGACACCGTGAGCGCCCAGCCTGCCGAGCGTGAGGATCCGCTTGACCCGCAGCGGATCTTGGACCAGTTGCCCGCCGACGAGCGCGGGTCTTTTCTGGACCAGTACCGGGAGGCGGTGGAAAATGCCCGTGACCCGGCCGGCTGGAAGCAACTGCGGCGCATCCTGCGGCTGTGGAGATTTCATGCCGATGCTGTCGGGGACCCCGGCTACCGCGAGGCGCTGGATGCTGCTCGCGGTCCGGTCAGCGGCGGCATGCCGCTGGAGGACGCCGTCCGGGTGTGCCGTCCGGCCTCGTGAGCTGGCGGCCGTGGCTAGAAGACCGCGCCCTGCGCCAGATGCAGGGCCTGCCGTCCGAGGCGTTCGACATGCTGGTCCGGACGCTGGCCCGCATCTGCGATGACCCGTATGATCCGGTGTTCAGCGCGCCTGTGCCGCCCGTGCCGGGCAGGCGCGTCGCTGACCTGGGCGACTTCGGTTTCATCGAGTTTATCGCCGATGAAGCGAAGGGACTGGTCCGCGTTTATCACCTAGTGTGGACCGGCTAGCGATCACCACAGCGCGCAATCGCCAGCCGACTCCTCCGCTCCGTAGTGCGCAATCATGGTGCTGCGGTGAGCGCGCTACCGGTCGGGTTGTTCGATGCGACGCGCTACCTCAGACCAGTCGGGTTCTTCCTCAGAGTCTCGGGCCACGACCACGAATATGCGCTGTGTCACAGCAATCTGGATGGGGTCCGCTTCCCTGGCCCCGGCGGGAGCATTGCGCGCGCGCCGGGGTGCTCCCGCTTGCTCCCGGTCGAGTGGCTGATCGAGCAGTCCGAGGAAGAACCGGAGATTGGAGGGCGCTACCAGGTCCGCGGTTGTCCAGTTGCCTCGCACATTCCTGCCGAAGATCAAACGGTCCGTTTCCGACGCAGGCTCAGGCGCCGTCTCATATAGCTGGTCTGCGATTGCTGCGATCCGGCCCAGGGCTCGCTCTCTTACGATCTGCAGTGGTTCGTCGGCGACAGGCGGCGACACGGTCTCGGGGTCGTATTCCTCCTCGAGATCTTCGCTCTTCCTGTATATGTCCTCGGGGGCGAAGACATCGAAGAGATCGACCTGTACCTTCTTCGAGCCGCTGTACGCCCAGGTCATGGTCACCGGATGGAAGTCATTCCTGCCAGACCATGCCACGATGTCGGCGAGACGGTCCCGCTGTCCGCTGTCGACCCCTTTGGGCCTGCTCGAAGATCGTCCCCGGGCCTCACCCGCCAGTCGCTTTTCTTCGCCTTGGCCGCTGAAACCAAAGAGCAGGTCCGGCCGGATGCCAGATGACGGGTAAAGGCTTGCCAGCTTGGCTGGCAGGACGTCGAAGTTCGCGAGATCGCTGTCGCTCAGTTTCCAGCGGTAGTGACGCTCCACGGCTGCGGTGAGCATGCCCAGGCCGAGCGATTCGGATACAAACCTCTTGACGTGGCCAGAGCTTGCCCTGAACTCCCTGCGCCGCATAGAAACCGGAACACCGGGATGGTCCGACAGGAAGCTCAGTAGCAACCGCAGTTCATGCTGCGTTACACGGTAGGTCAACGAGCGCTTCGCCGGAACGGCGAGCGCGTTCACCTCGACCACTTGGGCGAGATTGATGTCCCACTCGTCCTCCTCGGCCAGCCAGACGTCGTCAACCTCAAGCTTCCCCGCGCGACCGATGCGCGTCGTAACACCGAAACGGCGGACATCAATCAGGCCCATGCCGCGGAACGGTAACAGCCGGGACGGTTAGCGGCAAAGGACGGCGAGAGGGAGCCAGACCGCTCCGAATTGGCCAGCCTTGCCATCTGCAGATGAGGACGTGGGTGCCCAGCCACTTGCGTCCCTGTCTAGGCGCTCCCGCGTCCGAACCGGAGCTGAACATTTCTACCCGGCTTGGTTCCAGCTCGCCGCCGGTCAGGCCTGCGGCGTCACGATGCCACCGGGCGCGGCGGCCTGGCCTGTCCTGGCGCGGGTGTCTTGTTCGGCGCGGACCGCGGCCAGCTCGTGCTGGACGTTCGTACGGATCGGTGCGCGGGTGTCCAGGGCCTTGAGGCAGCGGGTGAGCTGGTTCGCGTACCGGTCCAGCTCACCAGAGGTGAGCTGTGCGATCTCGCGGCCGTGGTCGTCAGGCATGGGCGATCCTGGGCGCGGTCGTCCTGCTCAGCCAGCACGTCGCAGAGCCTGGCGTGCAGGCCGTCCCGTACCGGGGCGGCGGGATCGTGGGTGCTGGCGAGCGCGATGGCGGTTTCGAGGCTGCGGCGGTAGTCGCTCAGCTCGAACGTGGTCAGCTGGTGCAGCGGGTGATCGGGCGGCTCGGCAGTGTCGGGTATGTCGGTCATCGGTGGCTGATCCTCACGGGTGGGCGGCGGTGTGGTCTTGCTGTCCAACGTGCCAGCCGGGTAGCACAATGACTACGTGGCGGGCACTGTCCGCCACCCAGCCGCCACACCGGCCGGAAGCGATGCCACGAAGAGAGTTCCAGTCCATGGCGAACGATCGTGATCCGGAGACCAATGCCGCCGCGTTCCTGGGCGCGGAACTGCGCCGGGCCCGTTGCACACCTGGCAGTCGGCCTTGATACCCGGGCTACTGCAGACACCGGAGTACGCCCGCGCGGTCCTGGCGTCCTGGCGGCTCGATACTGACGGGGACATCGAGGCCAAGCTCGCGGCCCGGACCGGCCGGCAGGCCATCTTGGACCGGGATGATCCACCCGACCTGTGCGCCCTGCTGGATGAGTCGGTCTTGCACCGTTGTATCGGCAGCGCCGCGATCATGGCCGGGCAGCTTGAGTACCTGGCGCAGGCAGCGCGGCGGCCGAACGTCACAATCCAGTTGGTTCCCGAACAGGCCGACGCTTACGCTGGGCTGTCCGGGGCGTTTTGGGTCGCCACGGCGGCAACCGGCCAGCAGGCTGCACACCTGGAGACAGGCGTACAGGGGATGACCGTCATCGAACCTGCCCTCGTGCGCGCAGGCCGGTCACCAGGAACGGCGGCGCGTGACGCATTCCGGCATGCATGTCCGCGTGATCTCGGTGATACGGCGCATGGTGCCGGGGAGCCAGCGGTCGTGGAACTCCAGGGCGCGGGCCAGGTCGGGGCGTTTGCCGGCGTAGATGTGGTGCCATTCGGGGGCGAGGGCGGAGAGTTCCCAGATGGCGTGGATGTGGCTGGGCCAGCAGTCCCGGAGTTCGTAGCCGCGGTATTGCTGGCGGAGCACGATATCGGCCCACTGTCGCAGCGCGGCTAGCTGCGCGGTATATGCCTGGCGGTCCAGGCCGATCCAGTAAGGGGCGGCGGGGCCGCGGGGCGCGGCGGCGTCCAGTGTGTCGGCGACGGTCCGGGCGAGTTCCTCGAAGCGGGCGGCGAGATCCAGATCGCCGCTGAGCCCGGCGCGGTCGAGGCGTTCGTTGATCAGCGTGACCTGGCCGCGTAGCGCGGCTACCTGTCCGGCCAGGGCGGCGAGGCTTTGGCTGAGAGCCTGCGCGGGAGGTTCAGCCTGCGGGCTGGTCATCGTCCTCCTCGGCGGCCGTGGGCGAGCGGCCAGGTCGATAAGCTTGCGCAGCTCCTCGGCCATGTAGGTGCGCCCGGTGCCCGCCTGCAGCATGCGAGCGGTGCGAGGTTAGCGGCGACCTGTCCGGAAGCTGACTGGTTCCCGTACTCGGTGTGACCCGGTAGTGGCACAGGAAAGCGGCTTTCTCGGTCGGGGACTCGATCGCGGTGGCCCTGGCCTCGTGCTCGCTCACGGTCCGGCCTGCGTAGGGCTGCTGGTCATGACCCTGCCTCTGGTTCCGCATCCAGAGAGCGGAGTTCTGAGGCGCCCCGGAAGCAAACCGGGTACACGATCTCGCCCTCAATCTGCCTTGCTAGACCTGGGGCTGCACACAGATCTCCCACTCGTCCGGGCGGTCGGCGGCACCGGTGACCCTGTCGGGGTGGAGACGCACGAGCAGTCCCCCGGGGACCCCGTTGCGGGCCGGAATCTCCTCGGCCGCATCGGCGCCCATATAGCGGGCTCCGATGCGGCCGGCGACGGCCCTCAGCTCGGCGAGGTCGTCGATCAGGTCGACGCGGCCTTCCATGAGGACGAAGGCGTACGGCGGGGCTTCCTCGTCGACGCACAGCGCCGCCCGGCCAGCGTGGCGCAGGTTGCGGCCCTTCACGCTGTCCTCCGAGGTGGTGACCAGCACCGAGCCGTCGGGCTCGAGCACGAACCAGACCGGCGCTAAATGCGGGCGGCCGTCGGCGCGCGCTGTCGCCAGCTTGCCCGTGTGAGGCGGGTCGGAGTCGAGCAGGGAGCGCACCTCGTCCGGCGTGATGAGATGGTAAGGCATGTGCCCGCCTCCTGGTTGGTGATGCGGCAGTCCACGGCCGGGATGGCCGTGGCGCTGCGTTTGGCTACTGGTGGTTGTCGCGTGGTGCGGTCAGGACGGCGTCGTATGCAGCGCGTATGACCTCGGTGAGGGGCGTGGCGGGGCGCCCAAGCAGCTCCGGGAGGTCCTGGCTGCTGGTCTCTAGGTCGCCGCGGGCGATGGAGGCATCCAGGTCGGCCATGAAGCGGGCGGTCGCCTCTTCCAGGCCGGCTCGCTGCAGCCAGGAGGCGTACTCCGCGACCGGCAGGTCACGGTAGGTCACCGTGGTGCCGGCGACCTCGGTGATGGCCCGCGCGAGGCCGGGCAGGCCGAAGACCGGGCCGCCGAGCTCGTAGGCCCGGTTCCCTCCCTCGTCGTGAAGCAGTGCCGTGGCAGCGGCGGCGGCGTAGTCCTGGCGTGAGGCCGCCGAGATCCTGCCGTGGCCGGCCGCGCCGACGATCTCGCCCGCCTGGAGGTACTGGCCGACCGGGTCGGTGTAGACCTCCGTGTAGTAGCCGTTGCGCAGCAGGGTGAACGGCACGTCCGCCGCCCGCAGTGCCCGCTCGCTTTCCCGGTGCTCGCCGGCCAGCGGGCTGGCCGAGTCATCGGCGTTGAGCATGCTCGTGTACGCGATGCGTGCGACCCCGGCCGTCTGCGCGGCCGTGATGACGTTGCGGTGCTGGGCGGCCAGCTGGCTGAGCTCGCTGCTGGAGACCAGCAGCAGGCGGTTCACGCCGGCCAGCGCCGCGCCCAGTGTCTCCGGGCGGGAGTAGTCTGCCTCGCGCACCGTCACGCCCAGCCCGGCCAGGCTGGTGGCCTTGCCCCGGTCGCGAACCACGGCGACGACGTCGGGCGGGGGCACGCCGCGGGCCAGGAGCTGCTCAATGGAGAAACGTCCCAGGTGGCCTGAGGCCCCGGTGACGGCATAGACAGGCATGGCCGTCCTGCTTCCTTAAGTAGTAGTTGTGACTGCCGCGTGCCGGTCGCGACGTGGCCGGTTGAAGCCGGCCGGCTCGCGGGGTCCGGTTGCCGCGGGCCGGCCGGGCGTTCTTCGCTGTTAGCCGAGGCCGAGCTGCTGCCGCTGCAGGGCGGCGTCCCAGAAGGCGGAGATGACGATGAGCTGGTCGCCGTCCCACTTGGTGGTCTGGCCGAACTCGACGTCGAATGCCTTTCCTGTCGGGGGGATCACGGTGCCGTCGGGCAGGGCCATCTCCCCGGTGAAGGTGCCGGTGGCGTTGGTGACGACGGTGATCCAGTCGCCGCTGCCGAACTGGACCGGGTACGGGAGGTGGACTTGCATGTCGGGGAACATGCGCAGCATCTGCTGCATCGCCGCGGCGTGCGCTTCCTTTCCGTAGACCGGCTCGGCGAGCCCGGTGATGTACGCGACCATGTCGGGGTGGTGGACCTCGTCCACCGCGGCGAAGTCGCGGGTGTTGAACCCGCCGTCGCCCTTGCTCATGAGTGCGAGCAGGCGCGTGGTCCGGCTGGTGTCTTGGGTCGGGAGGGTCATGATGACTCCTTGTGCTCGGTGGTGGGGACGTTCACGGCCGGGATGGCCGTGGCTCTGCGTGCGGCCGCCCGCGAGCGTCACGAGAACGCCGCGGCGTAGTCGGTGGCGAACTGCTCGAAGGTCCGCGCGGGCCGGCCAAGGATCGAGGGCACGTCGCCGGTGACGTAGTCGGAGTCGCCATCGGCGAACAGTGCGACTGCCTGCGCGTTCATCGCGGCGAGGCTTTCGGGGAGGCCGATCTCGACCATCGCCTGCGTCTGTTCTTCGACGGTCAGGGGATGGAAGGTGATCGGCCGGCCGAGCACTTTCGAGAGCGCCGCTGCCGCGTCTGAGAAGGTGATCGCCTCGGGCCCGGCGGGCCAGTAGGTCTTTCCCGCGTGCGGCACGGGCGCGGCAGCGATCTCCGCGGCGACGGCGGCGACGTCGCGCGTGTCGATCATGCCGACGCGGCCGTCGCGTGCTGCGGAGCCGAAGCTGCTCGTCTTGGCGATCGATGGGGCCGCCATGAGGAAGTTCTGCAGGTAGGCGTTGTTTCTCAGCAGCGTGTAGCCGAGCCCGGAGACGATCAGCCCGTTCTCTATCTCCGCCTGGCCGCGCCGCCGGGCGATGGGCGAGTCCGCTGAGGCCTTGCTGGTGATCTTTACGACGTGCCCGGCGCCCGCGCGGACGGCGCTGGCGACGACGTTCAGCTCCTGGGCGGGGATCGCCGGGCTGACGAGCACCACGGTCGAGACGCCTTTCATCGCCGCGTCGATGGTCGCCGGGACCTCCAGGTCGCCCTGGGCGACCTCTGCTCCTGCCTGCGCCAGCGCCGTCGCCTTCTCCGGGTCGCGGACCAGGACCCGCACGGGCTCTCCTCGCTGGGCGAGCAGGCGCGCTGTCTCCGCGCCCACCTTCCCGGCAGTGGTGACGAGGATCATCGCAAAACCTTCTTGTAGTAGACTCGAATCTTAGTCTACGGTACAACATTTTTCGCTCGAGATTCATTCCGGCCTGGGCTGCGAGGTGGAGCAGGTTCACGGCGACCGGCGGCGGCCCTGGGGCGAGGGCGCCTATCCGCAGGACCGCGACGACCGGGATGCTGGCCACGGCACTACCCGTCATCCGCAGGGCCTCCGCGAGCAGCGGCTTGCCACGCAGCCGCGTCAGGTCCAGCTCCAGGCCCGCCAGAACAGCAGGAACGCAGGCCTGAGGTGCTCCTGCGCCACACTGCGCGAGCTCAAGAAGGCGCGCACCCGCCAGCTCATCGCCGACACTGCTGGCCGCCTGTTCGCCGAGCGCGGCTACGAGCACGTCGCCGTCGCCGACGTGGCACGCGAGGCCGAGGTCGCCGAGCAGACCGTCTACAACTACTTTCCGATCAAGGAGCAGCTGGTCACCGATCGCGAGCAGCAGATCCAGGACCGGCTGTGCGACCTGATCCGCTCCCGGCCGCGAGATCGCCAACGAGCTGCATCCGATGATCGAAAACGTTCTGGACGAGCTCGACCGTCGGTGTAGGGCGACATGCTGAGCCGTGCAAGCCAGCGCTCGACGACGTAGAGGGTGAGGAGTTCTTGGGTCGCTCGTCCTTCTGCCCGGGCCCGGTTCTGCAGGTCGAGGTAAGCCTGGCCGGCCGCTGTCGCTCGTGTCGGCCGCCTCATCCTGCCCTCGCTATGTCCACCGCGAGCCTGACTGGGCCATACACATCTAGCGCAGCTGCGATCCGGAGCAGCGCAGCGGGCTGAGCGTCGCGGCGCCTTAGGTATCGGCGCAGAGCGGCAAGAGCGACCGGCTCTCCGAATCTGTGCCGCAAGCGCATCAGATCTCGGCATCGAACCGGAAAACCTTCGTCGATCTGACCGATGAGATCCCGGCTGTGGCCCGGATCAGCTCGCCGGGCGCGGCCTCGACGCTGGAAAGACCAAGCTCGAACGTCGGCGGGAACGCGATATGCGGCGGCCTGCTCGGCTTAGGCACGGCGATCTCGGCGGGGTGGCCCCGGCGGCATGGCGGGAAGGATGGCCTGGCGGGTGATGATGCAGAAGAAGATCTCCATGTTCAGCCAGGAGCATCCGGTCGGGGTGAAGCGCAAGGTGATCCGCTTGTTCTCCGGCTGGGCGAGCCACTTGCGGACCTCGGGATGCTTATGGGTGCCGTAGTTGTCGCACACGACGTGCCGGTCCGTCCCGGGATGGGCGGCGGCGACTTTCTTCAGGAACCGCAGGCAGCCAAGAGTCGTCGTCCGGCGCGGACGCCGGATTCATGTGGATTAATGCCTTCTGGTGCAGATCTGGATTTTTTAGCGGCGCCACTGGTTGTTATGGAGATGATCGTGAGGCGCCAGGATCGAGGCGCGCTACGCCTCGATCACCTCCATAACAGGCATTATGTGAGCCGAAGGGCGCGGTGATCTTCGATCACCCGCATAATGCCGAAAGTAGCGCGCGGTTATGGCGCGTGGTGATTTTGTATGCGTATTTTATGTGCCATTGACGCGATCGACGCCGCAGTTTTCGGCGATGCAGAAATTCAGCTGGGCATGGTTGCCGCGATGATTTGCAGGGGCGTCTGGCCCGCTGGCCCGGCACGGGCCGCATCGAAGGCTGCCTGGGTGAGACCAGCGCGGGCAGCTTCAAGGGTCTGGCTGTATCCGACCGGATGGACGGGCGGAAGGAACACGCCTATCTGATTGCGCAGCGCGTCACGAGCCCCGTCCAGTTCTGCGGCACGCTCGTAGTCACCTCGCGCTGCCGCCAGGCCGGCCAGGCCTTCCAGGCACCACGGCAGGTAGACCATGTTGCCGGTAGCCCGGAATAGCGATGCTGCCTCGGCCAGCACGGCCTGGGCATGAGTTTCGTCGCCCTCGGCCAGATCGACGTGGCCCAGCAGCATCAGCGACATGGCCGAGCTCCAGGGATCGTCGTACCGCCGGGCCACTACTAGGCTCTCGTCGAGCACGGCACGGGCGCGCGGCAGGTCGTTCAGGTTCAGCAGGGCGGTGCCCAGCCCACCGAGATCCCGGGCCGTGATGGGTTCGGCGCCGTGATCACGGTGCTGTTTCAGGCTGTCGGTGAAGAAGGCCGCCGCCTCCTGGTAGCGGCCCGAGTACACCTCGACGGTGCCGAGCACGAAGAGGGCCTCGGCGCGGCCGCCGCTATCGCCCAGGGTGGTGAACAAGCTCAGCGCCTCGGTCGTGAGCACCCGGGCCCGTTCGAACCCGGCCCCGTTGCTCGCCACCCAGCCCAGGAAGAACAGCACCTGGGCGAGGATGAGCTGGTCACCGGATTTCCGGGCCTCGGCCAGGCTCTCCTCGGCGAGCGCGCTGGCCCGCGTGGCATCGCCGGTGAACATCGCCGCGTAGGCCAGGCCGAGCAGCGCCGTCGCCGTACCACCCCGGTCGGCCGCCGCCCGCGCCAGCGGCAGCGCCGCCTCATGAGCATGCGCCGAGTCGGCGTACCGGTTCAGCGCGCGGGCCAGCAGGCCCTGGGTATTCAGCGCCGCCGCCTGGTCCGCCGCGTCCCCGTGCTCGCGGGCCAGTGCAGCAGCCTGTTCGCAGTACGCCGAGGCCGCGTCAAATGCGGCCTGGTCCATCGCCAGCCGGGCCGCGCCGATCAGCCAGTTGACCTGCGCGGCCGGGGCAGCCAGGCCGTCGTCGCCGGATAGGGCGAACGCCTCAGTGAACCACCGGCGGCCCTCGCTGAGGTGACCGCGCTGAGCCCAGAACCGCCACAGCGCGCCGGCCAGCCGAAGTGCGGTGACCCGGTCACCCCAGTCCAGGGCCCAGCGCAGGGCGGCTCGCAGGTTGTCATGCTCGGCATCCAGCCGCGCCAGCCAGCCAGCCGCCGCCGGCCCGGCGAGGGCGGCGGCCGCCGTCTCGGCCAGGGCCAGGTAGTAAGCAGCGTGCCGCTGGCCGATTGACGCAGCATCGGAGTGCTCGTCAAGTCGCTCGGTGCCGTATTCGCGGATGGTTTCCAGCATGGTCACGCGAGGCGCGCCCGCCGCTGGCCTGCCGTCTGACTGGCCCGGTGGAGTCGGCTGTTCTGGCGCGGCTGACACATCCAGCCGGAGCAGGCTACTGGCCATGAGAGCGGTCAGCCCGTCCAGCACCGCAGCTGCGTCGCTGTCATCCGCGCAGATCACTTCGGCCGCGTCCAGGGTGCAGCCGCCGATGAACACGCACATCCGCCGGAACAGCGCCTGCTCCGGCTCGTCCAGCAGCTCATAGCTCCAGGCGATCGCGTCCCGCATCGTCTGCTGCCGGGCAGGCAGGTCGTGCAGGCCGCCCGCCAGCACCGGCAGCCGACGGCCCAGCCTCTCCAGCAGCGCCGCCGGAGGGAGCAGCCGGGTCCGGGCCGCGGCCAGCTCGATGGCTAGCGGCAGCCCCTCCAACCGTCGGCAGATCTCCGCCACGGCCGGGGCCGTGCCCGCATCCAGCGTCAGGTCCGCGCCCGTGGCGTTGGCCCGCTCCACGAACAGCTGGACCGCGGGCGAGCCGCCCAGCGTTTCCGGCGGGACGGCCACATCCGGCAGCACCAGCGGGGCGATCGGGTACTCACGCCCGCCCCGGACATCTAGGGCCACCCGGCTGGTGACCAGCATGACCAGCCGCGGGCAGGTCTCCAGCAAAGCGAGCACGCTGTCGCGGGCCGGGAGGAGGTGCTCGAAGTTGTCCAGCAGCACCAGCAGCTGCCTGGCCCGCAGCGCCGCCGCCAGCAGGCCGGCCAGCGGTGTCGCGTCCCGCTCGTCCACCCCCAGCTGGCGGGCGATAGCGCTCAGCACCAGCCCGGGATCGCGCAGCGGCGCGAGATCGACGAAGACGGCCCCGTCGGCAAAGTCGCCGGCCACCTGCTCCGCCACCTCGATGGCCAGCCGGGTCTTGCCCACGCCGCCGGGCCCGGTGAGCGTGAGCAGCTGGATATCGCCCCGGCGCAGCAGCTTCACCACCGCCGCCGTCACGCCGGCCCGGCCGATCAGCGGAGTAAGCGGCCTCGGCATGACCGGCCGGGAGAGTTCCGCGACCGGTCCCGCCACATCCGGCAAGGCCGCGGCCGGCCCGGGGGCCGGCCGGGCCGCCGCGAGCAGCTCGGCACGCCGCTCCGGATCCGCCCCCAGTGCGTCGGCGAGCAGGGTCACCGTGCCGAGGCGCGGCGTCCGGGCCGGGCCGCGCTCCAGGTCACTGACGGCCTTGGCGCTGAGCCCGGCGCGCTCGGCGAGCGCTTCCTGCGTCAGGCCAGCCGCCAGCCGCTGGCGCCTCAGCAGCGCGCCGAAAGTGCCGGAATCGTGGGTTGCCATCGGCTCTATCCGCCGACACCGGGGAAACGGGGAGTACTCGGGGAGCGCTCGTCCTGTCGCAGCGCGCTGCGGCCACCGATCCTGGAAACAGGCCGCCTGCCGAGATGCCCACGGAGCAACACGATGGTCCCTGACGGACTGAAAACCCGCGCCCGCCGCGTTGTCGAGGAGGCCCTCAACCAGGGCGACCTCGCCGTCGCCAATGAGCTCATCTCCCCCGACTGCGTGCACCACGTCCCCGGCGGCCAGTCCGTCCCCGGCCTCGCGGCGCTTAGGGACTTCCTGGCCCTGACCCTGAGTATTTTCCCTGATTTCCACGCCATTGTGGAAGACGAGATCGCCGAGGATGACCGGGTCGTGCGGGCGCATCGCCTGCTACGGCACCCACGAGGGCGAATTCTCCGACGTCCAGCCTACCAGTCGGCGGGTGTCGTTCCAGATCATCGAGATCAGCCGGGCCGGGGCAGACGGGCGATTCGCCGAGCACTGGTCATCGGCCGACCTTCCCGGCATGCTGCGCCAGCTCTCGGCGCCAGCAGAATCCAGCCGGACTGCAGCTGACTGATCCGCATCTCCTTAAGGGGAACCCGATGGCTACCGACGTCCAGACTCGCAGCCTGTCCGGTCTCACCGGCGCCCGGCGCGGGGCGCTCCTGGCTTACCGATGGCTGCTGCTGGCCTTCCTGCTGGCCGGCGGCGTCCAGATCTTCCTGGCCGGGCTGGGCGTGTTCAGCGTCACCAGCCACGGTGCCAGCACCGACAGCGCGTTCGGCGCGCATCGCGGCCTGGGCTTCGCGATGGCCGGCGCCGCGGTGATCATCCTTATCTTCGCGTTCATCGCGAGGCCAGGCGCGCTGCCGTTCGCCCTGGCATGCGTTCTCGTCGTGCAGACCTGCCTGCTGCAGAGCCTGCTGGCGGGCCTGGCAGACAACGCCGCCCTGTACGGGGGCCTGCACGCCCTGGACGGCCTCCTAGTCCTGGGCATCGCTGGCTTCCTGTCTGCGTCGACCCGCCGGTGGCGTTCATGAAGCTCACGACCGCACCAGCGGGGCCGGACGGTCAGCGCCTCACCGCCGCTACGGACGCGATCATCGTCCCGGCCGGGCGGCGCGCGGCGCGGGTCAGCACCGGACTGTGGGCCGGGATAGTGCTTGCCGCGTTCGCCGGGGTGGCCCTCACTATCCTCGCGCGGGGCAACCTGAAAGCTAGCGACCTGACCGCGAACCTGGGCAACGCGGCGGCAACCGTGGCCTACGCCACGCTCGGCGCGCTCATCGTCCGCCGCGCCGGTAGCCTGATCGGCTGGCTGATGCTCGGCGAAGGCGCCGGGCTGGCGTTCCTCAACGCGGCGTCCACGTACGCGGTGCTCGGGGTCGCGACCTTTCCCGGGGCGCTCCCGGCGGCAAAGCAGGCGGGTACGGCCGCCGAGGTCAGTTTCGCTGGCACCGCGTTCATCATCGCGTTCATGTTCCTCCTCTTCCCGACCGGGAAGCTGCCGTCCCGGCGCTGGCGGCCGGTATCCGCGGCCGGGTTCCTGCTGACCGGGCTGAGCACGATCGGCCTGGTCCTCAGGCCGCGGCTTGTACAGCTCCCCGCGCCCGGCGGGATCTCGCTGGCTTTCCGCAACCCGCTCGGCACTGCCCATCTCCCGCCGGTGCTGCGGGTGGTCCTGATCGGCACGCTCAACGGTCTGTCCGCAGTATTCGTCGCGTTCCTGGCGGTTTCGTTCGTGTCGCTCGCCGTGCGGTACCGGGCGGGCGGCCGACTGCTGCGGCAGCAGGTCAAATGGCTGGCCTTGGCGGCCGTGACGTTCGTCATCTGCCAGGCGGTCGCGTTGCTGCTCGCCGGGGCCAGCCAGCCATGGCTGTCCGGCATTGCGTACGAAGCGGTCGCGCAAATCGTCCTGTTCGGCATCCCGGCCGCGATGACGATCGCGATCCTCAAGCACCGGCTCTACGACATCGACCGGATCATCTCCCGGACCCTGGAGTACGTGATCGTCACCGGCCTGCTGGCCGGGGTGTATGCCGGGCTGGTGCTGCTGGCAACCCAGGCGCTGCCGGTATCGCTGTCTACCCCGGTCGCGGTGGCCGTCGCGACCCTCACCGCCGCAGCCCTGTTCAGCCCGCTGCGGCGGCGGGTCCAGCGGATCGTGGACCGGCGGTTCAACCGGGCCCGCTACGACGCGGAGTCGACCGTGGCGGCGTTCGCGGCGCGGCTGAAAGACACGGTCGACCTGGACTCGGTCCGAGATGATCTAGCTGGCGTCGTGCACCAGGCCCTGGAACCCGCCCACGTCTCGGTGTGGATCAGGCCACATGAGTGAGGAAGGCCCGTCACCATCGTCCAGCGGGCGGCTCTTCCAACCGAGCGCGACCGCCCTTAGCGGCCGCGAAAAGGTTGCCGCAGAGGAAACGGAACGGCATCGCGGGGCCCGGCACCGCCAAACCCTCACCAGGCGACCGCAAACTCCATCCCGGACTGGATGATCCGCACGCAGCTGGCCTGTGTCACCGGCCTCGCGGTCAGCCGCGAGCTCTGGCCTTCGTGTGCGTCGCCGTGATCACGCGCCCGCTTCACAGCCGACGTTGACTAACCGTCAACGGACAGCGCGTATCCGGCGTTCCGTGTGCGCTCTGCCTATCCGTGGCGATGGCCGACTGGGTGCGAGTTACGGTGGCGGTTCTACCACGGTGGTGCTCACGATCCTGTCGCGGGCGCGTGGCCGTGCTCAGGATAGGTGGCGATAGCTGATTATGGCGAGGGTCGCCTAACAGGAGCCAGGTGGCCACACGCCAGTGAGCGCGGGCGGGTGCCGTCGCTCGAATAAGGGCTTGATACTGGCGCGATCGTGCCAGTACACGGGCCTAGGAGCGGAGCATGCTGCGGTAGACGGCGATCAGTGCGGCCTTCTGGTCGTCGGCCAGGCGCTCGTCGGCGCTGATGGCAGATTCCACCGGTGATGCTGGGGGCCCGTCAGCCGCCGCGGCTCCCTCTCCGGAGGGAGCCAGGTCGAGCAGGCCCGCCTGGGCAAGCAGCGTCTCGACGGATACGTTCAGCGCTTCGGAGAGCAGCTTGAGCACGCGCACTGATGGCAGGTGCAGGCCCCGCTCGAGCTGGCTCAGGTAGGGGTTGGAGAGAGAGGTCATCGCCGCGAGCTGACGCAGTGACAGGCGGGCGAGCTGACGCCGGTTGCGGATGAAGGCGCCCAGGCACTGGGTCTGCCCGTTCCAGGTACCGGTCACTGTCGCTCCGTAATCCTGTGCTTTCCGCTTTTCGCTTTCTGCTCAGGATGGTAAGCAAATCCGCGGCGAACCGCGACCGGCTCGCGCGGGCGGTGGACCTATCGCAGGTGGCGGGCCGGGCCCGCCGGGAAGGTGAGGCCTGCCTGGTCTCGCCGCCGTTCTCGCCCGCCGGGATCCCGTCGTGCTAACCAGACTTCGCCTATTGCGTACTATCCTGAGCAGCGTTATTATTCCCGTAACCGTGTGACTTCCGTCACAAAGACGGCAGCCGCGGCGTGCCCGAGGAGGAACGGACATGGCTGTCAGGGATGACCCCGCACGCGAACAGATCATGCAGGTGGGCGGGACGCCGCTGCGGGTGGCGATCCGGCCGGGCACCGGCACAGGGCCCCCGCTCCTGCTGTGCAACGGCATCGGCATGCGACTGGAAGCCCTCCGGCCGTTCGTGCATGCCCTCGACCCGGCCATCGAGGTGATCCGCTTCGATGCCCCCGGCACCGGCGGCTCCCAGCTCCCCAACCTGCCGTACCGTTTCACCACCCTGGCCCTGCTCCTGCGCGAGATCCTGCATACCCTCGGCCACCAGCAGGCCGACATCCTGGGCATCTCCTGGGGAGGCGGGCTGGCTCAGCAGTTCGCGCTGCTCAACCCGCGCCTGTGCCGGCGGCTGATCCTGGTCGCGACCGCACCCGGGCCGCAGACGATGGTGCCGCCCAACCCGCTGCCGCCGGTGAAGAACCTCATCCTGCGGCGCTGGGGCGACCTGTGGGGAGGAAGCGCGAGAACCGACCCGGACGCGCTCGCCAGCGCCCTGCGCAAGGCGCGGATCAGCCCGCTCAGCATGGGCTACCTCTACCAGCACACCGCCGTGCTGGGATTCACCACGCTGCCGCTGCTGCCCCTCATCCGCCAGCGCACCCTGGTCCTCACCGGCGACGACGACCCGATCATCCCGGTGGCCAACGGCCGCATCCTCGCCGCCGGCATCCCGCACGCGACCCTGCACATCTACCACGGCGGCCACGTCGAGCTGGTCACCCGCCCGAGCCTGCTCACACCCCTGATCACCAGCTTCCTGGCCGCGCCGCCGCACGATACCCGGCGCGCCGAACAAGCCCAGACCGGTCATCATCCCGAAGACCAGAGCCCGCGCCAGGCCGCCGAGTGCGGGGTGGGCATGCGTGTCGATCAGGCCA
>Ga0302235_10000929_pt1 | contig 22411 bp, 15 predicted proteins | sample II_Palsa_N3_3_FD_193577 | JGI IMG/M metagenome (GOLD analysis project Ga0302235, IMG submission 193577) | Peat permafrost microbial communities from Stordalen Mire near Abisko, Sweden - II_Palsa_N3_3 | ecosystem: Environmental > Terrestrial > Soil > Palsa > Peat permafrost | place: Sweden...
AGCGCAGTTACAGCGAGCCGCACTGGGAGAAGAAGCGCGGCGGCGCGGTCGCGCTGGAGAAGGTGACCCTGTACGGGGTGCCGCTGGTGGTGGACCGCAAGGTCAGCTACTCCTCGGTCGACCCGGCGGCGGCGCGGGACCTGTTCATCAGGCACGCGCTGGTGGAAGGTGACTGGCAGACCTCGCACAAGTTCTTCGCCGAGAACAGGCGGCTGCTGGCCGAGGCCGAAGAGGTCGAGCACCGGGCCCGCCGCCGCGGCCTGGTCGTCGGTGAGGATGAGCTTTTCGCCTTCTACGACGCCCGGATACCCGCGGACGTGGTCTCGGCCCAGCACTTCGACACGTGGTGGAAGCAGGCCCGCCGGGCCGATCCGGGCCTGCTGACGTTCACCGCGAGCGACCTGCTCAGGGACGACGCCAGCCAGATCAGCGCGGACGCCTACCCGGACAGCTGGACCTCCGAGTCCGCCCTCGTCTCCCCGGTCGGCGTCCTGCCGCTCTCCTACGCCTTCGAGCCGGGCAGCCAGGCCGATGGCGTGACCGTCGATATCCCGCTGAGCGGCCTCAATCAGGTGGACCCGGCCGAGTTCTCCTGGCAGGTGCCCGGACTGCGCACCGAACTGGTCACCGAGATGATCCGGTCCCTGCCCAAGGCGCTGCGCCGTGACCTGGTTCCCGCGCCCGATGTGGCGCGGGAGGTCACCAGCCGCCTCGGGCCGCCGGCCGGGGACCTGCGTGACGCGGTCGCCCGCGAGCTGCGGTCCCTGCGCGGCGTCAGCGTGCCGCGCGACGCCTGGGATGCCTCCAAGCTGCCGCCGCACCTTCGGATCACGGTCCGGGTGACCGACGGAGACCGAGTCCTGGCCGAGGGCAAAGATGTCGGCGAGCTGCAGCGCGAGCTCCGGCCCCGGCTGCGGGCCGTGCTGTCGCAGGCGGCACGCGGGATCACGCGTTCGGGCCTGACCTCGTGGAACTTCGGCGCGCTGCCCAAGATCTTCACCGAAGGCACCGTGGTCGCCTACCCCGGCCTTTTCGACGCGGGCGCCGCCGTCGACGTCCGGCTGTTCGAGACCGAGGCCGCGGCGCGCACGGCCATGTGGGCCGGGACCCGGCGGCTGATCCTGCTGGGCGCCCCGTCCCCGGTCAAATCGATCGCCGACGGCTTGCCGACACGGGCCAAGCTGGCGCTCAGCCACAACCCGCACGGCAGCGTCGCCGCGATGTTCGCCGACTGCATCAGCTGCGCCGCCGACCACCTGATGGCCGAGGCGGGCGGCCCGGCCTGGGATCGCGACGGCTTCGAACGGCTCTGCGCCGCAGTCCGGTCCCGCCTGCACGAGGTGACCGGAGATGTCGTGCGGCGGGTAGAGGCCGCGCTGCGCCTCTCCCACGCCATCGAGACCCGCCTGGACGACACCCGGGGCGACGGCGCACGGCCGGCCGTAGCCGACATGCGTGCCCAGCTGGCCGGGCTCATCTTTCCGGGGTTCGTCACCGCCGCCGGCTACCGGCGGCTCCCGCACCTGGCCCGCTACCTGCAGGGGATAGAGCGGCGGCTGGACAAGCTGCCGGAGAACCCGGCGCGCGACGCGGCGAACATGGCTATCGCCCAGCGGGTCGAGCAGGCCTACGCCCACGCGGTCGCTGAGCTGCGCGGCGCAGGCCAGGCGAGCCAGGGAGGGCAACGGGTCCTGCTCGACGGCGATCTGCGCGAGGCGCGCTGGATGCTCGAGGAACTCCGGGTCAGCCTCTTCGCCCAGACCCTCGGGACCCAGGCTCCGGTGTCCGAGAACCGCGTGCTCGCGGCCCTTGACCGGCTCAGCGCCTAACGCTGGCAGGCAGCTGGCCTCGCCTCGCCGGGCCGCGACATCTCGACCCGCGCCCGGGCGTGTCGCTGCCCGCCCTTGGACTACATAAGATGCTACGTTCTTCCCTGAGTAGCACAATGTTCGCCTATGCGGCGCATGAACCGCAGGAAGGCAGGAACCGTGACCGGAGAACCCCCCGTACGGCGCCGCCTCATCGGAGGCGCTTTGCGCCGGTACCGGGAGCACGTCGGCTACGCGCTAGAAGATGCGGCGCGCGTCCTTGAGTGCGACCGTTCGAAGATCAGCCGGATCGAAACGGGCCAGCGCGGTATCAGGCCCAAGGAACTGCGCGAGCTGCTGACCGAGTACGGCGTGCCGGAGAGCGACCAGGCCGCGCTGGTGGCCATCGCCAGCCGCGGCAGCCAGCGAGGCTGGTGGCATCCCTATGCGGGCAGCTTCTCGGAGGCGTACCTGGATTACGTCATCATGGAGTCGATTGCCTCGGAGATCATGGCATACGAGGCCCAGCTCGTGCCCGATCTGCTGCAAACCGAGGACTACGCCCGCGCCATCGCTGCCGCCGAGCCCGGCTACGCCACGGGCGGGCAGCGGGAGGATGCCGTCGAGGCCATGGAAGTGCGGCGGCAGGGGGTGCTGACCGGGACGCCTTCGGGTTCTTCGGGCTCTTCGGGGTCTTCGGGTCGGCGCCTGTGGGTCATCCTGGGCGAAGGCGCCCTGCACCAGGCGGTCGGCGGTCCCGGCGTCCTGGCCGGGCAGATCCGTCACCTCGTCCAGCTGAGCGAGGATCTTCCCGGCCTCACCCTTCAGGTCCTGCCGTTCTCGGCCGGGGCACATGCCGCTGCAGGTAGCGCATCTCTCGCGATCCTGCGGTTCTCCGATGCGCCCAGCCTGGGCGTGGTCTACGTGGAGGCGCTATCCGGCGGCGTCTACCTGGAGAGCCAGGCGGACGTCGCCCGCTACATCCGCGCGTTCGCGCTGCTGCGTGCGTCCGCGCTCAGCGTCGCTGACAGCGTGCGCCTGCTGCGGGATCTCGGGGGCCTAGCGTGACCGGATCCGGCGGCGGGCGCCATGTATTGAACATTACACCAATAAATGCTGACATATCATTTCGGGGGGTCCCGGTCTCGGTTACTTGTGGGACTGATGTGACAGTAGAAGTATCGCATCCGAACACGGGAATTATGTGTCCGAATAGAAATCTTCTCCCCGGATGCAGTTTTGCGACTAGCCATTAGGCTGGTTTTGCACGTATGTCGGCAAAGGGGCTTTGGCTGACGTTAGGCGGCGCAACGTGGGACGGGGCTTGCAGCCTGGGGACCCGCGGCTGATCGGTCCGTACCGGCTGGTCGGGCAGCTTGGCTGCGGTGGCATGGGACGGGTATATCTGGGTCTGTCGGCGGGCGGTCGACCAGTCGCCGTGAAGGTGATCCGGGCTGAGCTGGCCGCGGATCAGGAGTTCAGGGTCAGGTTCAGCCGGGAGGTCGCCGCGGCCCGGCGGGTAAGCGGCCTGTTCACCGCCCTGGTGGTCGATGCGGATGTGGACGGTCCGGTGCCCTGGCTGGCCACGGCTTATGTGAGCGGGCCTGCGCTGTCTGACGCGATCGCCCGTCACGGGCCGATGTCAGCCCGGTCGGCGCTGGCGCTCGCGGCGGGGCTGGCGGAGGGCCTGAGCGCGATTCACGCCGCCTTGGTGGTGCACTGCGACCTGAAGCCCTCCAACGTGCTGCTGTCCCAAGACGGGCCGCGGGTGATTGACTTCGGCATTTCGCGCGCCGCAGAGGCCATGTCCGTGACGGGAGCGGGCCTGGTGGTCGGCTCGCCGGGCTTTATGTCTCCTGAGCAGGCCATGGGCGGGGATATCGGGCCGCCGAGCGACGTGTTCAGCCTCGGTGCGGTGCTCGCGTTCGCCGTCACGGGCCAGGGGCCGTTCGGCGAAGGGTCGAGTCCCGAACTGGCCTACCGGCTCGTCTACAGCGAGGCGAACCTGGATCAGCTTCCCACCGAACTGCGCTCCTTGGTCAGGCATTGCCTGGCCAAGGACCCAGCCGAACGGCCGACCGCCGACGGACTGCTGGCCGAGGTAGGGGCCGTGCAAACCGCGGCCGGCTGGCTGTCTGACGCGCCCATCGCGGTGTTCGCCGAGTACCTCGCGCCGAACCCGCCCCAGGTGGCCGCCGTTGCTGGCCCGGCTGCTCCTGGGGAATCGCCCGGGCCCAGGCGACCGGCTGCCGTGCGATCCGTTTCCGGGCGCACCTGGTTCAGGCCGGCCCGGTCGTCCCGCCGGGACCAGATGTCGCGGCGTCGCTGGTGGCGGCCGCTGGCGGTGGCCGGAGTCACGGTCAGTGTCTTGGCGGCGTCGGCCGCGGTCAGCTTCGCCCTGTCCGGCGCGGCCAAGCATCCGTCCGCCGCTGCGTTCCCGCCGAGGGTCGCGGCGACGCGGGCCACCGCGGCGGCCGGGCCGGCCTCGTCCCCTCCTGCGTCGCCGTCCGTATCGCCCTCGAGGGCGTCATCGTCACCAAGCGCCTTCCCCGGCGCGGTTCCCGCGGACATCGTCCCGGCGATAGACACCCTCACCTCGCCGGGCACGCCGCCCGGGAGTACCTCGCCGTCGCCGTCTAGATCCCCGGCCCCGTCGGCGTCCCCCACGGCCACCGACCCAACGTCCTCTGCGTCCCCGATCGCATCTGCGTCACAGCCACCGAGCCCGTCACCGGCACCGCCCGTGCCGCAGATTACGAGCGTAGCGACATACCAGCGAGGCGTGTGGGTCTACTTCGACGTGCGTTACGCCGATCCGGGTAACGACGCCCGGGGTTTCGGCTTCATGGGCTCAAACGGCAATGGCTGGACGGAGGGAACCTACCCCTTCTCCAGTCCTGAAGGCGGTATCGTCGGACCGGATAGCATCGCCTACCCGCTCAACCTGGGCTGCGGAACGACCAGGCAGCATGCCGCCGAAATCGAGGCCTGGATCTACGACGCGGCGGGAGCCAGCAGCCGGCCCGCCGTGATCCATCTGGCTTGCACGACCTGACCGTGAACTTGACGCTATGTTGACGCGCGAGGCGGGAGCCAAGGCTGTCCTGCACCTGGACTGTGTTACTAGAGTCACCTTGTGGTGCCAGTGGGACAGGGGAGGGGACTGGGCCCGCATAACGAAGGGCTAAATAGCGCCCTTGTGCACGTGCAGGTCGGCACCCGGCCATTATTATTGCCCTGGTTGATATGACATCTAGAGCGTCATTACGGACGTTGGAGTGGGATTTGGCATGGTGAGGGCTCTGCAGCCTGCGGATCCGCAGCTGATTGGTCCTTACCGGCTGGTAGGGCAGCTTGGCTCCGGTGGCATGGGGCGGGTATTCCTGGCCATGTCGGCCGGCGGGCGCCCGGTGGCGGTAAAAATGATCCGAGCCGAACTTGCCGCTGATCCTGATTTCCGGTCCCGCTTCAGCAGAGAGGTCTCAGCCGCGCGGAGGGTAAACGGCCTGTTCACTGCCTTGGTCGTGGACGCGGACGTGGATGCCCAGGTGCCCTGGCTGGCCACCGCGTACGTGGCCGGCCCGTCGCTGGCCGAGACGGTGAAGGGCCACGGCCCGCTGAACGCCAAGCAAGTGATGGCGCTGGCCGCAGGCCTGGCCGAGGGCTTGAACGCGATCCATGCCGCGGGCGTGGTGCATGGTGACCTCAAGCCGTCTAACGTGCTCCTCGCCGAGGACGGGCCCCGGGTCATCGATTTCGGGATCTCCCATGCTGCTGAGATGGCGCCGCTGACGCACCCGGGTCTGGTGATGGGCTCGCCCGGGTTCATGTCGCCCGAACAGGCCCTGGGTAAGAAGGTCGGGCCGCTCAGCGACGTGTTCAGCCTGGGTGCGGTGCTCGCCTTCGCGGCCACCGGCGAACGGCCGTTCGGCACCGGGACGCCCATCGCGCTGCTCGATCGCGTGATCCATGGCACGCCGAGCCTTGATAAGGTGCCGGCCGAAGTCCGCCCGCTTATCCAGCGTTGCCTGGCGAAGGATCCGAGCGAGCGCCCTACCGCCGCTGGCTTGCTGGCCGAGCTGGGCGCCCTGCAAGCCGCGACGGACTGGCTCCCCGAGTCGATCATGCGAATGTTCCCCCGGGATATCTCGCCCAAGGGCGAAGACGACCGGAAGGGCGGCGGCATAGGCACCACCGGGACGGTCACCCTCGGGAGCGCGGCGCACGACCCCGCGCTTTTGCCCAGGCAGGCGCAGCCGAGCGCTCCGGCGAAGCCGAATGACCAGGTGCACGCCGGTACTCAGCCGCAAGCCGGTGATCAGCAGCAGACAGGTGACCAGACGCGCCGGGATGCAGAGGCGCGGCGGGACGCCCAGGCACGGCAGGATGCTGAGGCGCGGCGGGACGCTGAGCGGCCGGATGACCACCCGCAGCTGGGCGATCAGGCCTCTGCCGGTGATCCCCGGCAGCCGAGCGACCAGGTTCAGTCAGACGATCAGCGTCAGCGGGACGACCAGGCACAAACCGGTGATCAGCCCCAGCCGGCCGACCAGGCAGCGACCGGTGACCAGCTACAGCCAGCTGATCAGATAGAGCCGGATGATCATCTGGTCCCCGGTGACGAGCCGGAACCGGACGACCACAAGCTGCGGAGGCTCTTGTGGCGACCGTTGGCGGCGGCGTGCGTCGTCGCGGGACTCCTGGCGGCATCTGGCGCGGCCGGCTACGCCCTGACCACTGTCACCAGGCACCTGTCCAGCGCGTCATCGGCTTCAGGGAACCCGGCCGAGGGGCCCCCGGCGACCGCGCCGGGTTCGACCGGATCCTCGTCCGTGCTGCCTCGCGCCCCTTCCGGCCCCCTGCAGGTCACCAAGGTTTACACCTATCAGCAAGGCGTCACGGTTTTCGTGGATATCTACTACACCGACCACGACGACAACGCCAACGGTTTCGGATTCATGGGGGTGGATGGGTCGCGCATAGCGGAAGCGAACTATCCGTTCTTCAACCCGGGCGATGGCATTGTCGAGACCGGGAGCATCACCTATCCGTTCAACGAGGGCTGCGGCACGGCCCAGCCGCGCTCGGACTCCATCGAAGTCTGGGTCACTGATGCCGCGGGCAAGCGGAGCGCGCCGTCTAAGCCCGTCCACCTCGGCTGCGCCTCCTGACGCGCGATTCCGGCGCGCCGGTCCTAGGCCTCGGAGCGGCTCGGGACCATGCCGGCCAGCAGTACCACTGCCGTTCGGCGCAGTCGGGGGAGGAGGTCTACGCATGCCAGAGCCAGATCCGGGTCGGAGGCGTAGAGCCTGGCCAGGGCCGGCGGAGGGTTCGCGATCTGCCACAGAGATCCGGCCAGGTTCGCCATGGTCGAGATGAATTCGCGGCACTCGCCCACGGTCAGGTCCGGGAGGACCCGGTGGATCACGTCGGCCGCGTCGCTGATGGCGCCCAGCGAGGTCAGCTTGTACCGGCGCACGGCGCTGGTCGAGACATGGCGTTCGTGGTTCAGCGCGGTATGCGGAATTAGGTCACAGAGCAGGGGACGGTCGGCGAAGCTGCGGGCGGCGACGTCGGCGACCAGGCCGGCCGAGCCGGGGGAGCCGCCGTCGAGGCCGGCGTGCAGCGCTTCGGCCCAGCCGAGCCACGACTGGGCGGTCAGCTCAAGGAAGATCTGCTCGCGCGTCTCGAAGTAGCGCAGCAGCGCCGACTTGTGGATGCCGACCTTTTCCGCGATATCGGTCAGGCTCACGTTGCGGACGCCGTCCCGGAGCGCCAGCTGCCGGGCGGCGCCGAGGATGGCGTCCTGGCGTTGCTGTTTCTGCTCAGGACGCCGCGCACGCTGGAAGGTCGCGTCGGTGGCCACGGGAGCCAGTCTATATAACGCAACGGTGTAGTCTTGTTAAGACAACATCGTTGCGTTATATTCGAGGCTGACCGCGGTACACCGCGTCCCGCCCTCCCGCGCGAAAGGATCAGCAGCCACATGTCGAAGGTTTTCCTCCTGACAGGAAGTTCCAGGGGCCTCGGACGCCAGATCGCCGAGGCTGCTCTCGCGGCCGGTTATCGCCTCGTCGCCACCGCACGCCGGCCCGAGGCCCTCGCCGACCTGGCGGAGCGCTATGGCCGCCAGGTCCTCCCGGTTGCCCTCGACGTCACCAACCCGGACGCGGCCAAGGCCGCCGTGGCCGCCGGCGTCGAGGCCTTCGGGCGCCTCGACGTGGTCGTCAACAACGCTGGGTACGCCAACCTCGCCTCGGTAGAGGACATCAGCCTGACGGACTTCCGGGAGCAGATTGACACCAACTTGTTCGGCGTCGTGAACGTCACCAAGGCGGCCCTAGAGGTTCTGCGCGGGCAGGGCGGCGGCCACATCATCCAGGTCTCCTCCATCGGGGGACGCCTCGCCACCGCCGGCCTTTCTGCCTATCAGGCCGCCAAGTGGGCCGTCGGCGGCTTCTCCGAGGTCCTGGCCAGGGAGGTCGGGCCGCTCGGGATCAAGGTCACCATCCTGGAGCCGGGTGGCATGCAGACCGACTGGGCCGGGTCATCGATGCGAGTACCGCCGGTCAGCGAGCCCTACCGGGCGACGGTCGGCGCCATGGCCGCATTGCACCACGATGGCGGCAGCCCGCTCGCCCTCGGCGATCCGGCCAAGGTCGCTCAGGTCGTGCTCGCGGTCGCGGACATGGACGAGCCGCCGCTGCGCCTCATCCTCGGCAGCGAGGCTTACGCCTATGCCACGGCGGCCGCCGCGGCCCGGGCCCAGTCCGATGCTGCCTGGCGCGACCTCACTATCTCCACCGACCGAGACGATGCCACCTTCGCGGACCGGGACCCGCTCGGGACGATCAGCCGCTAACGGCGTCAGCGATGGGCCTGCTCGTAGTGTGCCGCGAGCACGTCATCCCCGAAGTCGCCCCGGGGGCGGCGCAGCACGGTATGCGCGTGATTGCCATCGTCGGTAGTGTCGTATTCGATGAGCAGGTCATCGCCCTGTACTCGGTAGTAGTGCCGAGCACCAGGGGTGAGCGGTCCCTCCCAGGCGAAGTGCAGTTCTGCGGCGGCGGCGCGCGAAGCCTCACGTGCCGCGAGTTCGGCGGGCAGCCGGTCGAGGTAGAGGGCGACGAGCTGAGCCAGCACCGCCCGCGCACTCGGCCCGAGCCGGGCCGCGGGTATGCCGAGCGGCTCGATGCCTGCCCGAGCGCGGGGATTGGTGCTGGTGTGGATATCGTCAGGCGCCTGCCTGGCGACGACAGCGGCCGAACGGCCCGTCTCACCCATCGCGTCAAGCAGAGCGCGTACCAGGTCTTCCTCGGGAGCCAGCGGCCGGGACACCGGGCGCCCGGCGTAACTGACGCAGGCCGGGTTGGCGCCGAGGAAGACCGGGGCGGGGGAGATCTCGTCCTGCGCCACGGTCATCGTCACGGACAGGTGATGCCCCTCAAAACGCCACGACCACGGCTGGTCGCCAGCCGGATCACCGAAGACGTTCACCCAGTAGTCCCCGCTGTGACGACCTCGCCGCCAGCTTTCCCGCCGGTCCAGCACCTCCTCGAGAGCCACGATGCCCATCGCCTGGGCGTACGCATGCTCGCTCAGCCCGGTGGCCAGCAGCCGGTGCGCGGCCTTCCGGCCGGCCGCGCTGAGCTCGGCGATGCAGGCGCCGGGGCGGTGCCGCGGCCGGTACTCTAGCCAGCGCCGCGCGGCGTGGTCGGTGAAGGGCCGGGCCGCTAGCCTCCGCTGCTCCTCGTCCAGGGCGCCCAGCAGTGCCATCGCGGCCGAACGCATCTGCCCCGGCACACTATCCGCGGTCATGTAGCCGGTATATCAGGAGGCCTTTCCGCCTGGGCGAGGGGCCGCAGCATTGCTCAAGCCGGTGCTGCGTCCGAACCACGAAATCTCCCCCGTCCATCCGGGGCAAAGGCCGATACTGAGGCAATGACCACGCCGAGCTGGGATGCGTCTTACACGGCGAGCACGGCCGCGCCGTGGGACATCGGCCGGCCGCAGCCCGCCTTCGTGCGGCTCGCGGAAAAAGGGCTGCTGAGCGGGCGGCTGCTGGACGCTGGCTGCGGCACCGGGGAGCAGACCCTGCTGGCTGCCTCTCACGGCGCGGACGCTATGGGCGTAGATGTGTCGGTCCGTGCCATCGAGCAGGCCCGGGGCAAGGCCGCCGAACGAGGCCTGAACGCCCGCTTCGACGTCGCCGATGTCCTGCACCTAGCAGACCTCGGCCTGATGTTCGACGTGGTCATCGACAGCGGTGTGTTCCATGTCTTCGACGACCAAGACCGCGCCAGGTACGTCGCCAGCCTCGCGTCGGCACTGTGCGATGGCGGTTACTGCCACCTGATCTGCTTCAGCGACCAGCAGCCTGGGATCGTCGGCCCGCGCCGGGTACGCCAGGACGAACTGCGCGCCGCCTTCGGCGACGGATGGCGGATCCTCGGCATCGAGGCGGCTACGTTCGAGCTCAACGAGTCCGGGCTCCGCATCTCGTCGGCACAGGCCTGGCTGGCCGCCATCCAGCGGGTCACTCAGGCATGACGCGACGGCTGCGGACCCTGATTTTCTCGGTGTCTGCTCTCCTGCTCGGACTAGCAAGCGCTGGCTGCGGCGCTACCTCAACCAGCGCTGTTGTCGCTGCCGGGAAGCCCTCGCCGACCGGGGCAAGCCCCGCCTCCCCTACGCCCAGCGCGGGCCAGTCGTCACCTCAGTCGGCGTTGCCCTCCTGCCCGGCTCGGGTTTTCTCTGACATGACCGAAGCCCAGCGGGTTGGCCAGTTGTTCCTGGTCGGCATCGCGGGAGACCCGGTCTCCGACGTCGCCCAGGCGGTCGCGGCGTACCACTTCGGCTCGTTGCTGTCCGCCGGCAACCTGACGGCAGGCGCAGCCGGGCTCCAGCAGCTGACTAGCGCATATCAGTCGCTGGCCTCGGCGCGGGCTACCGGCGGGGTTCGCTTCTTCGTCGCCGCGAACCAGGAGGGCGGAGAAGTCCAGTCCCTGCGGGGCCCGGGCTTTTCCGCGATTCCTTCGGCCCTGTCCCAGGGCAGCCTGTCCCCTTCTGTGCTGGAGCAGCAGGCTGCGCTCTGGGGCCGTGAACTCCGGTCGGCAGGCTTCAATCTCAACCTGGCCCCGGTCATGGATGTGGTGCCGGCCGGAACCGCCGACCAGAACCAGCCCATCGGCGCGCTCGAGCGTGAGTTCGGGTACAGCCCGGCGACGGTGGCGGCCCACGGCGTGGCGTTCATTCAGGGGATGCAGGAGGCAGGAGTCGCCACTACCGCCAAGCACTTCCCGGGGCTGGGCCGGGTCCGCGGCAACACCGATTTCACCGCCGGGGTCGTGGACAGCACGACCGGGCCGCATGACCCCTACCTCGGTTCCTTCCAGGGAGCCATCGATGCCGGCGTGCCTTTCGTCATGGTCGCCCTGGCCACCTATACGCGTATTGACGCACGCCATCTCGCGGTCTTCTCGCCGGAGGTGATGCGCGTGATCCTGCGCCAGCAGATGCACTTCAACGGGGTGATCGTCTCGGATGACCTGGGCGCGGCGACGGCGGTGGCGGGCGTTTCGCCGGGTGCCCGCGGGATTGACTTCCTCGCCGCGGGCGGCGACTTGATCACCTCTCAGAGCCTTCCCGCGGCGGCGGCGATGGACAGCGCCATCCTCGCGCGCGTATCCGCTGACTCCGCCTTTCGTGCCCTGGTGAACTCGGCCGTCATGCGGATACTCAGCGCCAAGCAGGCCTATGGCCTGCTGCCGTGCCCGCGACGACCGGCCTAAGACGTGGGCTCAGTGAGGTTGTAGACGGTCTCGCCGCCGACGGTTTCCTTCGTGAAGTGGGCCGCGACCCATTTCGTGATGGCCGAGGAGCTCTGTCCGCCGCCGAAGCTCTCGCTGTCCTGGCCCACGTAGTAGTGGATCTCGTGCTTGGCCACGAGCCCTTCGAACACGGCCAGCGTGGGCCACGGGTCGGTCCCGTTGAACCCGCCTATGGCCATAACCGCGCCACCGGTGGCTAGCTCGAGGGGCGCCGCGGCCTCCGAACCGACGGTGGCGGCCACCCACTTGTAGCTGGACGCGTCCTGCTCGAGCAGCTTCTCCACGGCGCTGCTCACGGTCGTACTGCCGCCAAGCCCGCCGCCGCCCGCGCCGCCGAAGCCGCCCGGCCGCGTACCCGCCGAGCCGCTACCACCGGGTCGTGTACCGGCTGGTCCAGCGAATCCGGGTGACCCAGCGGAACCGCCGGGAACCCCGGTTCCGGCACCGCCGGTCCCAGAGCCCGTTGTGCCGCCGGCGTTCCCCGGACCGAATCCCGCTGCGCCACGAGTCCCGCCCGTCCTCGCCCCGCGCCCGAACTGGCCGGCCCGGCCGCCAGCGAACCCGCCGCCAGGTCCGCCGCCGAACCCGTCAGTCTGCGGTCCGGCACTCGGGATCGCGCCGGTGTGGGCAGAGTTCACCGTGTCGAGCGCGTAGGCGGTCGGCCCGGCCAGGCCCGCGACCATGGCGAGTCCCACCGGCACCAGCACCAGCGCCCGCCACCCGCGGCGCGAACCCATAGAACCCGGCGGCCTCACGAGATACGGAGCCGCGAACACCGCGGCCGCGGCGGCTACCCCCGCGATCACGATGACCCAGCGCAGCCAGGGCAGCCAGTCCGGGGTGCGGTCGAGCAGTACGTAGGACCACACGGCCGTGGCCACGATCGCCACCGCGACGGTGATGCGCCCGGCCAGCCCGAGCCGTGCCTGCCACAAAGCCGTCGCGCCGATACCGACAAGCGCGGCGATACCGGGCGCGAGAGCGACCATGTAGTACGGGTGGATGATGCCGCTCATGTAGCTGAACACCAGGCCGGTGACGAGCACCCAGCCTCCCCACAGCAGCGCCGCGGCCCGGGTCCTGTCGGTCCGCACCGCCCGCCGTGTCACCCACAGCATGGCGCCCAGCGAGATGAGCGCCGCGGGCAGCAGCCAGCTGATCTGCCCGCCGAACTCGGAGTGGAACAGCCGCAGGACCCCGGTCGCGCCGCCCCACGACGTGCCTCCGGCACCGCCGCCACCGACGGATCCGGTCTCGTTGCCGTCAAGCCGGCCCAGGCCGTTGTATCCGATCGCGAGCTGCAGGATGTTGTTGTTGGTAGAGCCGCCGAAGTAGGGCCGGTCGGCCGCGGGCGTGAGCTGCGCGGCCAGGATCCACCAGCCTGCCCCGACGATGATGCCGACGCCCATGAGCACCGTCTGCCACAAACGCTTGCCGAACCTGGGCGGCCCGGCCCACAGGTAGGCCACCGCGAACCCCGGCACGACCAGGAACGCCTGCAGCATCTTGGCCAGGAACGCGAATCCGAGTAGCAGGCCGCCGAACACCAGCCACTTCGTGCGTCCGCTCTCTATCGCGCGCACCAGCGCATACGCGGCCGCGGTCATGAGCAGCACCAGCAGTGAGTCGGGGTTGTTGAACCGGAACATCAGCACCGCGACGGGCGTGAGCGCGAGGACAAGCCCCGCGACCAGGGCGGCCGGCGGCCCGAACCAGCGCTTGACCGCGGCGTAGAGCAGCGCGACCGAAGCCACGCCCTCCAGCGCCTGCGGGACCAGCACGGACCACTGGTTGAAACCGAATATCCGGCTGGATATCTCCATCACCCACAACGACGCCGGAGTCTTGTCGACGGTAATGAAATTGGAGGAGTCAAACGAGCCGAAGAAGAAGGCTTTCCAGCTCTTGGTGCCTGCCTGCACCGCGGCCGCGTAGAAGTCATTCGCCCAGCCGTTCCTGGTGAGGTCCCACAGATAAAGGACGGCGGTTAGCGCAAGCAGCCCGAACATGGCGGGGCGAGCCCAGCTGGGATCGGCCTCCGGCCCGCGGAGCAGGCGCCGAACCCGGTTCCCGGGCGGCAGGGAGCGGCTGCCTGTCGCGTGTCGCGAGATGGAGGTGGTCGCGCTCAACTGGTTCTCTCTCTCTGGGCTGTCATTGCTGTTAGCTGGACAGTTGTCCGAACGACTCAACCGGGCTGAGCCGCACCGGCTCGCCTCTCGCGCTGTCGTCCGTCTCGGCAGGCAGGTAGCCCGCGCCGCGCTTCGATGGGCCGAAGACCCAGGTGCGGCACAGCGCGAACCTGAGGGTGCCGGCCACCAGGTTCGCGGTCAGCAGGACCGCGATCTCGGTGCCGCGGCCGGGATGGGGCGAGTTCGCATGCAAGACGGCCAGCGAGCCAGCGGTCAGCGCCAGCCCGATGCCGAACGTGGGCAATCCTTTGAACTGGTGCCTAGCGGCGTTCGGTCGTCCGGTGATGCCGAACGTCAGTCGCCGGTTGGCCGCCGTGTTGGCCGCGGCGGTCAGCAGCACGCTGATGAGGTTGGCGGCCTGGGCCGACATGCTGCCGCGCAGCACGAGGTAAAGCCCCAGGTAAGCGACCGTGCTTCCGGCTCCGACGACCGCGAATCTTGCGATTTGCCACGGCAGGCTCCTGGAGGTGGTCGGCTCGGAGCCGTCGCGGCGGGCCGCGAGCGACGGACCGCGCAGCTGAGGGACCTGGATGGTCCCACGGGCGAAACCGATGCCGAGCCGCGCTATGCCGCATAGGTCGGCCAGAGCGGTGCCAATAATGTCGACCCTCGAGTCGAGATCGTCGATCCAGTCCACCGGGACCTCATGGATGCGTAGGCCGGCCCGCTCGGCCAGCACCAGCAGTTCGGTGTCGAAGAACCAGCCAGTGTCCTGGGTCAGCGGCAGCAGCACCCGGGCCTGATCGCGCCTGATCGCCTTGAAGCCACACTGAGCGTCCGAGAAGCGCGCTCCCATAAGGATGCGCAGCAGCACGTTATAACTGCGCGAGATGAGCTCGCGCTTCGGGCCGCGGATGACCCTGGATCCCCGGGCCAGCCGGGTGCCGATGGCGAGGTCGCTATGTCCGGACAGCAGCGGAGCCACCAGCGGCAACAGGCCGTTGAGATCCGTCGACAAATCGACATCCATGTACGCGAGGACTTCGGCGTCGCTCTGCGACCAGATGGCCCGCAGAGCCCGGCCGCGCCCCGGCAGGTCCAGGTGGACGGCCCGCACCTCGGCCAGTTCGCGGGCCAGGCCGGTGGCGAGGTCCCAGGTGGTGTCGGTGCTGCCATTGTCCGCGATCGTGACCCTGGCGGTGAACGGGAAGCTCTCGCGCAGGTAGGCCACGAGCCGCCGGATGCTCGGCACCAGGTCACGCTCTTCGTTGCGGACCGGCACAACGACATCTACCTGCAGAACCTTCATGCCTATAAGAATCGGCTACCATCCTCCGCCCTGGCTGCAGGAATGTTATGTACGAGCTGTGAGCGAAACCCGCGCTCATTCCGAGGCTCCGGCGCGTTCCGTGAATGTCAGTTTCTGTCCTGATACTCCAGCGACACTTCGGACCATGCTGTGCAGCGGTGGTAGACGTGACGTGGCTACCGCCCGATGATCCGAAGATGTGTGAACCGCCGTTGCCGTCGCCTCGCCTCGAAGTCGGCACCTGGCCCGGGGACGCTGGGCTGGGCGATGCCAGCCGGCCTGTTCGCCACCTCGCACTCGCCCGGACGAGCCGGGACGGGCTGGATCCGGCGGCGGACGGACGCAGATGAGAGCGCAGCATCGCGGCAGTGCAGCTCATTCGCTGGACCCGTTGGCCTAGTAGCGTTGGGCGATGGGACTTGACGCCGCGCTCGACCGGTTCTGGGAGGCCGCGGATGCCCGGCGGCTGGGCATCGATGCCGTTCAGGTCGTCGCCGGCGACGGTCCTGGTGGCGAGCGCCGCCGGATCGATGACATTCGCCGTGATGTGTTCTCGGTGTCCAAGACCGTGACGTCGCTGGCGGTCGGCATGCTCGAGGGCGAAGGTGCGCTCAGCCTGGATGACCCGGTACTGGCGTATCTGCCCGAGCTGGCCGATACCGCGGCGGCGGGCAGCGAGAAGATCACCGTGGGGCACCTGCTCCGCATGACGGCAGGCAACGGCTACCGGTGGTCAGATGAGGATGCCGATCATCCCGGCGACCCGGCCCGCGACTTCCTTGCCGCTCCGCTGGTGGCCGAGCCCGGCTCGGCCTACCATTACGCGGGCGGAAACACCTACGTCCTGGGGCGGGTCGTCCACGCGATCTCCGGGCTGGACCTGCGCGACTTCCTGGTGCCCCGCCTGTTCGGCCCGCTCGGCATTCGGAATCCGCAGTGGCTGCGGTGCCCGCTCGGCTTCTCCCTGGGAGCGGTCGGCCTTCAGCTGCGGACCTCGGAGATCACCCGGATCACGCAACTGCTGCTGCACGAAGGCACTTACGGTCGCCGTCGCCTGGTTCCAGGTGACTACATCGCCCGGATGACCGCGGACACGACGGACACGGGCCGCGCCGAGCCGGACAACCGGACGTACGGGCTGCATGTGTGGCTGTGCGCTCGCGACGGGGCCTGGCGCATGGACGGCATCTACGGGCAGTTCGGGATCGTGCTCCCCGGGCACCGCGCCTGCGTGAGCGTCACGGCGCACTGCCTGGGACCGACCACGCACATCCTTGACTGCGTGTGGGAACACATCGTGCCCGCGCTAGCATGAGCGTCGCTCGCCAGCCAGGTCAGCCACGCTGCGACGGATCGGCGCGGTCTCGCGGGAGACCTTGCCGGTGGCGGTGTCTTTCCGCCAGCGGGTGATCTTGATGGCCTGGCAGGCGTGCGCAAAGTCCAGGCCGCTGACATGGGCAGCTTTCAGGGTGCGGGTCTCGGCGCGGCCGTGCCCGGCCTCGCGGGTGACGCTGCCGGCCGGGACCTGGCCCGTGCCTACAACCTGCGCAATACCGCCCTGCCACCGCATACTTCGTAACACCGGGCAAGTCCGGAACACACCGGAGCCCTGGCCCTCACTCCGGTTGCGCAACATCAAGTTCCGTCACAGTAATACCAACCATCACTGTATTCGATTCGATGTCTTTAATCAGCCAAATGTGTTGCGAGCAAGCGAATCATTCGCTAGTATGTTTGATAAGCCAGAGACGGAAAATTCAAGATCTTTCTTCGGAACGGGCGGTGGCGCGTGACCTCAGGACCGGCTTCCCCAGGCTCCGGGCGGGACGAGGACCCCGCCCGGAGCCCTGGCGAGCCCGGCGGGTCCCCGTCCGGCGCCAGGAGCACCCCGGATGAGTTCCCCGGCGGCTGGCGAGAGGTGCCCTGCTCTGGTGAGGACTGGCTGACCGAGGAGCAGTGGGTGGCGTGGCTGTCCTCGATCGAGCCCGAAGAGCCGCCCGCCGAGGATCCCGAGGACGATCCCGGCCCTGATGACCCCCTGCGGCCGGGCACCGCCAGGTCCGGTTCTCGTGGCGCTAAGGGGACCAGCGCCGCCAAAGGTGCCCGTCCCGTCAAGGGGGTTCGCGCCGCGAAGGGGACTCGCCGTGGTCCGGGGCAACCCGGTTCGGCGCGACGGTTGGCGGGTGAGTCGCCTGGCCCGGTCGGTGCGTTCGCCACCGGCCAGCTGCTCGATACCGCTCCCGGCGGGCCGGTGGTGTTCGGGCAGGCCGAGCACGCCGCCGGGGACGACGCCCGGTTCGCCGGCGCTACCGATGACGAGCTGACCGGGATCATCTGCGGGCTGGACCGGACCGAGGCCGCTGCCTGCGCGCTCAAACACGCCGCTGTGGCCGAGCTGATCCGCCGTCGGCCGGGCCCGGGCTGCGAGCCGATGCTGGCGGAGCCGGGGAGCTGGGAGGAGTTCATCGAGACCGAGCTGGCCGCGGCGCTGGCCGAGACCCGCGCTGCCGCCGACGGGATGCTCCAGCTGACCCGTGACCTGGAAACCAGGCTACCCGGCACCAAGGCGGCATTCCGGTCCGGAGTGCTGCGGCTATCCAAGGTGGAGATCATCGCCCGCGCGACCGCCCACCTGGACCCAGCCGAGGCCCGGGCGGCCGAGACGTTGGTGCTGGACCGGGCCGGGCGGCTGACCCCGGGCGGGCTGGCGTCCGCAATCAAGCGCGCGGCGATCGAGGTCGCCCCCGAGAAGGCACAAGAGCGGCGGGAGAAAGAACGGCGCAACGCCCGGGTGCAGCGGTGGATGGAGGACTCCGGCAACGCCGCCCTGATGGGCCGCGAACTGCCCCCCGCTGACGTCTTGGCCGCCGGCCAACGCATAACTTGGTGGGCGAAAAGGCTCAAGGCGGCGGGCCTGGACGGGGATATGGACCAGCTCCGGGCTCTGGCGTACATGGATATCATGCTCGGCCGGGACTCCCGGCCCACCGGGCCCAGCGTGCCCGCCGGGCCGGACGCAGCCCAGCACAGCAAGAGCTCCAAGCCCGCTGGGCCGGATGCAGGCCAGGACGGCAAGAGCTCCGAGCCGGGCGATGGCGGGTCAGGGCCGCCGGCCCCGACGGGGCCGGGCCTGGCGCCGACGGCGGGCGTGCTCCCGGCCGGGTTCGTGGGCCGCCTGCACCTGACCATTCCCCTGACCACCTTGCTGAACCTGGCCGAACGGCCCGGTGAGATCGCTGGCCTGGGCCCCATCGACCCGGCCCTGGCCCGTGACCTCGCCCGTGCCGCCGCCGCCAACCCTGCCACCAGCTACTGCGTCACGGTGACCGATCTGCAAGGCCACGCCATCGGTCACGGCTGCGCCCGGCCCGAACCCAAAAACCACACCCGCACCGCCGGACACGACCCGCCCGGCGACCACGACCCGCCCGGCGACCAGGGGGTGCCCGGCGACCACGGCACCGGACTGCGGCCGGGGTTCACCTTCACCGCCTCCGGTGATGACGAGCCACCCGGCGGATATGGGGCCTGGCGGCTGTCCACCGGGGTGCCGGGACGGCCGGACATGCTGATCGCGTTCGACCCGATCGCTATCGACACCTGTGATCACCGGTTCGAGGCCCGCGGTCACGACCCGGGGGTCAAACTCCGGCACCTGTCCCAGATCCGGCACGCCACCTGTACCGGTCCGACCTGCCGGCGGCCTGCCCAGCAGTGTGATTTCGAGCATAATGTCCCGTACGAAGCGGGAGGCCGGTCGTGCTTGTGTAATGGCGGGCCGAAATGCCGCCACGAGCACCGGCTCAAACAGGACCCGCGGTGGGAAGTGGAGCAGATCACCCCGGCGACGTTCCGGTGGACCGCCCCATCAGGACGCCAGTACACCACAGAACCGACACGCTATCCAATATGAGATCTCATTGGCCCGCAGGCAGGGGTCGCGAGTCGTCAAAGGTCTTCCGAGAGCCTTGATCCGGCGCCGCGCGCCGGTCGGCATGGCGGCAGGAAGTCGTACTCGCCTTGAGAGGACTAATGGCTACTACCAGCTTCCCTTCCGGCGTGTCGGCGTTCAGCGCCTGCGGTCCGATTGACCGGGATGGCGCCGTGCGCGTGCTGGTCGCCGCATAAAGGTCTGGCATGAGACCAGCATCGGTTCTGGGGTGGGGTTGCCTGATGCGCTCGCGGTAGGCCGGGATGGAGAGGTCTGGTACACCGACGACGGCGGCTATATCTGTCATATCAGCTCCACCGATAATGTCAGGTGTTATGCCATACATCCGAGCACGAAAGACATCTGGATGCGCGGGATTGCCATCGGCCCGGACGGGGCTCTGTGGTTCACTGAGCGCGGCGGGCAGCGGATCGGGCGCATAACGACCAGCGGCGTCATCACGCAGTTCCCGCTGCCCCGCGGGGTGTACCCGTTCGATATTGTCTCGGGTCCCGAGTCCGATCTCTGGTTTACCACCGATACCCGGGTTGGCCGCATCACGCCCGCCGGCCGCATCACCCTATGGCCGATACCAGGTGCCCAGCCGTTCGGGGGCATCGCGGTGGCGCCCGACGGGAGCCTGTGGCTTGCGGACGGCGTGGCTAACGCCATCCGGCACTTCGTGCCGCCGTTGCCCCATCCAGCCTCAGCGCCAAGCGCCTTAGGGCCCGGCCTGCTCGCGAGAACACCACCAGGTCGAGCGGCCGCCGACCGTGCCGTGTTTCATCTCGGCGCCACAGCGCGGGCAGCTGCCGCCGGGGTGCCGGGCCGCGATGACGCCGCCGGTATGCACGCCGCCTTTGACGATGGCAGACCGCAGGGCGGACTCCAGCGCGCGGTAGAGACGGTCGGCGTCCTTGCGCTGGAGGCCGGCCGTCGGGGCGGCAGGCGAGATCTTCGCCTTCCACAGCGCCTCATCGGCCAGCAAGTTCCCGACTCCGGCGATCTTGGATTGGTCAAGCAGTCGGGCCTTGACCGCGATCGACCCCCTAGTGATCAGGTCGCGGAACTCCGCGGGCGTGACCTCCGCGGCGTCCGGCCCGAGCGCGTCGATGTCGGGGTTCAGCCGGACCCGCCCCAGTCGGCGTTTGTCGAACAGCACCAGGCTGCCGCCGTCAGCGAACTCGAGGGTGAAGCGGTTCCACTCGGCCTTGCGCGGCTGCGCGTCGCGGCGGGCGGGACCGCCGCCTTGGATCGCCTCGCCATCACTGGACGTGACCATGATGCGACCGCTCATGCCCAGGTGGATACCGAGGTCGGGACCGGATCCGGTCGAGCGGCCCACGTCGGAGGTCTCGCACCATATTGTCTTGCCACGCCGGCGGGCCGCGGTAAGCATGCGCCCGGTCAGCGCGTCACGCAGCTCGCCGGGGGAGTGCGGCCGGCATACGAACGTGTCAGCGTCGTCGACGCCGACGATGCGGCGGTGCAGGGCCTGATCCGCGATCAGCCTGCGAGCGGTCTCGACCTCGGGAAGTTCCGGCACCTCTTCGTCCTACTCGCCCGTTGACGGCAGCACGGCCGCGAACCGGTCCGCGGCCCGGTCGAGCTGGGCCAGGATGTGCTGCCGGGCCGGGGCGTCAAGGGGGGTGTCAGGGAGGTCGATGAGCTCCCGCAGGATCGGGACCAGCGGGGCGTATTTCCCGGCCAGCGTGCGCACCCGTGGACCGGTGGTATGGATCAGGCCGACGCCGTTGTCGGTGAAGTCGGAGGCCTTGATGACCCGCGCCCACGGGTGGCTGCGCAGGCTTTCGGCGACGTGGTCCCGGTACTGCTCGTGCGCGTCCCGGTCCGGCGCGTACTCGGGGTTGGTGACGGCGCCGACCAGTTCGGCTACCCGCGGCCCGAACTCCGCCGCGAGCACCGCGAGCGCGGCCTCCTGGTCATCGGCGCCCCCGGTCAGCTCGGCCGCGTGATCTTCCACCGCGTCGTGCAGCAGGGCAGCGCAGATCACGTCGGCGTCGTGCACGCCGTAGTATGACATGATCCGGATCGCCACCCGCAGCAGGTGGTTGACGTAGGGTTCGCGCTCCCTGCGGTCGTTCGCGTGCAGCCGGGACGCGAGATCCAGGGCCTGGTTCAGGCGGCGCTGGTCCTGCTCGGGCAGCGACTCGATCTCCACCGCGAACCGCTCCCGCAATCCCTTCTCGCCGTAGGTCGAGGTGATCGCGTGCAGCGGCATCGTCGCCAGGAGCCGCCGCTGGCCGGTGTCCATGTCTTAGAACTAGCACACAGGCCGTCCGATGTGCGTGCCGAGCTTCCGGGTTACCCTTGGGCTGCGTCGTGCTTGCGGAAGGCAGGCTTGGCCTCGAAGCTCGGGAAGACCGGAAATGCCGTTGTAATAACCGCTGGCCACACTGGAGTACCACGATCTGGAGGAGGCTGCGGGCGTGCTGGCGATTGACGGCTGCCATATCGCGACGGTGGACGGGGCCGGGACGGAACACCCGGCTGGCTACCTGGTCATGCAGGACGACCGGATCGTCGCGGTCGGACCGGGGCCGCTGCCGCCCAAGTACGCGGGCGGCGAGCGGGTCGACGGCTCGGGCCTGCTGGCCACTCCCGGCCTGGTGAACACCCATCATCACCTCTACCAGTGGATTACCCGCGGGTACGCGGCCGACGACACCCTGTTCGGCTGGCTGACCACCCTGTACCCGGTCTGGGCCGGGCTGGACGCAGATCTCGTGCACGCCTCGGCGGCCGCGAATCTAGGCTGGCTGGCGCTGTCCGGCTGCAGCACCACCACCGACCACCACTACGTTTTCCCGGCCGGGCGCGGCGACCTGCTCGAGGCCGGGATCCTCGCCGCCCGCCAGATCGGGCTGCGGTTCCACCCCGGCCGCGGGTCGATGAACCTGGGGCAGTCATCGGGGGGCCTGCCGCCGGACTCGGTAGTCGAAAAGCACGATGACATCCTTGCGGCCACTCAGGAAGCGATCGACCGCTGGCATGACTCGTCGCCTGGGGCCATGACCAGGATCGCGGTCGCGCCGTGCTCGCCCTTCTCGGTCACCGCCGAGCTGATGCGCGACAGCGCCGAGCTGGCCAGGCAGGCCGGAGTCCGGATGCACACGCACCTCGCGGAGACCCTCGATGAGGAGGAATTCTGCCTCCAGACCTACGGGCGGACGCCGGCCCAGTACGCCGAGGATCTCGGCTGGCTCGGTCCGGACGTGTGGCTAGCTCATTGCGTCCACCTGTCCGATGAGGCGGTCGGCCGGTTCGCGGCCACCGGTACCGGCGTGGCCCACTGCCCGACGTCCAACGGCCGCCTCGGCTCCGGCATCGCGCGGGTGCGGGATCTGCTGGCGGCCGGCGCGCCCGTCGGCCTCGGCGTCGAC
>Ga0302235_10000930_pt1 | contig 22399 bp, 21 predicted proteins | sample II_Palsa_N3_3_FD_193577 | JGI IMG/M metagenome (GOLD analysis project Ga0302235, IMG submission 193577) | Peat permafrost microbial communities from Stordalen Mire near Abisko, Sweden - II_Palsa_N3_3 | ecosystem: Environmental > Terrestrial > Soil > Palsa > Peat permafrost | place: Sweden...
GAGTACGGGATCGCCGTGTACGAGCGCGTGTAATAGCCTGGCGGCTATTACATTGGGTGATTGCCCGGGGGGCAATCACCCGGGGGCTGACGACATGATCCAGTGCTTGGCGGTCAGTGGTCGGCGCTCAGCGGTCGGCGGTCGGCGGTCAGTGGTCGGCGGTCAGTGGTCGGCGGTCAGTGGTCGGCGGTCAGTGGTCGGCGGTGAGGGGTCGGCGGTCGGCGACCGGTAGGGTCTCAACCGCGGGATGCGCGTTCTACTCATTTCCTGGGAGTACCCGCCGGTGATCGAAGGTGGACTGGCGCGCCACGTGCGCAAGCTGTCCGAACACCTGGTGCAGGAGGGCGTCGAGGTGCACGTGCTGACCCGGGGCGGTCGCCACCTGACCGCTGAGGAGGAGCGCCACGGTGTTGTTGTGCATCGCGTCCGGGAGCCCCCGTTTCCGCTGGAAGTCAGCGCATTTGTGCGCTGGGTCGAGGCGATGAATGCCGACATGCGCGAGCGTGGCGACGAGCTCTGCGACCGGTTCGAATTTGGCATCGTCCACTCGCATGACTGGCTGGTCGCGGGAGCGGCCGAGCGCGTGGCGCGGCGGACCGGTCGACCGTGGCTGACCACCATTCACGCGACTGAGTTCGGACGGCACCAGGGATGGGTGCAGAACCACCCGCAGTCCCACATCCACGGTGTCGAGCGAGCGATGGCGCGGCGCGCCGACCGCGTGGTCACGTGCTCGCGCTACATGCGCAGCCACGTGGCGAACGTGTTCGGCATCCCACCCTCGCGCATCACGGTGATCCAGAACGGGATCGACCCGAGCGACCTCGAGCCCGTCGTGCCCGACCTCGATGCACTCCGGGCACGCTACGCCGCGCCCGATGAGAGGCTCGTGCTGCTGGTCGGCCGCCTGGTCTACGAGAAGGGCTTCCACCTCGCCCTGGACGCGCTCGCGCCGGTGATCCGTGCCCTGGGGAACGTCCGCTTCGTCGTGGCCGGCACGGGCACCGCGGAGGCCGAGCTCAAGCGCCAGGCCCGGCGCCTCGGTCTGGCGCGCCACGGTGCGTTCTTGGGCTGGGTCGGAGACGACATGCTCCACTCGCTCTACCGAGTCGCCGACCTGTGCATCGTGCCGTCGATCTACGAACCGTTCGGGCTCGTCGCGCTCGAGGCGATGGCCTTGGGTTGCCTATGCGTCGTCGCCGACACCGGCGGCCTGCGGGAAGTCGTGCCGGGCGACGGCACAGTCGGCCTGCGCTTCCCATCGCGCGACTCAGCCGCGCTCGGCGTCATCCTGGAACGGGTGCTCACCGACGAGGAGGCCCGCGCCCAACTGGTGGCCGAGGCCCGCGAGCACGTGCTCCGCTTCGACTGGGTCGAGGTCGCCCGGCAGACCCGAGCGGTGTACCGCGATCTGGCCGGGGCGTCGGCCGTGTCGCGGGCGAGCGCGCACGAGCGCGGAGCGCCAGCGCCGTAGCCGTCTCCGGACCCACGGAAAACAACCCATGCGTCCGTTTCCACCGCCGTCGGTGGGGGAGCGCTACGCAAGGGCAGTGCGCACGGGCGGTGGGTCGGCTGGGAGCGGGCGATGGCGTCCTGGTGGCGGGGGTGGGTGTGCCGAATGAAGACCTGGCGCGGCGCCGGCGCCGGCGCGAACAAAAGTCGGCCCACCCCCCTTGATTCGGAGGGGTGCTCAGCATAAGTGCCGCCCAGCGGGACCTGACGTACGAACCCCTGCGAATCCGGGGAGGTGGGCGGGATTTGTCCCACTTCGCGCGGCGGACGTGAGCAGTTAAAGGCCGAGGGCCCGGCGTGCGCCGGGCCCTCGGAAACCGTCGCCAACGTGGGCGGGTGTTACATCATCCCGCTCATGTCGGGCATGCCACCGCCACCGCCGCCGCCGCCGTTCTTCTCCGGCATTTCGGCCACGATTGCCTCGGTGGTGAGGATGTTCTTGGCGATCGACGCGGCGTTCTGAAGCGCCGAGCGCGTGACCATCGCCGGGTCGATGATGCCCGCGGCGACGAGGTCAACGATCTCGCCGGTGGCCGCGTTGAGGCCCTGACCCTTCTTGGCCCTACGGACGTCGTTGACGACGACCGAGCCTTCGAGGCCAGCGTTCTCGGCGATCTGACGGAGCGGCTCCTCGAGCGCGCGGTGCACGATCATCGCGCCCGTCCGCTCATCCGGCAGCTCGATCGCGTCGACCTTGAGTGCCTTCTGGGCATTCAGGAGCGCGACTCCGCCTCCCGGAACGATGCCCTCTTCGAGCGCCGCACGGGTGGCCTGCAGCGCGTCTTCGACGCGATGCTTCTTTTCCTTCATCTCGGTCTCGGTCGCTGCGCCGACCTTCACGACTGCGACACCCCCCGAGAGCTTGGCCAGACGCTCCTGGAGCTTCTCGCGATCGAAGTCCGAGTCGGTGTTCTCGATCTCGGCCTTGATCTGGTTGATCCGGCCCTTGATGGCGTCGGACTCGCCGGCGCCGTCCACGATCGTCGTCGTGTCCTTGGCCACGACCACGCGACGTGCGCGGCCGAGCTGTGAGAGCTGGGTGTTCTCCAGCTTGAGGCCCATCTCCTCGGTGATCACTTCACCACCGGTCAGGATCGCGATGTCCTCGAGCATCCGCTTGCGGCGATCGCCGAAGCCCGGTGCCTTGACCGCGACGCCCGTGAAGGTACCGCGGAGCTTGTTCACCACCAACGTCGCGAGCGACTCGCCCTCGACGTCCTCGGCGATGATCAGCAGCGCCCGACCCGACTGAATCACTTGCTCGAGCACCGGCAGCACGTCGCGGACGGAGCCGATCTTCGAGTTGGCGATCAGGATGTAGGGATCCTCCAGGGTCGCCTCCATGCGCTCCTGGTCGGTGACCATGTACGGCGAGATGTAGCCCTTGTCGAACTGCATGCCCTCGGTGAACTCGAGGTCCATGCCAAAGGTCTGACCCTCCTCGACATTGACAACGCCGTCCTTGCCGACCTTGTCGATCGCGTCTGCGATCACGTCGCCGATCTCCTCATCGCCGGCGGAGATCGTCGCCACGCGGGCGATTTGCTCCTTGCCGGAGATCTCGACCGACTGCGTCTCGATGTTCTTGACGATCTCATCGACGGCCCGCTCGATGCCGCGCTTGAGCGCCAACGGATTGGCGCCGGCGGCGACGTTCTTCAGACCCTGACGAACGATCGCCTGGGCGAGCACGGTGGCCGTCGTCGTGCCGTCGCCGGCTACGTCGTTGGTGGCCGTCGCGACTTCGCGGACCAGCTGGGCGCCCTGGTTCTGGAAGACGTCTTCCACCTCGATCTCCCGGGCAATCGTGACGCCGTCATTGGTGATCGTCGGGGCGCCGAACTTCTTGTCGAGGACCACGTAACGGCCGCGGGGGCCGAGCGTGACCTTGACGGCGTTTGCTACCGCGTCGACGCCCAACTCCAGCGCCTTGCGGGCATCCGCGTCGTACTTAAGTTCCTTATGTGCCATATGTCTCTGGTTCTCCTAGGTAGCGAAAGCTTCTACTGGACCTTTGCCAGCACGTCGGACTCGCGGAGGACGAGCAGCTCTTCGCCATCCACCTTGATCTCCGTGCCGCCGTACTTGCTGTAGAGGACCTCGTCACCCTCCGCCACGTCCAGCGGCGTGCGCTTACCGGTGTCCTCGTTGACCTTGCCGTCGCCGACGGCGAGGACCTTGCCCTTCTGGGGCTTCTCTTTGGCGGTGTCGGGAAGCACGATCCCACTCGCAGTGGTCTCCTCTTCCTCAATCGCCCGCACGATCAACCGATCGCCGAGGGGCTTTAGCTTCATCTGATTGGACCTCCGGGTAAAGAGTGTGTAGGCCGTTTATGCTTGGCACTCGTGTGTGCAGAGTGCCAACGCCTCGCACTATAGCTTGTCGCGAACCTTATTCAAGACAAACTTGGCACTCTTGGCCTGGGAGTGCCAGGCGAATCGGCTGGCGCCGATTCGCTGGGGGTTTCTAGTTCCGGGCGCCGCCCAGGCCGTGGATGCGGTCGCGCAGCTGCTCGGGGGGAGTCTCGATGATCTGGGAGAACCGGACGACCGTGACCGTGTCGTCCATCGAGACCTTGCGGCCGTAGATCTGCTCGAGGAAGTGGACCATCTCGTCGACGCGGCGGAACTCGGGGTTGTCGTGCTCGATCTCCCGCGGGGAGAGATCGCGCACCCGCTTGACCTCCACTTGATCGATCACGGCGTTGAAGATCCTCTCACGCGGAGAATGCTGGTAGCCGATCGTCACGAGCACACACTCGTTCTTGCTGTACTTGTGGGATTTGTCGCCGAGCCGGATCGTCGCCGTCTTGCGACCTCGGCGCAGCTGGTCGGCAAACACCGACGAGTAGAAATTCAGAACGCGCACCGGCGCCAGCCTACCGGTCCGACGCCAATCGCGACAACGCGCGCGAGACCATCTCCCGCTCGCCCGCGTACGTCAGCTCTCGCGCGGCCTGCTCAATCGGCATCCAGCGGGCGTCTTCGATCTCGTGATCATGATCCGCAAGGTCGCCCGACCGATACTGGAACAGATAGAACGCGACCCGCTTGGAGACGTTTCGCCCGTGCCGCGTGTACACGTATTGCACCTCCCCGAGCTCCTCGATCAGCTCAGCCGTCACCCCCGCCTCCTCCCTGACCTCGCGTTGCGCCGCCTGCTCCGGGGTCTCATCACCGTCCGGGTGGCCCTTGGGGAGCCCGAGCACACGCTTGCCATCAGGGCCGCGCTTGACCGGAACGATCACCGCAACGTCGCCGTCGCGCACGACGACGCCCCCCGCCGAGAAGTCGTGAGTGCTAATAGACGTACCCCTCCAACGCTGCCGGGTCGTGGACGATCAACTTGCCTCGTCCCTGAGTGATGACTCCGGCGCGCTCCAGAACGGCCAGGAAGCGACTGGCGGATTCGCGCGAGGAGCCGGCGAGCTGGGCGAGATCGGTCTGCGTCGCAGTGATCAGCACGTCACCGTCGGCCTGGCCCTGCGCCCGTGCCGACGCGACGAGCTCGGCCAGCACCGTGGCGACGCGACTCTGGACGGTCTGAAACGACTGCCGAGCCAGCCGAGCGTTGGTCTCCCGTAGCCGCCGCCCGAGGGCAACCAGGAGCTTGACCGCGATCTCTGGGTGCTGGCCCAGCAGTCGGCGCATGTCACCGCCGAGGATCGCGATCAATTCAGTCTGCCCAAGCGACTCGACCGTGGCCGATCGCCGCTCGTCGTCGAACAACGCCAGCTCGCCAAAGATGTCCCCGGGCCCGAAGGTCGCCAGCGTGATCGTGCGCCCGTCGGGATGGTCGCGCACCGCGCGCGCCTGCCCCGAGCGCACTACGTAGCAGGTGCCGCTCTGATCACCTTCACGGAACACCACCTCGCCCGCCTCGAACCGCCGCGGGACGGCCACCTCCGCCACGCGGGCAAGGTCGTTCTCGACCAGGGTGGCGAAGATCGGTACGCGCGCAAGCAGGGCGATCGTGTCTTCGCTCGTCGTGGCCATCGGCGAGGCATACCACAAGGCGGTTCTGGCCACCACCCTGGGGTCGCCTGATGAGGGCACGTGGGCCCTAAGGGCTTAGGCGAGGTCGAGCGCCTGCTCGCGCCGCCGCCGCCGGAGCGCCGCGGCCACCCACCAGGCGATCGCCCCGACCAGGCCGATGGGCACCAGCGCCGCCAGCACGATCAGACCGACGCCGGCGGCGACCGTGAGCACGCGTCCGGCGTCGTGGGCTGCCTTGCCAACTGTGAACGATCCACCGCTCGATAGCGGCAGCACGGTCGCATTGATGGTGAGAGTGATCTGGCTGTAGTTGACCTGCCCATTCAACCTCGCCAGCGTCGCCTGGTCACTTGAGATCGAGGCCTCGGCATCGTGGATCTGGGCCGTCAGGCTGTCGATTTGGGCTGTCGTGGTGGCGGCGGCCAGCTGCTTCAGAAGCGCTGTGCGCAGCGCCCTCGCGTCCGCGAGACGGTGGCTGGTGTCGACAAACTGCCCGTTTATGTCCTGTGTGGCATCAGTTCGCGAGACGACGTTGGCGCCCCGCAACCGGGATAGCTCGGTCATCGTCTGCGACAACGCCGAGCTCGGGACGCTGAGCTGGAAGTCGGCGTAGCCGTCTGAGCCACCCGTCGCGGTGACGGTCGAATGATCGACGATGCCCTTTTGCGCCCCGATCACGTCGAACACCTGCTGGGCCACGTCGTCGATCTGGCTGGGCGAGACCGAGAGGTCGAGGTTGGCCGATTGGATGATCTTGCGGCCGTTGGCCGGCGGTTGCAGGGGCGAGGACGCTCCGCCACCGGCCGATGAGGGCGCTGCGGCCGAGCCCGCCGTCGTGGTGGCTCCGGTCCCGGGCGATGAGGGCGCCGGGCCCGAGCTGCCCGGCGACCGGGCTCCGGCCCCGACCGCGGACGGCGTTGGAGGCGCCGCCGACGCCGAAGCTCCGGCGGCCGACGAGGGCACACGCGCGGCCGGGGCCGTAGCGAGTGCAGACGTTGATGATCCTGAGACACGCCCAGAGCCTCCAGCGGACAAGACCACGACAACGGCAATCGCGGCAGTCACCGCGACCATCGCGGCCGGCGCGAAGACCCACCGGCGCCGGGACCGAGGGCCCGGCGGCCGGGCGAACCGGCGATCGACCCTGGCGTCCAGGGCGTCGGCAGCCGTGGCGCCCAGCTCGGGTCGGTTGCTCGCCAACAGCAGCGCCAGCTCCGCCAGCTCGGCATGCGCGGGATCGACGGCCTGGCCAGCCAGGGTCGCGTCGATTGCCTCGAGCGACGCGCGGACATCGGGACCGATCGGGGGCTCGTCAACGCGTCTCATCACAGGCCTTCCTCAGCTTTTCCATCGTGCGGTACAGCAGCGTTCCGGCACCCGATTCGCTCACCCCGAGGACTCGGGCCAGTTCGGCGTTACTCAGTCCGGCGTGGAATTTCAACGCCACGATCTCACGCTCCCGAGCCGGCAATGCCGCCATCGCGGTTCGCACCGCGGTGCGCCGGAGCGCCACATCGGCACCGTCGTCGACCGCCGCGTCGGCAACGTCCTGCGGCTCGGTGACCAGCGTCGCTACGCGCCGGCGGCGGCGTAGCTCATCGAGCGCCGCATTGCGAGCGATGCCGAATAGCCACGCCCGCTCCGGGCCGCGTCGGCGGTCGAACGAAAGGCGACGTCGGTAGGCGCGCTCGAAGGCCAGCGCCGTCACGTCCTCTGCCGCCGCACGGTCGTTCAGCAGCGTCGCGACGTAGGCATACACGTCGTCCCGGCTCGAGCGGTACAACGCCTCGAACCGGTCCCACGCTGTCTGAGGCGAGGATGACGCGGGCGACGCCTGGGTCTCAATCACACCCTCACTACGTAGCCGGAGCCAATTCGTCACAAGGTCGATATGTTCCTCGCAGTGCGCGTTCCGCTCTGCATTGCGGCGTTGGCCATCGTCCTGGCCGCTGCTTCGCCGGCGCCATTTGCGCAGGCAACGAACCAACCGCCGACCTCCGCACAGATCCGATTAGCCGTCCACCGGGCCGAGCGCTCGGGCGCGCTGTGGGCCACAGTGAACATCTGCCACACCCGGCGTTATCCGGACCGGATCGGCATCCGCGGCCAGATGCCCAGCCTGGGGTTCCCGGCCTCACTGTCGATGGACATCCAGGTCGACTACCTGCCCTCGGCCGGCCACCGGTTTAGGCCGATTCCGGGCGCCCGCCATGTCATCGGGCTCCGTTCGACATCCGGCCTGCGCCAGGAGGGTGCGAACTGGTCGTTCCCACCGCACACTGGCATCCTGAGTGGGACGATCACCTTCGGCTGGTCACTGGCCGGTCGAGTGCTGGGGCACGTGACACGCCCGACGACCACGGGCCATCCGGACGCGGCCTTCGGCAGCCCACCCCACTTCAGCGCCGCACAATGCACCTTCTAGTCGCCAGCCGCTACGTCGCCAGCGCGGCGAACAGCCGTGGGTCGTTGCTGATCACCCCGGTCACACCGAGGGTCTCCAGGGCGCGAAGCCGAGGCAAATCGTCGACGGTCCAGACGTAGAGCTCACCGCCGGCCGCCCGCACGCTGCGGACGAGCCTCGGCGTGACCAAGCGCCAGTGAGCCATCACCGCGTCGCACTCCCCACCCCGAATCGCCCTCCCCGCGCGGAGCGGGAGGATCGCGTGCGCGGCCTGCACCGCGGCCAGCGCGGCCAACGTCGTGGCGCGAGAGCGGAAGGGATCTCGGCGCAGCTTCGGGACTGACCACCCGAGCCGCACGCTCGGCTCGGCGGCACGGATCGCGGCCAGGCTGGAGCGGTACTGGCTCGAGATCAGTGCGCGATCAAGCATCCCGTGGGCACGCAACGTGTTGAGAACCCGCAACTCGTAGCCGGGCAGCTTGAGGTCGACGTCGAGTTCGACCCCGGCAAATGCGTCGGAGGCGAGGTGAGTCAGGGCCTGCTCAAGCGTGTGCGGCGAGCGCCAGGCCGCGTCCTCGTAGTCATGGGCGAGCAGCAATCGCTCGCCCACCTGGGCCGGCAGGACGTCGAACTCGATCATGTCGACACCGGCGGCCAGCGCGGCATCGAAGCTGGCGTACGTGTTACCGGGCGCGATCAGCGCGGCGCCCTTGTGTCCGACCCGCTTGAGAGGACGTTCGGTCATGCCCGACAGGCTAGCCGCGACCCCTTGATTTCCCGCGGGGGGGGCGTGCTGAACATCAGCCCACCATGGGCAAGGTTTCAGCACGCGTCGCTCTCTCCCCACGCCGAGGCGGACGAGCTAACGCTGACAGCCCGGGCACCAGTAGGTGGTTCGGTTGGCATCTCCCTGACCTCGCGCCGTGATGATCGTCGCGCAACGCGGGCAGGGTCGCCCCGCGCGTCCGTATACGCGTGGCTCGATCGCCCGGTGGCCGAGTTGCGCCGAGCGCAGCATTCGCGGACGCGTCCCGTCGATGATCGCCACCGCCTCTGGATCGGACACGGTGGCGATGCGGCGCCAGGGGTCGATCGCGGCCTCCCAGCACCCCTCCGCCTTCCAGATGTTGCCGATCCCGGCAACCGTCCCCTGGTCGAGCAGCGCATCGCCGATCGTCCGCGTCGGGTCGTCACCGCGCAGTCGGTGCAGGAACCGCTCGGTCTCGAACGTGGGGGCCAGCACGTCGGGACCGAGGGCGGCCAGGCGCTGATCGAAGCGGGTGCGGCCCTCGGTCAGCAACTCCAGTAGGGGCCCGTCGAACTCCACCACTTCTCGGCCATCAACACCGAGCACGAGCCATGCCCGCGACGCCGCGCGACGCCAGCGCTGGCCGCGGTCGTACACCCGCCACGCACCCGTCATGCCCAGGTGGGAGTGGAACACGAGGCCGCCCTCGAAGCGCAGGAACAGGTGCTTGCCGTGCGTGTCGATGCTGCACACCGTCTGCCCGGCCAACCGCTCGGGCCAGCGCTGGCGCGAGTGACGGGGGTGCGGGGCGCGGATCTCGTCCGGCACGCGCCCCTCCAGCACGGGCCGGATGCATGCGGCGGCGTAGGCGATCGTGTCGCCCTCAGGCACCGTCCACCACCAACCCCGGGGAATCGCCGCCAGGCGATTCCCCAAGGAGATCGACGCCAGTCGATCTCCCAGTCACGCGCTCAAGGTGAGCCGCCGCGGGCCCTCCTGGAAGCCGAGCGCGAGCAGCGCGGGCGCCAGCCGCGAGCTCATCGCGGCCTGTCCGTCGACCTTCTCCAGGGCGAGCCGCTTGATCGCGCCGGAATGGACGTGCGCGACGAGCGCAGACAACGCCGACTCGAGCCTGGGGTCGTCGGCGGGGACGAGCGTTTGCAGGCCGCGGCCGCCGCGCTCGAGATAGACGACCGGCTCGCCGCCGATCAACACCACGTAGGCGCCGGCGACGCGCGCCGGTCGGCGGGACTCCGTGTCCGCACGCTTGGGCCACGGCAACGTGGCACCGTAGGGCTGGGCGGGATCGACGGCCGCGAGCATCAGCGGCGGCTGATCGTCTGAAGACAGGGCTCGAAGCCTCTCCACAGCGCCGGGCAGCGCGAACTGTGCCCCACCGAGGCCCTCGACGAAATAGCCGCGGCGGGCCACGCCCAGGGTCTCGAGCTGCGAGAGCTCGGAGTAGATGGCCGAGAACCCGCCCGGGAGCCCCTCGGCGAGCACCTGCTCGCGGGTGAGGATGCCGTAGCGCTCGAGCAGCAACTCGCCGAGCGCTCGGCGCCGAGTGACCGGATCAACCGGGTCACGGAACAGTGGCGCGGTCAGCGACCAGCGGCCCTGGACCTGGGCCGCGGCGCCGCCGCGGCGTCGGGCCGCGAACCGGCCCCGCCGCGCGGCCCGACCGCGCTCGCGCTGGGCCCTGGCCAACGTCAGGCGGGGCGCCCGCAACGGCGCAAACGCATCGTTGGTGGCCTGGCCAGCCCACGCGAGGTCCCACAGCGCCTCCTGCAGTTCCTCGGGCGCCAGGTCCACATCGACCAGCAGGTCGGTGAAGAAGCAGGCACCGGCAGCCAAGCGGTTGCGGACCGCCGCGTGATGGGCAGAGTCCGGCGCCGGGCCCTTGAACGCGGGTGCTCCGAGGAGAGCGAGATCCTCGCGGAAGTAGAGCGCGGCCCGGCCTGAGCTGCGCCCGAGGGCGCCGGCGCCAATCCACACGAGTTCGCCGCTCGCGCACAGCTGATCCATCCAGGCCGGCGAGTAGGCGCCCACCCGACGCGGGAGAACGTCCCGCTCCCAGACCTCGGCGGGGAGGGCGAGCCCCTGCAGCGGCACGATCACCTCGCGGAGCCGGTCGATACCGGCCCCGCTGGCCGGGTGGCGATCCACGCCCTGCCAGCCCGGCAGGAAGCGCGCCAACTCGCGCTGGTCGGCCGGCTCGATCTCCTTGCGCAGGGCCGCCAGCGAGGCGCGGCGCAGGCGACGCAGCACCTCCGGATCGCACCACTCGCGCTCGCTGCCGCCGGGGCGCAGCTCGCCGCGGACCAGGGTGCCGTCGCGCTCGAGCTCGCGCAGCGCCGCCGAAGCGTCGAGGCCGTAGCGCTCGCGTACCGCGGCGGTGGTAAACGGCCCGTGAGTTGCGCCGAAACGGCGCAGCAGCTGCGCCAGGGCATCGGGCACATCCTGCAGGAACGCGCTGGGCAGCCCGCCGGGGGGCGCGGCGCCGAGCGCGTCGCGATAGAGCCCGGCGTCGGCGGCGTCGATCCAGCGCTCCTCGCCGCCGATCCGCACCCGGGCCGCGCGACGCTCGGCCGCCAACTCGGACAGCATCCGCCCGGCGTCGAGGCCCGGGTGTACGCGGTCACCCGCCTCGGCCACGGTGAGGTCCCCGACGCGGCGCAGGACGTCGAGCAGCCCCTCGCGGTTGGCGGCCTGCGTGAGCTCGGAGAGGCACTGAAGGTCGTGCTCCACCCGTTCGAGCGCGCGGGGGTCGATCAGATCGCGCAGCTCCTCCTGGCCGAGCAGTTCGCGCAGCAGATCGCGGTCGAGCGACAGCGCAGCGGCGCGACGCTCGGCGTTCGGCGTATCGCCCTCGTACATATAGGTCGCGACGTAGTCGAACAGGAGCGAGGAGGCAAACGGCGAGGCGGTCGGCGTCTCGACCTCGACCATCGACAGCTCGCGTCGGTGCAGCCGGGTCAGCAGCTCGATCAAACCCGGTACGTCGAGCACGTCGCGCAGGCACTCGCGGTAGGTCTCGAGCACGATCGGGAACTCGCCGTACTTCTTCGCCACCTCCAGCAGCGACTGGGATTTCAGGCGCTGCTGCCAGAGTGGGGTCCGCTTCCCCGGTCGGGCGCGCGGGATCAGCAGCGCGCGGCCCGCGTTCTCGCGAAAGCGCGCCCCGAACAGCGCCGAGGAGCCGAGCTCGGCCACGACCCGGTCCTCGATCTCGTCGGGCTCGATCATCACCAGCTCGGCGCCTGGAGGGTCCTCGGCGTCGGGCAGGTGAACGATGATCCCGTCGTCGGAGTAGATCGCGTCGGACTCGAGGCCGAAATCCTCGCGAATCCGCGCGCTCAGGGCGAGCGACCAAGCGGCATGGACGCGGCCCCCGAACGGACTGAGCACGCACAGACGCCAGTCGCCAATCTCATCCCGAAACCGCTCCACGACGATCGTCCGGTCTGACGGGATCACGCGGGTGGCGGCCTGCTGCTCGGAGAGGAACTCGAGCAGGTTCTTGGCCGCGCGCCGGTCAAGATCGTAGTCGTGCTCCAGCACCTCGGCGGGCTGGTCCACGGCCCAGCGGGCGAACGCGCCGATCGCCTCGCCCAGCTCCTTGGGGCGGCCGATCCCGTCCCCCTTCCAGAACGGAACCGCGCCGGGGAGTCCGGGCGCCGGCGTGACGATCACTCGGTCCCGGCCGATCTCCTCGATCCGCCAGGTGGTGGCGCCGAGCAGGAACGTCTGGCCCGGACGGGCCTCGTAGACCATCTCCTCGTCAAGCTCGCCCACGCGGCGGCCGTCGGGCAGCGTGACCGCGTAGAGCCCACGGTCGGGGATGGTGCCCGCATTGGTGACCGCGAGCTGGCGCGCGCCCGGCCGCGCCCGGATCGTGTCGGCGATCCGGTCCCAGACGATGCGCGGGCGCAGCTCGGCGAACTCGCTGGAGGGGTAGCGGCCATCGAGCATGTCGAGCACGTTCTCGAGCTGGCTGCGCGGCAGATCAGAATAGGAATAGGTGCTGGTGATGAGCGCGTAGAGGTCTGATACCGGGACCGGCTGGTCGTCGGGCGCGGCCGCGGCGATGGCGACGATCTGCTGGGCCAGCACGTCGAGCGCGTTACGGGGCACGACGGTGGTTTCGATCGCTCCCTCGCGCATCCGCTTGGCCACCACGGCGCACTCGAGCAGGTCGCCGCGGAACTTGGGGAAGATGCGTCCCGAGCTGACGTCGCCGACCGAGTGACCCGCCCGGCCGATCCTTTGCAGCCCGCGCGCGACCGACTTGGGCGACTCCACCTGAATGACCAGGTCGACCGCCCCCATGTCGATGCCCAGCTCGAGGCTCGAGGTCGCCACCAGGCAGGGGAGCTCGCCGGCCTTGAGCGCTTCCTCAACGACTGTGCGCTCCTCGCGGGCGAGCGAGCCGTGGTGCGAACGAGCCAGCTCCTCGCCGGCCAGGTCGTTCAGCCGGATGGCCAGACGCTCGGCGGCGCGGCGATTGTTGACGAACACGATCGTCGAGCGGTGTGTCCTGATCAACTCCAGCAACTCCGGGTAGATGGCGGGCCAGATCGAGCGCCGCGTGGCCTCGCCGCCCGCCAGCGGATCCAGATCGGCAGCGGGAGTGTCGTCGGGTTCGATCATCGACTCGACGGGCACTCGGATCTCGAGGTCGAGGGGCTTGCGGATGCCGGTGTCGACGATCGTGCACGTGCGCCGCGGGCCGACGAGGAAGCGGCCGACCTCCTCGAGCGGATTCTGGGTGGCCGACAGACCGATCCGCTGGACGTCTCGGTTGGCCGCTCGGGCCAGGCGCTCGAGCGTCAACGCGAGGTGGGCGCCGCGCTTGGTGCCGGCGACCGCGTGGATCTCGTCGACGATGCACCAGCGTGTGCCCTCAAACAGGGCTTGGGCGCGGCCGGTCAGCATCAGGTACAGGGACTCGGGGGTGGTGATGAGGATGTCCGGCGGCTGGCGCAGCATCGCCTGACGCTCCTTCTGGGGCGTGTCGCCGGTGCGGACCGCCACCGTCAGGTCGGCGCCGATGCCCCGCAGCGGCGTGCGCAGGTTGCGGTCGATGTCGTAGGACAGCGCCTTGAGCGGTGAGACGTAGACGAGGCTCGTGCGCCGCTCCTTCGCCGTGGCGGGCTCGGGATTTCCGGCCAGTTGGTCGATGGCCCACAGAAACGCCGCCAGCGTCTTGCCCGACCCGGTCGGCGCCGAGACCAGCACATGCTGACCGGAGGCGATCGCCGGCCAGGCCTGGGTCTGCGCCGGAGTGGGCTGCGCGAAGGCGCCCTGGAACCATTCGCGCGTGCGGGGGCTGAAGGCTGAGAGTGGCACTATTTCGTGAGCCTAGACGGCTTGAGAGGGGGGTGCCCGGCGCGGGCGCTCGGCTCGCTCGGCCACCTCAGGCCAGCTGCTTGGCCCGGGCGAACACCTGGTCCATCATCTCCTCGGTCAGGCGGCCGGTGAACGTGTTCTGCTGGCTGGGGTGGTAACAGCCGAGCAGCGTGTATCGGTCGATCTGGACCGCGGCGTTGTGGCCGAATGTGGGCCGGGGCGCAGGCGCCGCGGCCCCGAGCTCGCGGAGCACCCGCAGCGCCGCGTCCCAGGCGAAGCCGCCGAGGCAGACAATCACGCGCACCGATGAGAGCAGGGACAGCTCGCGGACCAGGTAGGGCAGGCAGTTGTCGCGCTCGGCCGGAAGCGGGCGGTTGGCCGGTGGCGCGCAGCGAACCGCGGCGGTGATGTAGCAGTCGTGGAGTTGCAAGCCGTCCTGGCGGGAGAGCGAGTGCGGCTGGTTGGCGAAGCCCGCCCGCCACAGCGCGCCGAACAGCCAGTCGCCTGAGCGATCGCCGGTGAACACGCGGCCGGTGCGATTGCCGCCGTGGGCGGCCGGGGCCAGCCCGAGCGCGAGCACGCGGGCGCTGGGGTCGCCGAACCCGGGCAGTGGCCGGCCCCAGTACACCTCGGAGCTGAAGGAGGCTCGCTTGACCCGAGCGACCTCCTCGCGCCAGGCTACGAGGCGGGGGCAACGTCGACACGTGATGACCTCGCGCTCGAGCTCGGCGAGCCCGGCCGCCGGATCGCCTGCGCTGGCGTTCGGGCCGGCGGGACCGTGGGCGCGGGAGCCGCCGTCGGCGCTCATGAGCTTCCCGGCGCCAACACCCCCGCGATCAGCCGGTCGATCACGGGCGCGAGGTCGAGCACGTTCTCGGGCTCGCCGAGCCGCACCTGCCGGGAGACGAGCTCGGTGATCGCGCCGACGATGGCATACGCGTCGAAGGGGGACTCGAAGCGGCCGATCAGACCACGCCGGGCCGCGGCCTCATTCTCGGCGTCGAGCACCTCGGCGAACGCCTGCACGATCTGATCGCGCCGCTGGGCCGCCCGAGGCCCGGCACCGATGATCTCCACCAGCAGCGTCTGGGCGAACTCGGGGTGCTCGGCCAGCGAGGTCAGGAAGGCGCGCGTCCCCGCCTGTGTGCGCCCCGCCGCATCATTGGTGGGAGCGTTACGGACGGCGCTGGCCATCGCCTCCTGCAACACCTCGGTGGCGAGATCGAACAGCGCGAGCATGCACTCCTCCTTGTTGGCGAAGTGCTCGTAGAAGGTCGCCTTTGACATCCCCGCCCGCCGGCTGATCGACTCCGAGCTGGCGCCGGCGTAGCCGCGCTGCGCGAACTCGAGGGCCGAGGCGCGCAGCAGCCGTTCGCGTTGCAGAGGCAGCCGCACCTCCGGCGGGGGCGCGTGACGCCCTCTCGCGGCGGGCGGCCGAGCGTTCATCTCAGATCTTCAGCGAGCGCCCGTAATGGCGCTCGTAATACTCGCGATAGGCGCCGGAGCGGATCGTCTCCCACCACCAAGCGTTGTCACGATACCAATCGACCGTCCGTGCCAACCCGTCCACAAACCGCGTCTGCGCCTCCCAGCCGAGCGCGCCCAGCTTGGCCGAGGAGAGCGAGTAGCGGCGGTCGTGGCCCGGACGGTCGGTGACGTACTCGATCAGTGACTGATCCGCGCCCGTCAACTCGAGGATTCGCGTCACCACGACCATGTTCTCGCATTCGTCGGGGCCGCCACAGTTGTAGGCCTCGCCGGGGACCCCGTGCGCCAGGGCATGGCCGATCCCGCGTCCGAAATCCTCCACGAACAGCCAGTTGCGGATGTTGCGCCCGTCACCGTAGACGGGCAGTTGATCCCCCGCCAGCGCGTTGAGGATCATCAGTGGGATCAGCTTCTCCGGGTACTGATACGGCCCGTAGTTGTTCGACCCTCGGCAGATCACCGTTTCCAGCCCGTAGGTGTGGAAGTAGCTCGACACGAGCAGGTCGGCGCCCGTCTTGGTCGCGCTGTAGGGGCTCGAGGGCTGCAGCGGGGAGGCCTCGGTGAACGATCCGGTCGCGATCGAGCCGTACACCTCATCGGTGGAGACCTGCACGTAGCGCAGGCCACGCTCGCGCGCGGCCTCGAGGAGCACGTGGGTGCCCTGCATATTGGTGACGATGAAGCCCTCGGAGTCGGCGATCGAACGGTCAACGTGCGTCTCGGCGGCGAAGTTGACGATCGCCTCGCAGGGCGAGTGGGTGCCGATCGCCTCCGCCACCGCGACCGGATCCTCGATCGCGCCATGGACGAAGCGGATCTCGGACAGCACGTCGTGCAGGTTCTCTCGCCGCCCCGCGTAGGTGAGCTTGTCGAGCACGGTGACCTCGTCTCCGTGTTCGCGCACCCGAAGTCGCACGAACGTCGAGCCGATGAAACCGGCGCCCCCGCACACGAGCAGCTTCATGCCGCGCCCACCCGGGTGGCCAGGAACTCCGCCAGACCGTCGTTCCAATCCGGCAGACCGGGCAGCTCCGATCCGCGCTCGGTGCCGAGCACGCTGAAGGCGGGGCGGGGCGCCGGACGGGCCAGGTCGGCCGTGCGCCCCGGCTTGACATCGCAGTCCTGGCCCGACCGAGCGACGATCTCGCGGGCAAACTCATACCACGAGCACTGTCCGCCGCCGGCCACGTGCACGACCCCGATGGGAGGGGGGCCGGAGCCTCCGGCGAGCTCGATCAGGGCCCCGGCGAGGTGCCCGGTGAAGGTGGGGCAGCCGATCTGATCCTCGACCACGGTCAGCTCGTCGCGCTCGGCCGCGAGCCGCAGGATCGTCGCGGGGAAACACGGCCCGCCGGCGCCGAACAGCCAGGAGGAGCGGACGATCGTGTGACGGTCCGGCGCCGCTTGGGCGACCGCGCGCTCGCCCTGAAGCTTGGAGCTGCCGTAGACCGATCTCGGCCCGACGGGGTCGGATTCGACGTAGGGCTGATGCTTGAGGCCGTCAAAGACGTAGTCACTCGAGATGTGGATCGTCCAGGCCCCGGCCTGCGCAGCCGCCTGCGCGACGTTGCCGGCTCCGGGACCGTTGATCGCGTGTGCCGCGTCGGAAGCCTGCTCAGCACCGTCGACGTCGGTCCAGGCCGCGCAGTTGACGACCACCTCGGCGCGTGCGCTCTCCAGCGCCGCGGTGACCGCGTCGGGACTGGTCACGTCGACCTGAGAACGGGCCAGCGGGACCACGTCGTGGCCGGCGTCTCGCGCTGCGCTGGTGACCTCCTGACCGAGCAGGCCGGCCGAACCCGTGATGACGATCCGCATCCGGGGCCAAGGGTAGACGGTGCTCGCCGCGGCGCGTGTACTTCGGCCGGGCGATCTGGGCGAGCCGGGCGCAGGGCGGGCAGGAGAGGCGTCTACTCCACTTGGCCAAAGCCACCAGAGTGCGGGTTGGCCGGGTGCGTGTGGCAGCGGACACGCGTAACAGGTACACCTTCACAAGATGCCCGACGCGATCGAAATGAGGCCGATCGAGAATTACCACGTTCCGGCCGGCTGCTGCGACGAGCTGCTGGCCGACGACGGGACCCCGCTGCCTCACGCCGTGTCGCTGATCGAGGCCCTGCAGCGGCTCGGTCCTGAAGCGCTGCACGCGGCGGGGCAGCGCCGCGACACGATCTTCATGCAGCAGGGGATCACGTTCGAGATTGCCGGCAGCGACGGCGAGCGCCGCGACCGTCCGTTCCCGCTCGATCTCGTGCCGCGGGTACTCACCGCAGCCGAGTGGACCACGATCAAACGCGGTCTGGCGCAGCGGATCCGGGCCTTGAACGCGTTCGTCGACGACGTGTACCACGCCCACGAGATCGTGCGCGCGGGGATCGTCCCGTGGTCGCTGATCGTCAGCCGTCCGAGCTTCGCCCGACCGGTGCACGGCGTGCGCGCGCCCGGCGGCGTCTACTGCCACGTGTCCGGGTGTGACCTGGTCCGGGGTGGCGACGGTCGCTGGCGGGTGCTGGAGGACAACGTTCGCACGCCGTCGGGCATCTCCTACGTGCTCGAGAACCGCGTTGCGATGACTCGACTGGTGCCCGAGCTGTTCGCCGGTCATCGAGTGCGCGCGGTCGATGGCTATCCGTCGCTGCTGCTCGACGCGCTGCGCGCCGTCGCGCCCGCCGCGGAGGGCCATCCCACCGTGGTCGTGTGGACCCCGGGACCGCTGAACTCGGCCTACTTCGAGCACGCGTTCCTGGCCCGCCAGATGGGCGTCGAGCTGGTTGAGGCGAGCGACCTGGTGGTGCGCGACGCGGTCTGTTACATGCGCACGACCGCCGGTCTGCAACGGGTGCACACGATCTACCGACGGGTGGACGACGACTTCATCGACCCGCTCGAGTTCCGGCCCGACTCACTGCTCGGCGTCCCGGGGCTGGTGCGCGCGTACCGAGCGGGCACGGTGGCAATCGCCAACGCGATCGGAACCGGGGTTGCCGACGACAAGGCGATCTACCACTACGTGCCGGAGATGATCCGGTTCTACATGTCAGAGGAGCCGATTCTCGACAACGTGCCCACCTACCTGCTCTCCGACGATCTGATCCGCAAGGAGGTGCTGGCTCGATTGGCCGAGCTGGTGGTCAAGCCGACCTCGGAGTCGGGCGGCAAAGGGGTCTTCATCGGTCCCCAGGCGAGCTTGGCCGAGCTTGAGTATCAGGCGCGTCTGATCGAGGACCAACCGAACCAGTTCATCGCCCAGGAACTGGTTCACCTTTCCACTGCGCCGACGGAGACGGGCGACGGCATCCTGGCTCCCCGCCACGTCGACTTGCGCCCGTTCGCGGTGTTCGGCGATGAGATCCGGATCGTCCCCGGAGGACTCACGCGCGTCGCCCTGCGAGCCGGATCGATGATCGTGAACTCATCCCAGGGCGGCGGATCGAAGGACACCTGGGTGCTGGACGACGAAACCCAGAGCGAACTCTCGCCCGGAACCCTGCCCACGCACCGTCCGCCCCGGCTGCCGGACGTTCGTTACGGCGGCTGGCACGGCCAGGAACAGCAGCAGCAGCAACAACAACAGCAACGACAGCAGTCAGCGGGCCCCGGCCCCGGCCCCGTCGCGGCGCACTAGCTCGATGCTGGCCCGGATCGCGCAGGAGCTGTTCTGGCTCGGCCGCGACGTCACCCGCGCGGAGCACACCGCTCGCATGCTCGACGGGGCCTTTCACGCTGACGTCGCCGGGGTCTCAGGCGAGCGCGGAATCGCCTTGAGCTGGGAAGGCGTCGTGGCCACGATCGGCGCCAAGCCGCCGGTCCCGGGCGAGGAGGAACCGGCCCTGCCTGATCCCGAGCCGCTCGGACGTGGCGAGGTCGCGCGGCTGCTGACCCTTGACACCGACAGTCCCGCGTCGGTCGTGTCGTGTGTGGCTCGCGCCCGCGAGCGGGGCCGCACGTTACGCGACGTGATCTCGACCGAGATGTGGGAGGCGCTGAACTCCTTCTATCTGTCGCTCGGCCGCTACGACCTCGACGCGGCGGTCCGGACCGGCCCGTATTCGGTCTACCAGGAGGTCAAGGAGCGCTGCGCCTTGTTCTGGGGGCTGGTCGACCGGACAATGCTCCGGGATGAGGGCCGGGCGTTTCTCGAGGCCGGAGACCGGATCGAGGAGGCCGACATGGTCTTGAGGATGCTCCGCGTGACCGTGCCCACGGGGTCGCTGGATGACGGTTACGAGAACGAGGCGCTCGGGCTCCTGCACGCGGTGGGCGGCTTTCAGGCCTACCGTCGGGCGGTCCGCTACCCACCCACGGTCGGTTTCGTCGTGCGTTTCCTGCTCTTCGACGGCTCCTATCCGAGTTCGGTGGCATCGTCGGTCGAGTCGCTGCGCAACGCGCTGTTCGCGGCCGACGCGCAGCCGCGCTCCTCGCCGCCGGTGTTGCGCCTGGGCCGGCTGATCGCCGATCTCGAGCTTCAGCGTCGGGCGCCCGACGCCGGCGACGCGTTGACCGAGACGCTCAAGCGGGTACAGGATGAACTCGAGCTGGTCGATCACGACATCGACACCCGCTACTTTGCTATCGCGGCACTATCAGCGGTGCATCTGTAGGTAGGGCCATGCCGTCCGAGATGAACTTCGCCATCCGCTACCTGACCAACTACGAGTACGACGCCGACGTCGTCGACAATCTGAACGCGCTGCGCGTCCGGCCGGCCGCGAACGGGCACCAGCGCTGCGACGAGTTCGGCGTGCGGCTCACGCCCGAGGTTCGGTTGCACCGCCACGCCGACTACTTCGGCACCGAGGTGGTCGAGTTCGAGGTCTCCCGGCCCCACCGGCATCTGACGATCGACGTACGCGCCCGGGTGAGCACCAAGAATCCTGAGAGCCCCCCATACGCCACCTGGGACGCGCTGCGCGACCCCGGCTATCGCGAGGCGGGCGGGGAGTTCCTGCTGCAGACCGACGACGCCCCCAACCATCCCGCGCTCGCCGAGCTGCTGGCGACCACACGGGCGGCGTCCACGCCGCTGGCCACGGTGCTGCTGACCTCCGAGCTGATCGCCGACCGGTTTGAATACCGCCAGGGGGCCACGTATGTCGACTCCAAGATCGTCGACCTGTTCGAGGCCGGCGCGGGCGTGTGCCAGGACTTCGTCCACCTCGGACTGTGCCTGCTGCGTCACCATGGCATCGCCGCCCGCTACGTCTCGGGCTACCTGTATGCCGGCGGCTCGGGTGAGAGCCAGGAGTCGGTGGAGGTCGACACGCATGCGTGGCTGGAGGCGCTCCTGCCGGTGCCCGGCGGCAGCGAGCCGGTGTGGGTCGGCACCGATCCGACCAACCGGGTGCTCGCGCAGGAATCTCACGTCAAGATCGGCCATGGGCGCCATTACGCCGACGTGGCCCCGATCAAGGGTGTCTATCGCGGCGGCGCGAGCGCCAAGCTCGAGGCGAGCGTGACGATGACGAGGCTGGAACGCGCGGACCCGGCGTCAATCGCGCGGTCCTGATCGGCCCCGGCATCCGGTCCTGATCTGCCCCGGCATGCGAGCGGGGCATAATCGGGGTCGTGCGCACACGTGGCATCGCGGCGCTCGCGCTGCTTCCGTTCCTCGGTGCAGGCTGCGGCCAACTGCAGGCAACCGCCACGTCGCCGAGTGGACACGATGCCCCGAGTTCACTCGGGCAGACCGTGACCAGCCTGCACTCCCACCCCCAAGCGATCGAGCCGGTGGCCGGGGCCGCGGCGCCATCGGCCGCGCCTTCCCCGGGCCCGACCGAGGTCAGCGTCGGGTCCAGCACCGGCGGCGCGCTCCCGCAACCGACATCGATCGCCCAGATCCGCGAACAGCTGGCTGAGAGCGGCATGACCGCCAGCCCCAACCAGGCCACGCTCACCCCCGATGGCCTGGCGGTCGCGCCGATCGATGCGCCGCCGGCGGTCCAGGCGGTGATCACGGCCGGCAACGAGATCGCCCGTCTTCCCTACCGCTACGGCGGGGGTCATCTGACCTACGAAGACACGGCGTATGACTGCTCGGGCTCGATCAGTTACGTCTTCGCCGCTGCCCACCTGCTCAACCGGATCGTGGTATCCGGCCAGCTCGAGAACTGGGGCGAACCCGGTCCGGGCAAGTGGATCACCGTGTTCGCCAACGCCGGCCACACCTTCATGTACGTCGCGGGATTGCGCTTCGACACGGTCGCGCTCGCCGAGACCGGTTCGCGCTGGTCAGACACGCCGGCGGATGAGCCCGACCTGAGCACGTTCGCGGTCCGCCATCCGGTTGGCCTATAGGACTGTTTTGGAGTCTGACGAGCGAGTCAAAGTCCCGCAGGCGAGCGCGTGAGAACGGGGTGGCCTTGAGGGCCACCCCGTGTGCTGTCCTTCGGTTGCTGGGTGTGGATTAGCCGGCGGAGGCGAAGTTGCCGTTGCTGCTGCCGACGGTGAGGATCTGGACCTGGTTGCCGTTGAGGGCGTTGATGAAGCCGTGGGATGAGTTGCCGGCGGCGGCGGTGTTGCTGTAGCTGCCGGAGCGGGAGTAGCAGCCGCCCATCAGCTCGCGGGCGGGGAGTTGCTCGGCGAGCTGGCTGTCGAGGTCGTGGGTGGTGAGTTCGCGCATGGTGCTTCTCCTCTTGATAGTGGTGCGGGTTGTGGTGTCGGGCGGGGCGTAGGCTTCGCTGTCGCCCGGCATCCGGTGTTGCGTCTTGGTTGTAGGTTGCCTGGGTTTGCGGGGGGCGTTGGGGGAGGTTCATCGGGTTGGGGTGGGGGTTTTTGTGCCTGGTCCCGCGGCGAGGGTCGCGTCGACGCGCGTGTTTTTGAGCGCGAGGGTGCTGCCGGTGCGTCGGCAGATGAGCAGGTAGGTGAGGGTGATCCCGGCGACGGGGAGGAGCAGCATCGCGGCGC
>Ga0302235_10000933_pt1 | contig 22348 bp, 19 predicted proteins | sample II_Palsa_N3_3_FD_193577 | JGI IMG/M metagenome (GOLD analysis project Ga0302235, IMG submission 193577) | Peat permafrost microbial communities from Stordalen Mire near Abisko, Sweden - II_Palsa_N3_3 | ecosystem: Environmental > Terrestrial > Soil > Palsa > Peat permafrost | place: Sweden...
GCCCTTCACCGAGGTCTCGACCGAGCTTGACCGGCTGGGCGACACCGATCCCGGCTGGTGGGCGCTGGGCAAGCTGGTGGCCTACAGCCTGCAGGACCGGCCGTTCGTGCACCTGGACACCGACGTCTTCTTGTGGCAGCCGCTGCCCGCCCGGATCACCGGCGCACCGGTGCTGGCCCAGCATCCGGAGATCTACCCCGCGGACGACGCCCGGTGCGGGCCGCGCCTGGTCGAGGACGCCTTCGCGCGCGCCGGGCTGAGCCTGCCCGCCGAGTGGGAATGGTCGCGGTCGCGGTCGGCGCGGCGCATCCGCGAGTCCAACTGCGGGATCCTCGGCGGGATGAACGCCGCCTTCATCCAGTACTACGCCCGGCTGAGCCTCGATCTCGTGCTCAACTCCCGGCACGCGCCGGCCTGGGCGGCATTTCCCGCTAAGGCCAGCCTCAACACGACCGTGGAACAGTTCCTCCTGCCGGCCTGCCTCGACTTTCACCGGTTCCACCCGGGCTCGCCGCACCGCGGGATCTACCAGCGCTACCTGTTCCCTTCGGCCGGCGCGGCCTTCGACCCGGCCGAGGCGGCCCAGCTCGGGTTTACTCACCTGATCGCAGGAGCGAAGATGGATGCGCGGGTCACCAGCCGCCTGGAGGCGCGGGTCCGACGGGAGGACGCGGCGTTCTACCGGCGCTGCAAGCGCATCGCCGGATCGGTCCGTGGAGGTATGCCATGACAGCGACGGCCAGCCGGGCCACGGTCACCCGCAAGCCCGCGCCGAAGGCGATGCCGCCAGCACCGAAGACGGTACGGCGGGTACCGCGACGGGACAGCGCGCCGACGGGGCAGGGTCCGGCAACGATGCTGCCGGACGTCAGCCGGGTACCCGTTGATCCTCGGCAGGCCCCGGCCGCGGCGTGGCCCACGCCGATCCAGCGCTGCGGGATCGGCTCGTCCTGCGACTGCCCGCCGCACGAGAAGCTGGCCGGGATCCAGCGTGACCTGAGCCGCTCCACCGCGGGCGGCGGCACTCCGCTGCCCAGTGGTACCCAGGCCATGATGGCACAGGCGCTCGGCGGTGACTTCGCAGCGGTACGGGTACATACCGGGCCGGGTGCGGACCATGTCGCTACTACGCTGCAGGCCCGGGCCCTGACCGCGGGGACCGACATCCTGTTTCGTACTGGTGCATACCGGCCGGGTACTCCCGGCGGCGACCGTCTGCTGGCGCATGAGCTGACTCATGTCGCCCAGCAGGCTCGAGGTATGCCACGCAGCGGCCTCGACGGCGGAGCCGCAGATCCACTGGAGGCAGCGGCCACCCGGGCCGCCGGTCAGGTGGTCCCGGCGCGTCACGAGGTGCCGATCGTGCTCCCGGAACGGGAACGGCACGGTCTGACAGCCGGTTCGCATCCGGCTGCGATCTCGATGCTGGGTGCCGGCCGCTCGCTCACGCCTGCTGAGAGCCGCACGTTCCCCGGCTGGAGTGACGTGCTTGACCATGTCCGTGTCCACGATGACCCGGCGGCACAACTGGTCGCCGCGCTTGTCGGCGACGCCGGCCTAGCGGTCGGCCACGACATCGTGCTAGGTCACGGTGCCGGCCGTTCCGCCGACCGGGACTGGCTGCTCGCACACGAACTCACCCACGTCATGCAGCAGCGTGCCGTCGCACCGCGCCCGGCGTCATCCGACCCCGAACGCGAGGCCGAACGCGTGGCCGATCTCGCCGTCCGGGGTGACCGGGGCGTAACGCTCGCGCGGCCGGGGGCCGCGCCTGTCGGCCTCGCCGAGGCGAAGATCTTCGAGTACACCAAAGACCTGCCCGATAACATGCTGCTCGTGGTCGACGTGGACGACGGCGATCACGTCGGCGGCTGCGTCCGCGCGATCGTTCCTCATGTCGGAGTGAAGGTAATTCTCAAGGGCGTGCCGAAAGCCGCGGGTAACCAGCTCTTCAACATTCACGCGGGAATCATGACCAACCCAGCAGGGGAAACCTGCTTCTTCTTTTACGAGAGCGTGTCGGGCCTGTGCGAGATGAAATGCTTCCCCACCCTGGATGAACTCAAGAAGGCTATCGGTGAACTTCGGGATTGGCTGGAAGAGAAGATCGAGCAATTGCTCAAGGCTTTGCTGCCGGCGGCCGCGGCCGCGCTACTCGCCTACCTCATTGCGGACGCCATCGTGGCCGCCCTGGCGGCGGGCGGGATCCTGGTCCTGGCGTGACCACGTCCCGCTGCGACTTCCTCGACCACACGCGACTCCGAGATTCGCCTGCGTTGCGGACACTGGCTGTCGATAAGCTATTCGAAATAGCTCTTGAGGGTAGCGCGAGATTTCGCCTTGAATTCAACGCTCACCGGCTCCTGCCCATTCTGGGCCCCGCCTGCACAGCGGCGCTGCTTCCTGGCCAGGCTGCATCCGCCCGGGGCCCGCTCGAACGACGTGACGAGTCGCTCGACCACGACCGGGCGCGACTGCTGCGTAAGGTGATGTCATTCGGGCCGGGCGAGTGGCCGGACCCGCCCATTAACTACATCAACCGGGTCATACTCTTCGACCGGCAAGGAAAGATCATCCTGCGAGCCAGCGACAGTGCTGAGTTCATCCTGTTCGCGCTGCCGCCGGAAAGGCGAGATGCCCTCGTCGAGGGGTACAGGGCAGCTGGTATCCCAGCAAACATCATCGAGCCGGTCGATGTCGACATCAACGCCGCGGTCCAGCCCTTATGTTTACGACTTCATATTGCCGCGCGAGCTCGCCCGACCCGTGAGACGGTGAACAGCTACTCTCGACGACCGGCCTGGATACGGTCGGCGGCCGAGGGCGAGACCTTGGCGGTTACGTAGTTGACCGGAACGTAGCGCTCTCCTCGGCGGTTGAGGAAAAGGATGCCGTCTTCCCCCGGGTCTAGCCTCAGCAGACTCGTTGGTGCGTCCGACTGGAGGAACTCGACCTCGATCCGACTGCCGGGCGACGCGCCCTTGAGGACACGGTCGATCTCAGCGACCGCGACAAGGCGGCTGAACTCCACCTCTTCTCCATGGACCAGATATCTAATCCGGGCCTCCTGCGATACCTGGATGACGTGGACGAGGAGGATGAAATCGGCGAGTGCGGTCAGACGTGACAGATCGGGCTCGGTCGCGATCGAGCCGGGAAACGTGCCCGGGAAGGGCGCTGCCCGCACCGGGCGAGTCCCTACGGCTCCACCGCGGACGTCGATTTCGGCGGTGGCGGCGAGGGGGGAAAGACACCGGGCGCGGGGGCAGGTGTGCCCGGTGAGGGACTTGTGACGTTCAGGTGCTCACCATGGTCGAGATACTTCTGCAAGGTGTCGGACTGGACACGCGTTCCCCTGCCTGGGGTGGTGCTGCCGATGTACCAATCCTGGCCCCAATGCTGTTCTTTGGTAGCGCCAAGCGGTGATTTCGGCGCTTGAGGAGCAGGCGTTCGGCCAGCTCCTTCTCCCCCGATCAGGTCATCGAACGTCGTCCCTGGCACAGCTAGACCACCAGCGGGCCCGCGCCGCCAATCGCAAGCAGCGTCGTCCTTGACCACGTCGGACGTCCACTGCTCGTTGACCTCGTACCCGTTAATCGGATTCCCTTTGTCGTCAACCGCTTCATAGGTGACTCGCGATTCGTAACCCCATGACGCACTTGCCGCGTGGCTGGTCCCCCGCGGGCGAAGGCTGCGTGGAGAGGCCGATGGGAGCTGGTCGTTCTCCGGCACCGGAGCTTTCTCCTCCGGTGACCCGCCGTCACCGCCGAGCCCGCTCGGGACCGGATAGGCCGCAGCAGCGAGGCGGTTCACGGCGCCGACTTGACGGGTGCCCACCGGGTTGCGCACGCCCAGACGCTGCTCTCCGTAACCTCGCACCCGCCCGTCCGCATGCAGGTTGGCGACACCGACCGTCACATCGTCAGCACCCCTGCTCGCGCCGATGCTGCGAACGTCGATGCGGTTGTTGTCTGTCACGACCACGCGAGTGGCCCCGGGCCGCTCCCCGAGCGCGGCCTTGTCAGCGCCTTCGAGGACTTGCCACTCAAACACGCCCTCCGACGCTGTGCCGGCGCTCGCGGTGACGACAGTCGGGAGGGGGCTCTCGTGCGGTTCGCCGCTGAAATACCAGAGAGTGTCGCTCATGCGTGTGTCCAGCCTGGCGGGAATCCGCGCCGCACCTGCGTCCGTGTTCGCGGGAATCTGGGTAAAGTCGTACCCGAAGCGCGACTGTGCCCGCGGCACTCGGCCCTCACCGCCCTCGTGCTGCCTTCCGCGGGCGCGCATTCGCCGGAACGAGGACCTACTGGCCGCGCTCACCGCCGATGAGGCTACGTCCTTGGGGCTACTGCGCACATGTTCCATTGCGCCACCTTCCTCAACGGGCCCACGCGAATCCCGGACCGCCCCATGATCTGCGGCGGGCGCGTGCCAGTATCCGGGGCACCCTCCTTTCAAGGGTAGACCTTTTGTGTTCCGTGCTCCATCGTCCGGGTTTTCCAGGACCAGGTCTCAGCTTGGGCTGGACCACGAACTACGGACCGTTCAGAATAATGATCTTGATCTGACCTTCGCCGAGGTGAATTCGGACAACGGCAGCGCTACGGGTGTATTTTTTGGCCGCTTCTCGCCTCCTTACTTGTGGCGCAGCAGGTTCGTCGAAGGGCCTCAGCGATGCTTCCCGCAGATCCGACTTGGCATGCTATGGGCGTGGATCCCGGTGGGCGGGCCGCCCGCCCGGCCCGGGTGTTCGTCGGCCGGGTGCCGGAGCTGGCCGCGCTGGCCGTCGCGCTGGCCGGCGCGCGGGCGGGAGACCCGCAGGTGGTGATGGTTCAGGGGGAGGCCGGGATCGGCAAGTCTTCGCTCGTCGTGGAGTTCCTCGGCGGCCAGCGAGGACTGACGACGGTGGCCGCCAGCGGCGAGCCGGCCGAGACGGTGCTGCCCTACGGGGTGGTTCAGCAGCTGGCGGCCGGAGCGGCGGCAGCATCACCCGGCGTTCTGGCCGGACTGGAGCTGCTATCCCACGGCCCGGACCCGGGCGCGGATCCGCTGGCGGTCGGCGTGGAGCTGCGCGCGCTGATCTCGTCGCTGCCGGGCAAACAGGCGGCCGCGGTGGTCATCGAGGACCTGCAGTGGGCCGATCTGCCGTCGGCCAGGGCGCTGCTGTTTGCCTGCAGGCGGCTGGGCGCGGACCAGGTGCTGATGATCCTCACCGGCCGGCCCGAGGCGACGTCGCAGCTGGGCGAGGGGTGGACCCACTTCATCAGCGGCGACCGGCGCGCATCTGTCGTAACGCTCAGGGGACTCGATGCCGGGGAGCTGGGGACGCTCTGCCGGCGGCTCGGCCGGACGGAGCTTTCCGAGCGAACGGTAGGGCGGCTGGCCGACCATACCGGCGGTAACCCGCTGCTGGTGCGTGCGCTGCTCGACGAGCTGGCCGATGACGAGCTGAGAGGAACGGGCGGGTCTTTCCGCGCGCCCAGGTCGCTGGCCGGCCTTATCCTGCCGCGACTGGCCGCGCTATCACGGCCGGCCCGTGACCTGGTGGTGGCCGCGTCGGTGCTCGGTGAGCATGCCGCCCTGGCCGATGCAGCCACCGTAGCCGGTACGGCTGAGCCGGCCGCGGCGCTCGACAAGGCGGAGCGGGCAGGTCTGCTGGTCGAGCGGGACACGCCGTCGGGCCGGGCGGTCTCGTTCCCGCATCTGCTGATCCGCCAGGCGGTCTATTACGATCTGGGGGCCGAACGGCGTCGGCGGCTGCACCTGCGCGCGGCGGCGATCATGGGAGGCCAGGAGGCGCTCGCCCACCGGGTCGCCGCGGCCGCCGGTCCGGACGCGGAGCTGGCCGCCGATCTTTGCGCCGCGGCGGCCACCGCGACGGACGCAGGCCAGCTGCTCCTGGCGGCAAGGTACCTGCAGCAGGCCGCGGCGGTGACCGTGCGCGGGCCGGACCGGGACGAGCGCGCGCTGTCAGCCTTCGAGCTGCTGGTGCGAGCGGCCGACGTGGCCGCCGCTGATGCTGCCCGGCCCGTGATCGAGCAGCTACCCGCCAGCGGCCGCCGGGACACGGCGCTCGGCCAGCACGCGCTGCTGGCGGCGCGCCCCGGAGATGCGGAGGTACTGCTGCGGGCGGCGTGGGACGCCCATGAACGGGTGCGGCAGCCAAGCGTGGGCGGGGAGGCGGCGCTAGGGCTCGGCATGCTGCTCAAGATGTCCGGAGCGCACGCCGAGGCCGCTTCGTGGCTGGACCGCGCGCTAGACACCGGTACCGGCAGCGAGCCGTGGTATGACGCCGCGCGTTGCATCCGGTCGTTGTCCTTCGCGCTGAGCGGTGACGTCGGACGCGCGCTCGGCCTGTTCGACGACCTGCCCGGGCGGTCGGCGATGGTGCCCGCCGCCCGGACCGACGCGCTGGCCTTCCGTGGCGTGGCCCGGCTATGGGCCGGCGACCTCCAAGCCGCAGCGGAGGACCTTGCGCTGGCGGTGAACCGGATCAGGGCCGGGGTACAGGTCCGGTTCCCCTGCCGGGCGCTGGCCTTCCTCGCCGGGGCCGAGTTCAGGCTGGGGCGCTGGGATGACGCTCGGGCCCATGCCGAGCTGGCCGTGGCCCTGGCCTGCGATACGAACTGCGCCTACGACCTGGCCTTGGTGCATAGCGCGGCGGTTCCGGTGGCCGCCTGCCGTGGTGACTGGGCCGCCGCGGACGGCCACGCGCAGGCCGCCGAGCAGGCGGCGCGGGCGTTCGGCGGTTTCGCCGCCATTCTGGCTGCGTCGGCGCGTGGCATCTTGGGCCTGGCCAGGGACGACCCGGATGAGGTTCGGCATGGCGCAGCGCTGGCGCTCGGCGTGCCGCAGATCGATCACTACGATCCGGCCGCGTTCTGGTGGTGCCCGGCGCAGGCCTGGGCGCTGATCCGCACCGGTCGCCTGCGCCAGGCGGAGGTGATCCTGGCGGTCATCGAGGCCCGGGCGGGCCGCCGTGCCGATAGCGTGGCACTGATCCAGGCCGCGTGGCTGCGCGGCTCGCTGGCCATGGCATGCGGTGACCTCGACCAGGCCGACGAGGTGCTGCGGACCGCCCGCTTCGCGTCCCGCGGCCAGCCGTTGCCGTTCCACCGCGGGCTGCTGGATCTTGAGCACGGGCGGTGCCTGTCCCGGCTGCAGCGGCACGGAGATGCGGTCGATGCGGTGCGTGCCGCCCATGAGGCCTTCAGCATTCTAGGGGCACAACCCTTCATGCGGGCCAGCGAAGCCGAGCTCCTGGATTCCGGCCTGCGGCCGCGGCCAGGCGGCGACTCGGGCCTGCCCGGGCTCACCTCCCAGGAACTGCGGGTCGCGCGGCTGGTGGCGTCCGGCCTCTCCAACCGCGAGGCCGCCGCCCAGCTGTACCTGAGCCCCAAGACCGTCGAGTACCACCTCGCTCACGCCTTCACGAAGCTCGGCGTCCGCAGCCGTCATCAGCTCACGACGCGGATCCGTGACCGGGAAAGCCCAGGGAACCCCGGTTAGGGAAGAAACCAGGGAATACCCGGACGCCAGCCGGGCAGATGAAGCCGTAGCCTGCGCTGGTACGGATACGTCCGGCGAGCGACAGTCCGGTGGCCAGCCCCGGGATGGAGGCGGAGCATGCGGCTCGTCCTTGACATCACCAAGACGCGCCTCGGCCGTTACGAGGGCCGCGTGACATTGCCGGGAATCGGTCGCCAGCAGGATTTCGCGGGCATTCTGGAGCTACTGGCGATCCTTGAGGAGCACCTCGGACCCGAAGACGTCCGGCCAGCCGGGCGCGAAAACGGCACCGACCCGATCATCGATGAGATGGGCCCGTCCTGATCCTGCGCTGGAATCAGCGTCCGTTTCGGCAGAAAAAGCGGATCAGCCGCCGAGGGCGAGCGCCGCGGCGATCGAGCTGGGTGAGCAGCTTCTGAACGACACGTTGAGGTGCCCTCCGGCCGGGAGTTGCCGGACCGCTGCCACCGCTCTGGCCGACAGCGTGCCGTCCGGTCCGGCCTGGCCAACGGCGAAGATGGTGGCGCCGGCCGGCAACTGGCCCAGGCTGGCGTGGGGCACGACGACCAGCGTGTCACCGGAGGTGGTTACCGGAACCCGGGTTCCGGCGGATGTGACGAGGGTGAAACCAGCGGTGCTCGCGTCACCCACCGTCCCCCGGACGGCGACGAGGCCCGGTGGGTTCACCGCGCTGAACGGCGGCCCGACGGTGACGATGGCGGCCGCGATCGTCCCGTCGGAGCTGGAGCCGCGCACATCGACGGTCGCCCCGTCCGTGATGTCGCTCAGCAGCGTTCCGGACAGGCTCATGAACGTGGACGCCGCCGTGGTCACGGTCACCGGCTGGCCGCTGGCCGTCTTGATGACCAGGCTTGTCCCGTTCACCTGCGCCAGCGTCCCGGTGGCCTCCTCGAGCGTGACGCATCCGCTGACCGCGGTGAGTTCCGTGCCGGACGCGTGCGGGGCCAGGGCGGCGGATATCCCGTAGCTGGCGCCGCCGAGGAGGACGAGCGCGGCCGCCACGCTGGCGACCAGTATCTTGCGTCGGCCCAGATCCGCCAGGACGCGCCGTCCGGTGCGCCGCGGCCGGGCCGACTGTGCTGCCTGCGGTAGGTCGGCCGTCAGGTCGCGGACCCCGCCGGCGACGAGGTTCCACCGGTTCGCCTCGAGCTGGCAGTGCTCGCAGCGGGTCAGGTGTTCCCGGGCCCGGTCAGCTATCGCCTGGCCGGTGACCTCGGCGATCAGGTCCTCAAGGTCCAGATGGGCGTCGGCATGGCCTGTGTTCATCGGTTCTGGCCTTTCTCGGTAAGTACCCGGCCCAGTGCGGTGCGCGCCGCGGTAAGGCGGCTCTTCACGGTCCCGACCGGGATCTCCAGCACGCCGGCGACCTCGGGGAGGCTGAGCCCGGAGCCGAAGACCAGGCCCAGTACCTCGCGGTGGGATTGCGCGAGCTCCCGGATCGCACCCGTCACTTCGGCCAGTTCCGCCCGGTCCAGGGCCGTGACCTCCGGCCCGGGACCGGAACTCGGCTGATCGGCCAGGTAGGCGTTATCCACCAGCCGCAGCCGATGGCCTCGCAGCCGATCCCGGGTCTGCCGCCGGGCGATGGCGATCACCCAGGACCGCACCGACGACTCGCCCCGGAAGGAACCCGCGCCGCGCCAGACGGCGAGCATCGTGTCCTGCACGATCTCCTCGGCGAGCACCCGCTCCCCGGTCACCAGCAGAACCTGCCCGAGCACGACCCGGCCGTGCTCGCGGTAGAACGTGGCCATCGCGTCCTCGTCGCCCTGACCGATCTTGCCCAGCAACGCAGCGTCGTCGCAGTCACCGTCGTGATCGGCGGTGAAGGTCGCTGCGGCGGCGTCCCGGTGCGGATCGTTCATCTGTGACCTTCCCGAAGGCTTCCCTTGAAGAGTAAGTAGCAACGGGTGACGACGCGGTTCGGCTCACCGCCGAGGTTTCTCGTGAGCTGAGCCCGACGAAACGGATCATCACGACTACCTGATCTGACGGTGTGCAGCCGGGCCGCGCAGGGCAGGCTTTGAAACGGCCTTCCGAAGGCCTTCCGACGGCCACGGCGCCTTCCGACGGCGGCCGTCTGGCTCTTATCCTCCCGACGAACGAAAGGTTCCCCTGTGCCAGAGCGACCGATCATCGTCTTCGATGTCAACGAGACCCTGCTCGACCTAGACGCGATCCAGCCCGTCTTTGACCGGATTTTCGGCGACCCTGCCGCCATGCGCCTGTGGTTCGCCGGGCTGATCACCTACTCCGAGGCGCTCACACTGGCCGGCGTCTACGTTCCGTTCACCGACATCGGCGGTGCCGTGCTCCGGATGCTGGCCGCCACCCGCGGTATCAAGATCAGTGATGCCGACGCGGCCGAGCTCACCGACCGGTTCGCCACCATGCCACCCCACCCCGAGGTCCCCGCGGCCCTGCGCCGGCTCCGCGACCACGGCTTCCGGCTGTTCACGCTCACCGACAACACCCTGGCGATCTCCGGGCGGCAGTTGGAGCGGGCGGGTGTGATCGACCTGTTCGAGCGCCGGTTCAGCGTCGATGAGACGGTGCGCCGCCACAAGCCGGCGCCGGAGGCCTACCACTCCGTAGCCGCCGCACTCGGGGTCGATCCGGCCGGCATCTGCCTGATCGCGAGCCACGTCTGGGACACGATCGGGGCCGGCGCGGCCGGCTGGCAGACCGCGCTCATCCTGCGCGAGGGCAACGCCCCACTCGACGTCGGCCCGCAGCCGGACTACATCGGGAAGGACCTCGATGCGGTCGCTGACCAGCTGATCGAGCGGTACGCCGCAGCGAGCCCGAAAGAATAGGTGGGATGTAACATTCATCGAATACCTGAGCGACGACGCGGTGGCGGGTGGGGTTGGTGGTGTGAGCGGGGCCGGAGTGGTGGCCGACCCGGGGGTTGCGGCCGGACCTTGACCCGACCCGCCGGGCGTTAACTACGTAATCATGGGCCAGGGCCGGCCGCGTGCCATCCCGTCGGCCAGGATATTTGCGTATCGCGCATTACTTGCGTGATACGCAAATTACCGTTACTCTCAAGCCATGAACGGTCCGGTCGGGGCCGTCATCGCGAAAGGGAGCCCAGTCATGTTGTTCGTGATCAAGCACCGTTACCCGGTCCTCGGCGCCGTTCTCAGCGCCATCTCCAACGTCGTCTTCCTTGCCCTCGGCCTCGCCGAGCACTCGGAGCTGCTGATCGTGATGAGCGCCCCGTTCCTGGCCCTGTCGATCGTCCAGTTCGCGCGCCGCCGGCACCACATCCCGCAGGCCCGCCCGTGAGCCAGCCTGCTGCGCCGGCGCCGCTTCGACTGGCATCAGCTCGCCCGGCTGGTGCAGCGCGGCTGCCCCCCGTGGCTGGCCCTGCGCATAGTCCGGTGGGCGAATGAGCGGCCCCGGTCAGTGCTTGTGCTGGACGGTGAATCCGAGCTTTTCGAGGACCGTAACGGCGCCGGACTTGCCGCCCTCGAAATCACCCGGGTCGAGGCGCTGGCTGGCGGCGAACTCATAGGCCGTGCCCAGGATGGCCTTGGGCGGATAATGGCGTTCGTCCCAGACCAGGTCATAGGTTGTGGTCGGGCCGAAACCATGGGCAGCGAAGAACCGCTCGGGTCCCAGCCGGTCGTACTCCGCTAGTGCGCGCACTACGTCGTCACGGGTCACGCGGTCCCACGCCGGATGTGTCATCGGTCCTCCAGGATCGTTATGGCCCCCAGGTCCGGCCCGGCCGTAGCCGGCCCGTGGAGCCAGTTCACGCTCATTCGATGATTCCTTTCGGCTGGGTGGGCGTCTGCTGCGTGTGCTGCAGGACGATGCGGGCGAGATCGACACGTGAGCCGATGCTGAGCTTGCGGAATATCTGGCGCAGGTAAAAGGCCACGGTGTTGATGCTCACGTACATCCGGCTGGCGACTTGGCGGTTGTTCAGTCCCTGGGCGACCAGTTCGGACACGGCGCGTTCGGTCCCGGTCAGGCTTTCCCATCCGGTGACCGGCCCGCGGGGCGACTGGGTCCAGTGGCGGCGCCGCACGCCGAGCTGGCGGAGCCGGCGCCGGACGCGGGCGGTGTCGGCGGCCGCGCCGGTCAGCTGGTATCCGCCGATGGCCTGGGTGAGATGGCGGATCGCCTGGTCCTGGCGGGCCTGGTCGTGGTCCGCCTGCCGGGCGTGCAGGACGCCGAGGTCTTCGGCCGCGGAGGCCTTGGCCCACGGATCGGGATGCTGCGCGGCGGCCTCGGCCAGGCGGGCCGGGTCCTGGCCGGCTAGGCCGAGGCTGTGCGCCGCGGCGGCGGTGATGGCCGGGTATCCGGGATGGCCTGAGGCGAGAGTTCCGGCGGTGCGGGCCACGATCGCGGCGAGCTCATCGTCGCCCGCGGCCAGCGCGGTGCGCGCCAGCCAGGCGGCGGCGGCGGGGTCGCCCAGCAGCAGCCCCGGCCGCGCCGGCAGGCCGGCGCAGACCTGGCGGAGGCGGCCGATGACGGCCGCCGGGCCGTCCCGCGCTTCGCTGACCTGAGGCTGGGCCAGGGTGGTCTCGGCGCGCGCGTACAGGCCGGGGAAGTGCGGCATCGCCTCGGTCCGGCAGGCGACGTGCTGGGCCGCGGCCGCGAGGTCACCGCGGCGCAGCGCGATCACGCCCAGAACGCAGCGCGCGGCCGAAGCATATCCGTGCGCCCCGAGCCTCTCGGCGGTATCTAGGGCCGCCTGGCCCGCGGCGGCGGCGTCGGGCAGCCGGCCGGCGGCCAGGTGGAGACGGGCCCGCAGGATCGACAGCCCGGCCTGGGCCGGGATGCCGGGCAGCGGCTTGCTGTCCGCGGCGGGCAGGATCTGCTCCGCCTCGGCCAGCTGGCGCAGGTCGATCAGCGCGGCGGCCAGCGCCAGCAGCGGCTGGACCTGACGCGCATCGGGGGACATACCCGCGCCGTGCCGCGCGGCGTCACCCAGCAGCCCGAGCCCCTCGGCCACCCGGCCGTTGTCCCAGCTGATGACGGCCTGGGTGACCAGGGCCGCCGCGACGACGTGGCGGTCATGCTGGCTTGGGTCGGCGAGGACGGCACCGGCGGCCGGCCCGGCGAGTTCGTCGCGCAGGCCGGCCAGGGCCTGCAGCTGCGCGGTCATCGCCTGGTCTTGCAGGCCGGGCGGCAGCTGCGGTGCGGCCAGGGCCATCCTGGCTTCGGCGGCGGCGTCCCGGGTCTGGCCGCGGGCCGATAGCACGGTGGACAGGGCGCACCGCAGCCGGGCCTCGGCGAGGGGCGGCAGCGGCCGGGCCAGGGTGTGCTGGGCGGTCCGGGCGGCCAGGTCCAGCCGCCCGGCCGCGGTCAGGGCCTCGGCGGCGGTCACCGCGCGGGACAGCGCGGCCGGATCAGCGGGAGGGGTCAGCTCCAGCGCCCGCAGCGCCAGGTCCGCCGCGGTCTGCGGAGCCGAACCCAGGGTCTGCGCCGCCGCGGCGTCCAGGTCAGCCAGCGACGCGGGGTGACCGGGATACGCGGCGGCCAGGACCCCGGTTTCGCCCCGGCCCAGCAGGATCTGGCCGTACTGCCGGTGCAGCGCCTTGCGGGCCGGCCGCGGGATCATCTCGCCGACCGCGCGTCCCAGCAGCTGGTGCCGGAACCAGAACGCGTCGTCGGCGGCAGCCATGATCCCGGCGCCGATCGCTTCGGTGACCGCGGGCAGCAGCGCGGCCGGGGTTTCCCCGAGCATCTCCGCGGCGTCCTCCAGCCGGAACGAGGGGCCGAGCACCGCCGCCGTCACCACCAGGTCCCGGGCCCGCTGGCTCAGGCCATCAAGCCGCCGCTGCGCCAGGCGGCGCATCCGCCCGGGCAGCCGCGCCGACACCAGCACGGCACGGCCGCCGCTGACCTCAACGGCCTTCTCGTCGGCCAGGCCGCCGACCAGCTCGGCCAGCAGCGAGGGGTTCCCGGTGGCCCCGGAGGCCAGGGCCAGCAGGCTTCGGTCCGGCGGCGCGCCGAAGGCGTCAGCGAGCAGGCAGGTCATCGCGTCATCATCGAGCGGGCTCAAGCTGATCCGAGTGGCACCATCGGCTTCCAGGAGCCCGAACAGGTACTCGGTGTCGTGCTGCGCGGCAGCGCACCCGGCCAGGATCCACGCGACCGGGTGCCCTTTCAGTTCCTGGGACAACGTCCGCAAGGCGGCCAGCGTGTCCGGGCTGGCCCAGTGCAAATCGTCCAGGCACACCAGGACCGGATTCACCGCGGCCCGCTGTTTCAGGTGCGCCTGCAGCTGGCTGATCCACCAGGCGGGCGGATCCGGCAGATCGTGGCGCCGGCCAGCGGTGATCTTGGCGAACGGCTCAGGCAGCGCCGCGCGCAGCGCAAAGAAAGGGATGGCCCGGCTCAGCTGGTCTGGTGCTCCCGCCGCCAGCGAGAAGCCAAGCCCCGCGGCCTCGTCGGTGGCATCGCGCAGCAGCCGGGACTTGCCCAGGCCCGGCTCGCCCTCCACCAGTACGACACCGCCCCGCCCTTGCTGAGCGCGCCGGAGCAGCTCCCGGACAATCCTCTGCTCCGCCGCACGCCCGCGGATGACCTCATCGGCGGCAGACCGCAGTCCTGGCGTAGCCTGCTCACACGCTCCCAACGACGGCTCGCTGATCACTGCTGTCACATCAATCGTCTCGTCTCTTATCTGTTACCGTCAGCCCCATGAGGGCGCCTGATTCGGCTCAGACGAGGTGCTCGCCGCCGTCGACCGGGATGGACACCCCGGTCAGGAACCCGTTGGTCAGGGCGGCCAGCGCCGCGGCCCCGATGTCGTCGGCCGTCCCGATGCGCCGGGCCGGATTGGCCGCGGACCGGGCTTGGAACAGCGCGGCCTTCCGTTCGTCGCCGAGAGCGTCGTACGCCCCGGTGTCGATGGTTCCGGGGGCGATGGCATTGACCCTGATCGGGGCCAGCTCGACCGCCAGTCCGGCGGTGACGGCATCGACGGCGGCATTGGTGGCGGCGACGGCGAGCATGCCGGGAGCGGGCTTCAGCGCGGTGGCTCCCGACATGAATAGGAACGACCCGTCTGACGGGAGGCTTCCGGCGAAGTGCTTGGCCAGCAGCAGGGCCCCGGTCACCTTGGTGCTGAACGAGGCAGCGACGAGGCCCGCGGTCAGGTCCGCGTAGCCGCCCCAGGCCCGGGCCGAAGCGGTGGATACGACGTGGTCGAGCTGCGCGATCCGGCCCGCCAGCGCGGCGACAGAGGACTCGTCCGTGACGTCGACCTGCTCGATGCCGATATCCGTGCCGCGATAGGCGTCAGCCAGATCCTCCGGGTGAAGCCCGGCGGCGATGACTGCGCCTCCGTCTTCGCTGACGGCCATGGCGATGGACCGGGCGATCCCGCTGCCGCGGCCGATGATCAGCACGGTTTTGTCTTTCAGCGCAGGCATCTTTTTCTCTCCTCCGGCGGCGCCGATTGAATCTCCTTCGAGTCATCACGCCGTTTTACTTGGCGTTTCTAGAGTTACCTTTCAGGCGCCGCAATAGCGAATTGATATTTCTGCTTTACGGTGGTCACGGCGACTGTTAAGCTCATCGAGATCGAGATCGAGATCGAGATCGAGATCGAGATCGAGGCCGCGAGGCCCCAGCCGTGAAAAATGCAGCTTTAAGGCCGTCGCATCTAATGCATAGAAACGAGCCTGACACATTACTTATGACCGCGGCAAGGGGCTGGCTGGATCCGAAGGTTTCGAATAATTCATGGCACTTATCGAAATCCCTAATGTCTATGATTCTGATACAGCGGTGAACACTGCCCGCCGGGGCCGGTTGGCCGTTATCGGCGAGCCCGTTGTCGCCGTGGACCTCATCAATACGGTCGCCGTGCCCGGATCGCCGGTGCCGGATGACCTCCTGTCCGCCGATCGCGGCGCGCAGGCCTGGTGGCGGGTCGAGGCGGCGCGCGTGCCGGACGGCGACCTGCCGGACATCCGGGCCTTGCGTCGGCTGCGCTCGGCGTTGCGGGACATGATCGAGGCGGTGGTAGAGGCCCGCCCGGTCCCGCTGGCGGCGGTGTCCGAGCTCAACTTCTTCCTGCAGTCGGCGGCGACCAGCACGCGATTGCGGCTGACCGGGACGGGGCTGCGCGCTGAGACGCACTGGCACTGCGAGTACGGCGGGAACGCGAAGCTGGCGTTCATCGCGACGCAGGCGGCCGAGTTCTTGTCCGACCCGTCGCGGGTACCCGGCTGCGCCGGTGCGCGAACCCGGCCTGTTCGATGATCTTCATGGCGGTCAACCCCCGGCGGTCATGGTGTGCCGCCGCGGTATGCGGCAACCGGGTCCGCGTCGCCCGACATCACCGTCGCGCAGGCGGACCCTGATGGGACTGCGGGCGGGCCGAGGTCCTGGGTGCGCGAGTCCGGGAGACCGCGCCGCTTCAGGTCGGCGACGAACCGCCACAGCAGGTCGTCGTGCGGCGCGGCGACGATGACGACCACGTCACGCAGCTCGGGCGGGTCCAGGGACCTGATCGCCGCGCCCGGCACCGGGGATAGTGCGGAGAACGGCGCGATCGTCACCCCCATGCCGGCCGCGGCCAGCTGCGCGGCCGTGCGCGAGGCCGGGAGCGGCAGCACGACACCGCGTCGCGCCGCGAGCTGGTCGACCCACAAGGCGAACCCGTTGTCCGGGTTGTAGTGCACGAGCGGTTCGGCGGCCAGCTCGGCCAGTGGTACCGCGTCCAGGCCGGCGAACCGGTGCTCCGCCGAGGCGACCACCACGATCTCCTCGCGGCCTAGGACCTCGACGTGCTCATCGGTCCGCGTGGGCCTGGGCCCGATGCTGATGTCCGTCCCTCCGGCGAGCAGGACCTCCAGCATCCGGTCCGCGCTGGTGTACTCCTTCAGGTCTAGTTCGACGTCGGGGAACCGGCGCCGCCAGTCGCGCAGCACGGGGACCAGAACCCACGTCGTCATCGTCTCCGCGCAGGCGATGCGGATCCGGCCGCCGGCCCCGGCCGCCACTCTCTTGCCCGCTATCACGGCCCGGTCGGCCGCGGCCAGGGCGATCCGCGCCTCGGCCGCGGCCGCCAGCCCGGCCGCGGTCGGCCTGATGCCCCGCGGCAGGCGCTCGATGACCGGGGTGCCCAGATCCCGCTCGATGGCGGCGATCTGGTGCGACAGCGCCGGCTGTGACAGGTGCAGCACCGCCGCCGCCTGCGTCAGCGAGCCCTGCTCCACGATGGTGACTAGGCACTCAAGCGCCCGCATAGAAAGCATTTCGGCGATCCCGTCCCTCGTGTCGGCGATCCTGTCCCGCGCGCAGCGGCTCGTGTTCGTTCCTCATCGGTACCAAGTCTCGTACCCAGCCGGATGAGCCTGCCCCGTCCGGTCCGGAGGATTTACGGAGAGCCGCGAGCCTCTCCACTCACGGCAGCCCCGCCAAGAACCACCGCACCCCACCCCGCCCAATCCAACCCCGCCTGGCCGTCCACGGGTCGCGCCGCCCATCGCACCGATGGAGCATGGGGCCGCGTATAACCGGCCCAGGGTTCCACCGGGCCGACCCGATCATGCTGCGGCAGCCTCTGGCGGCGCCCCGGGCAAGCCAGCTGAGGCAGGCGCAGCCGAGCGTGCGGAGGGCGCGAGCGGGGCGGCTGGCGTCTTGGCGAATCGGCGGTCGGGTCAGGATGGGACTCGGGCGGTCAGGAACTCCCGGGTCAGGTGCGCGGCCGCGTCGGCTTGCTCGTCGAGGGCGAAATGGCCGGCGGCGAGGAGGTGGATTTCGGCGTCGGGTACGTCGCGCCGGTACGCTTCGCCTCCTCGACCCGGAACGACGGGTCGTATCTGCACCAGAGCACCAGCAGCGGCGGCTGGTGCCGGCGCAGCCATTCCTGCCAGGCCGGATAGCTTTCGACGTTGGTGCGGTAGTCGTAGAACAGGTCCATCTGGATGTCACCCTGGCCGGGCCGGCTCAAGAACGCGAACTCGTCGGTCCAGAGGTCGGGATCGTATGCGGCGGGGTTCGGGCTGGTGCCCAGGTGACGTTGGCGGGTGGCGGCCAGGGAGAGGAAGTTCTCCCGCAGGGCCGCCTCGTGGCCGGCCCGGTCGGCCCAGAAGGCGCGCCGAGTGTCCCAGAGCGGACCCAGCCCGTCCTCGTGCGTGACGGCGTTCTGGATCACCAGGGCCTGCAGCCGATCCGGGCGTGCGACGGCCAGGCGCAGACCGACCGGCCCGCCGTAGTCCTGCAAGAACAAGCTGTACCGGTCGAGTCCCAGGACGTCGGTGAAGCGCTCGATGGTCCGGGCGAGGTGGCTGAAGGTGTAGTCGAACGCCGTCGGCTGCGGCGCGTCGCTGTGGCCGAATCCCGGGTAGTCGGGTGCTACCAGGTGAAAGGTATCGCCCAGCCGGGCAAACAGGGGCTCATACATGCGTGACGACGACGGAAACCCGTGCAAGAGCAGCACGGTAGGCGCCGCGCGGCGCGGGCGCACCTCACGGTAAAAAATCGACAGCCCGTCAACGTCGATCGACTGATAGGTCGTTATGGCATAAAGTTACCAATCGTTATTATGAATCAATACACCACTCAAAGTAAAAATAGGATCGACAATAAATTCGGAAAAGCTTCGGTGATTTAGATGGTTGAAACGTTTGCATGAACCTGGCTGAGCGAGCTACGCTACCGGCGGAGGCCGTGGCGAAGGCAGTGGTACCGCCCTGCCTCATCGGGCGGTGGCATTGACCAGCGGGGAGGCCCCTGTCCGCCCGGACGGTCGAATGGCACCTGCGCAAGGTGTTCAGCAAGCTCGGGATCAGCTCGCGCCGGGAGCTGCACGGGGCGCTGGCGAGCATCGGCGAGGGCAGCCTGAGCGCCTAGGTTCCGCGGTCACAGGTCGAGGGCCAGGTCGCCGGATGGCTGGGAGCAGCAGATCAGGATGTCGCCGTCGGCGGGGTCATCGACCGGTTCCGGGGCATAGCTGACCTTTCCCGACAGCACCCCGGTCTCGCACGTGTGGCACACGCCGGTGCGGCAGGACCAGCGCACCGGGACGTCGCAGGCTTCGGCCAGCTCCAGCAGGCTGGCGTAGCCGGGATCCCAGGGGACGGTCAGGCCGCTGCGCGCGAATGCGATAGCCGGACCGGTTCCTGGCTCACCCGGTGGCGGGTGCGGGGGGCGGGTGGCCGCGGCGGCGATGCCTGGCGTCTGACCGGGCGCGGCGCCGAAGATCTCGGTGTGCACCCGGCTGCCGTCGACGCCGAGGCCGACCAGGGCGGCCGACACGTCCGCCATGAATCCGGCCGGACCGCAGATATAGGCATCGGCGCTGCGCGGAAGGTTCAGGTCGGCCAGCACGGCCGCCGTCAGCCGCCCGGTCGTCTGATAGTCGCGGCCCTGGACATCGTCCGGGCCCGGGTGGCTGTAGCAGATGTGCCGGTGCCCGCTGGCCAGCGTGGTCAGCAGCGAGCGTGACTCCGCGGCGAACGGCTCTTCGGCCCGGTTGCGGGCGCCGTGCAGCCACCAGATGTCGCGGCCGGACTTGGCGTCGGCCAGGTCGTGCAGCATGGCCAGCACCGGGGTGGCACCGACCCCCGCGCTGATCAGCAGCACCGGTCCCTGACCCGGGCGCAGGGTGAAGGTGCCGCGCGGCGCGGCGGCCTCAAGCACGTCCCCGGCCCGCACCCGGGAGTGGATGTACTGGCTGCCCGCGCCGTGCGGCTCGCGCTTGACGCTGATGCGGTAGGCGGCGGCGCCTGGCGGGCCGGACAGCGAGTAGCTGCGCAGCAGCGGCGGCTGGTCCGGGCTCACGGGCAGTCGCAGGGTCAGGAACTGCCCGGGCAGCGCGGCCGGTACGGCCGCACCCCCGGGTCCGGCCAGCTGCACCGAGACGATCGAGTCGGTTTCCCGTTCGACCGCGGTCACGGTCAGCGGGCGGAACCCCGGCCAGGCCGGCGGCGGGCTCACCGCGGTCAGGCCCGCGTTGCCCTCGGCCGTGCCGTCCGCCTCAGGTTGGTCGAGCATGGCCCGGAACGAGGCTTTCCAGCCCTCGGACAGCGCCGGGATCTGCAGCGCCCGGAGCAGCTGCTTGCGAGGATGACCGGGCAGGTAGAGCAGCGCGTCGGTCTCGGCCACGGTCATGGCCTGCGGGCCGGTGGCCACCTGCGCGATGTCATCGCCGGCCTGCACGGCGCCCTCGCGCAGCACCCGCAGGTAGAACCCGGGCCGGTGGCGGGAGACGAGCAGCGCGGGAATCTGCGGGTCGTTCATCCGGATGCCGACCCGGTAGCAGGTGACCCTCGGCTGGGTCACTTCGAACAGCGCCTCGCCGATGCGGTAGCGGTCACCGATGCACACCTGGTCATCACCGAGGCCGGTCACCGTGAAGTTCTCGCCGAACTGCCCGTACTCGAAGTCGTCGCGGCCCAGCTGGTCCTGCCAGTACTGGTAGGACTCGATCTGGTACACGAACACCGCCCGCTGCTCGCCGCCGTGACCGGCCAGGTCACCCTGCCCGTCACCGTCGAGGTTCAGCCACCGCACCTGCACCGGACCCTCGACCGGCTTCTTCCAGACGGCGGTGTACACCGTGCGGCCGCGCCAGGTCAGGTCCTGCGGCAGGCCCACGTTCACCGACAGCAAGCGGCCTGTCATGGGCTCGAATCTCCAGTCAGTGGCCGGCGATCTGGCCGCCGTCGATGTGCAGGATCTCCCCGGTAATGTACGGCGATGCCTCCAGGAACATGATGCCGTCGACGACGTCGCTGACCTGGCCGACGCGGCCGAGCGGGGGAAGCTGGTCGGCACTGAGACCTTCGTAGGTTTCCGCCGGGTGCATCGCCGTCTGGATGATACCCGGCGAGACCGCGTTGACCCGGATGCCGCGGGAGGCGTACTCAACGGCCAGCGACCGGGTGGCCGAGGCCAGGCCGCCCTTGGTCAGCGCGGCCAGGACCTCCGGTATGTGAGAGTTCGCGACCTCCGCCAGGGTGGCCGAGATGTTGACCACGTGGCCGCCGTACCGCTTCAGCATCTCGGCGATGACCCGCTGGGTGAGCCAGAAGAATCCGCTGAGGTTGACGCCGGTCACCAGGGCGTAGTCCGCTGCGGTGTAATCGGTGAACGGCTTGGAGAGGTAGACGCCGGCGTTGTTGACCAGGGTGTCGATCCGGCCGAACCGGTCGAGCGCCGCGGCGACGATCCGGTCGGCGGTCGCGGGGTCGGCGATGTCGCCTTCGACGCTGAGCACGCCGGAATCCTCGGCCGGCTTCATGGTGCGGGCGGTGGCGACCACGCTCCAGCCCTGACGGCGGTAGGCGGCGACCAGGCTCGCGCCGATGCCCTGGGAACCGCCGGTGATGATGGCGACCTTCTGGCCCGGGTCGTTCATGGCGTTCCGGTCGGCGCGGCGGCCTTCGGGTAGCTGTTCCCCGGGTCGCTGGGGTGCGGCGAAAGCGGCGTGGTCTCGTCGGTCATCCAGGGGTCCAGCGGCAGCGCCGCCAGGATCGCCTGCAGCTGGGCCGGGTCACTGGCCTGGTACAGGCCCAGCGCGCGGCCGGCGCCCGGCAGCTTCCACAGCCGCAGCAGGTGTCCCTGCCGGGCCAGGTCACGCGCGGCCTGCGCCTCGCGCGCCTCGGCGTCCCGCTCGGCCTGGGCGGCCGCCGCGCCCGGCGGGACGGTCACGGTGAAGGTGACCAGGAACTCGGTGCCCGCTTTGGCCGGCCGGAGCGCCGGGTCCGGGTCGTTCGGGTGCGGCGAGAGCGGGGTGACCTCGTCGGTACGCCACACCTTCAGCGGCATCGAGACGAGGACGTCGGTGAGCTGGCCGTCGTCGGCGGCGGCGAACAGCCCGAGCGTGCGCCATTCGCCCGGCTGCAGCGGCGGCCGCCAGAGGCGCAGGACGTGCCCCTGCGCCGCGAGCTCCCGGGTGTGGGCGACCTCACGGGCGCGGACATCGTCGACGGCCTGGTCAGGTGTTCCGTCCGGGACGTGGGTGGTCATGGTGACGAGGTACTCCATAGCTGGTTCCTTCCCGGCTCGTGGAACCACCGTCCGTTCGGCTAAAAAGTTCAATTATCCAAACGGACAGTGATGTTACGGTCCGTTTGCTCCTAGCTGAAGGTGGCGTCGGTGACGTCGATGGCGACCGAGACCGGATTCAGGACGAGAGAGCCGTCGGGGTTGCGGACGTAGACCCGGCGGCGGGTCGGGACCATGATCCCGTCGAACTCGCGGTACTCCGAGGGGTAGTGCGCCTCGGGTTCCCCGCCCAGGAGGTCCACGCGGTAGTCGAGCCGGCGCAGCAGCCCGGCGTCGTCGAAGTAGTAGGTCTGCTGGCGGGTGAGCGCCGCGACGGCGTCCGGGTAGGTGACCTGCAGGGCGCGCCAGCTCTGCCCGTCCTCGCGCCGCGGCTCGATCTCTTCGGTGCTGAAGTCGTCGCGGGCGAACAGGAACGGCGCCACGAAGTAGTTCCAGGTGCCCAGGCCGATGAAGTAGGCCACCTGGAACTCGTCCCAGGGCGACTCGGGGATCGTCCCGACGAACGACGCGGCGGGGTCGCCGCGTTCGGCAATCAGCACGCCGTCGGTCGTCTCCACGGTCTGCCGGTCCGGTGCCCAGGTGCTGGACCGCCCCGGCTCGGGGAACGGGGTGATGGTCAGTCGCTGATCGCGGGTCTCGCCCTCGAGCAGCACCGCGCCCGGCGGGCCCGGCTTGCCCTTCAGGGGCCAGATCGCGCCGGTGATCGAGGCGGCCACCCGGAACCGGGAGATCTGCGCCCAGCGGCGCAGGCCGCCGTGTCCCTCGATGGCCAGCTTCAGCAGGTCGTTCATGTCGATCACGCTCCCGAGACGAGTTGCTGGCCGCCGTC
>Ga0302235_10000938_pt1 | contig 22309 bp, 21 predicted proteins | sample II_Palsa_N3_3_FD_193577 | JGI IMG/M metagenome (GOLD analysis project Ga0302235, IMG submission 193577) | Peat permafrost microbial communities from Stordalen Mire near Abisko, Sweden - II_Palsa_N3_3 | ecosystem: Environmental > Terrestrial > Soil > Palsa > Peat permafrost | place: Sweden...
TCACTGCCGATGACCTCGACGCCACGCTCGCGCGCCTGGCCGAGCAGGGCATCGAGCCCGAGAAGCCGCCGTACTCGGTGCGCGAGGGCGGCTCACGGCTGTGCTTCGTACGCGATCCCGACGGATATCGGATCGAGATCATCGAGAGCTCCTAGCAAACCGCCTCCGCCCGCCATGAGCTAGATTTCGGCGGTGCGAATCCGCTCCCAGCTGATGGCGCTGGCGATGTGCCTGCTTGTGGGACAGAGCACGATTGCCCTTCTTCCTGAAGTCGCCGCGGCGGAATGGACGGAAGACAGCAGGCCATGCGATGTGGCGCCCTGGGCGATACTGCCTCAGCCCGTCCTCTCCTGGGAAGTCGGAGAGCCCGTCGCGCCGACGACGGGGTACTTCACGTATGGCGAGACACCTGAGGAAGGGCCTCCTGCGAGCGACTTCACGGCGACCGCCGACTGGGGAGACGGAACGACGGTGACAGCAACCGTGGAAGCCGGCTCGGTCGGGGACTGTTACGCAGTCTCGGTGCCGACGCACGCGTACACGAGCGTCGGCACATATCCATTCTCCTACACAGTCCACGACATCAAAACCGGACTGGATCACACGCTCGGCGCCACGGAGCTCCACATCTGGAGCGAGATCCCAAGCCTGCTGGGCGGCCCTTCGACTCGAACGATCCAGTCCACCGTCGGAGCGCCTTGGAGCGGAGTGGTCGGGGAATTCAGTTACGAAGGCACCGTGAACTCGTCCTACCCATACGACGCACAGATCGAATGGGGTGACGGGGAACCCTCGACGCCGGGAACCATCAGCCCACAGAACAACCACACCTTCGCTGTCAGCGGGTCGTTTACCTACGCGCGACCCTTCAGCGGCACCGTCAGCGTGCTGCTGCGAAACGGCGCACGCCTACTGGGGACATGGACCACGAGCAACGTGGAAGTAAAGGGAGTTGCAGTCCCCGACCTAACGCCGCCAACCCCCGTGCGACTTCGCGGTCAGCCGATCCTCGCCGCCATCCCGCGTGCCTCCGGAGCACCCGTTTACGAGCTCATCTTCCGGACCAATCAACCGCTGCCCCAGACCAGCTCCGGGCATGTGGAGGCGCTGATCGAAGCCCACGGTCAGACCAATCCGGTTAGCGACCTGGTCGCGCATGGAACATCCACGTGCTACATGGCGCGCACGCATGTGATCGGCAAGCGCGAGCTAAAGCTCGGAGCACCCTATCCGTTCACGCTCGCCATTGATGCAGGCTCGGTTACGCGGGACAGCGGCCATGCCTCGGTCCGTCATTTCGTGAACCTCAATCGCATGCGCAGCATCGCAGGCAGAGCGCTCGGTTGCGCATAACGGCGGCAACCGCACCTTGGCGGCTGGGTTTACTTGCGTTTTAGCGCGACGTGTACCGGATCGATCGAGACCATCTAGCAAACCGCCTCGACAGGCGATATCTTCTTCGCGTCATGGCGAGCACAGCGATCCCTGTCGGGGCCTCTGCACCGAGCGGCGCACCACCAGCCGCGATCGAGCGGCCGGACTTCGAGATCGTCCCGCGCAAGGGGCTGATCCTCGTGGCGGTGGTGCTGATTCTGCTGATCGCGGCGATCGCCACCAACGAACTCTGGCCGCTGGCGTTCTTCCACTTCGTCGGTGGAGCGTCGTGGACGATCATCGATCTGTTCCTGGGCTTTGTGCTGGGTCCGATCATGGGCAAGCTGTCGATTCCCGCGCGCGTCGAGTTCACCACGCGCCTGATGCCGAAGATGGTGCTGATCATGCCCACCGTGGTGACGGCCACACTGGCGGCGGGCTGGCAGCTGGGGGTTCACCTCGGCACGGTTCAATCGAGCTACCCGTACCACGGCTGGACGGTGGCCAGCTACATCGTCGTCGGGATCATGGCCGTGCTCGCGCTCGGCCTGCTCGAGCCGGCGAACATCGCGGTCCTGGTCGAGCTGAAGAAGCCGAGGCCCAACCCCCAGGTGATCGAGAAGCTGATGAAGCGCTTCATCTATTGCGCCGGCATCCTCGGGTTGATGCAGCTCGTCACGCTCGTGATCATGACCAAGTTGACAGTGGGATGAACGAGCGCCGCCTCCCACCCGTCACGCAGATCGGCATGACATCGCTGGCGCTGATCGTGGCCGGAGGGATCTACCTGGCCGCCCACCTGCCGAACCACGTCCCACTGGCGCCGGCGATCGCGCTGCTGACCGTCTCCGTGCTCCTGCTCGCGGGCAACCTCGCGTTGCTCGCGCGGGTGCCGGACTTCCCCTGGAGCCGTTTCTTCGACATCGCCAAGTGGGCGTTGCTCGCCTACGCGATCATCGCCGGGATGATCGAGTATTCCTTTCTGCGCGACCACATAACGGGCGGAGTGCTTGTCGTACTCACGCTCTCGCTGGTCGTGTTCGCCGTGCACGTGCCCGTGCTGATCGGCTTCACCGTCGCCCGCTTCGACGAGCCCGAGCCCGCTTTAGGCTGACGGCTCACGCAGCGGGCGCAGCGCCTCAGACATCCGCACGAGCTCGTCGAACATCGCATCCGCCGCCTGCTCCATCAGCTCGTTGGCCTGAAAGTTGCCCTGCTCGTCGATGAACTGCGTGACGAACGGTATCGATACCGCCTCGAACAGCGGCGTCATTTTGAGGGTCGTGAGCACGAGCTTGAGCATCTGCGCGGCGCGGGTGCCGGCGGCGACGCCGCCGTAGGAGACGAGCCCCACCGGCTTGTACTTCCACTCCTCGTGCAGGAAGTCGATGGCGTTCTTCAGCGGCGCGGTGAACCCGTAGTTGTACTCGGGCGTCACGAACACGAAGGCGTCTGCCGCGGCGACCTTGGCGCTCCATTCCTTGGTGTGCTTCTTGGTGTAGCTGCGCAGGCGTGGATGTGCGGGCTCGTCCATGAAGGGGAGGTCGAGCTCGAGCAGATCGACGAGCTCGATCTCGAAGGCGCCGTGGGCGCGGGCGCGGGCATCGACCCATTCACCGATCGGCAAGCCGACGCGGCCCGGGCGGGTGCTGGCGATGAGGATCAGCAGTGTCGGCATGGGTGAAGGCGACGCCTGTCTGTCGCTCATGCAAGCACCCGCCCACGGAATTTGCTCAAGCCCAGCGTGAGGAACGTCGCGCAGAAGCCGATCAGGACCGGGTAGACGACGTACAGGTGCATGTGGGCGGCGTGCGTCAGCCCTGCGCGCAGGCCCTCGTTGATGTAGATCAGGGGATTGACGAGCACCACGATCTGCAGCCAATGGATGCCGGCGACCTGGACCGGGGCGAGGCGGGTCCACTGGTAGTAGGTACCGCCGAGGAACGTGAGCGGCAGCACCACGAAGCCGAACATCAGGCCGAGGTTGCGCGCCTCGAATGCGGTGCCGAGCAGCAGGCCGAGCGAGCTCATCGTGATGCACGCCAGCGGGATCAAGGTAATCACGATCAGCCAATGGACCGAGAGGTGCGCGTGCACGCCGGGGGCATGCACCACCGCGGCGATCGGGAACACGATCAGTGCAGCGAGCAGACCTTGCACGGCTCCCGAGAGCACCTTCGCGAGCGCCACCAGCCAGATCGGACAGGGCGCCTGCACGCGGTCCTCGATCTCGCGCGTGTAGCCGAACTCCTGGGCCATCACCATCGCGACCGCCTGGATGCCCTGGAACATAATCGAGATGCCGACCACCCCCGGCACGAGCACCGTGGCGAACGCCGACTCCGCCACCTTGCCCCCGCCGCCACCGACCCCCTGGCCGATCGTGGGGAACACGTAGAGGAACACGAACACGAGCAGGAACGGCTGGATCAGCACGCGGATCACGAACTCCAGCAAGTGCTTGCGCAGCACCGTCAGGTCGCGCAGCACGAGCGCGAGCAGCGCCGTGCGGCTCGCGGTCATCGTCGAGCGCGTGGGCTCGATCGTGATCCGGCCGGGCGCGGGCGCCGGGATGTGTGCGGCGGGCGCAGTGGTGGGGGCTGGAGCCGGGCCGGTGGTCGTTGCCATCAGTCGCGCAGCTCCTTTCCTGTGAGGCTGATGAACACCGTCTCGAGGCTAGGCTCGGCGATCGACAGATCCGCCAATTCGAAGCCAGCCTCCTCGGTCGCATTGACCAAGCGCGGCACCAGCCGCTCAGCCTCTTTGACGTGGAGCTCCACACCGCCGTCGATCACGCGTGTATTGCTCACCTCGGCGATCGCGCCGGAGAGCCGCTCGGACAGCGTCTGCAGCTCGCCGCCTGTCGCCTTAATCGTGGCGATCGTGTCCACCCCCACCGACTTCTTCAAGGCGGCCGGCGTATCGAGCGCGAGGATCTTGCCGTGGTCCATGATTGCCAGCCGATCGCAGAGTTCGTCGGCCTCCTCCATGTAGTGCGTTGTCAGCAGGATCGTCTGCCCCGCTTCGTTCAGCTCGCCGAGGATCCCCCATAGCGCCAGGCGGCTCTGCGGATCGAGGCCCGCGGTCGGCTCGTCCAGGAAGAGGACGGCCGGGCGGTGGAAGATCGCCCGCGCCATCATCAGCCGCTGGGCCATCCCACCTGAGAGCGCGTAGACCGACGCCTTCGCCCATTTCGAGAGGTGCAGCTGCTCGAGCAGCTCGTCGGCCTTGCGGCGTGAATCCGAGGCCGAGATCCCGAACAGGCGACCGTGGAAATAAAGGTTCTCCCACACGGTCAGCTGCCGGTCCAGAGTGTTCTGCTGGGAGACGATCCCGATCAGCTGCTTCGCGAGCGCGGGATGGGCGACTACGTCGATCGCGCCGACGTAGGCGGTGCCCGAGGTGGGAATCACGCGCGTGGTGAGCATCCCGGCGGTGGTGGTCTTGCCGGCGCCGTTCGGACCAAGCAGCCCAAAGATCTCGCCCGCGTGGACCCTCAGGTCGAGCTTGTCGACCGCAGCGACATCCATCCCCGGGTAGACCTTCGTCAACTCGGCCGTGCGAATCACCTCGCGGCGATCCCCACCATCCTCCGTGTCGAGCGCCGGAGCGCCTGCGGGCGCGTCGACTGGCTGGGTGCTGGCCATCGCTTCCCAATGTATAACGCCCGCGCTACCCTCCCCCGAAGAAATGACGGACACGACCGGGAAGATCGCCAAGAACCTCGAGCGCTTCGCCCAGGCGGTGGCCGCGCACGACCGCGAGAACCCGACGCACACCGCCAACGGCATCGGCCTGTCGCACTTCGACCTCGAGCGACTGGGGTTGGAGGAGGGCGAGGAGATCCTGCCCGGCATCACGATCCACGCCGACAGCGGCGTCACCGGTAACTTTCGCGTGCTGTGCGATGGCGAGCACGACGAGGGCAAGGTCGAGTCAGAGGAAGAGGTCGTGGAGGCGGTCGCCACTCAGGCGGTCCCCGCCGGTGCGCCCGGTATCTCGCCCAGCGAAATCCCCTTCGGGGAATAGTCCCAACCGCGGGGGGCCGCACGTGTTACACGGGGGCCGCGCGCGTTACTCGGGGGCCGCGCGCGTTACTCAGTTTGCGATGACCGGAACGGGAACTTCCGCCCGGGCGGCGATCATCGCGACCAGCCGCTCAATCGTCGGGCACCGCAGGTCGTGGCGTGCCGCCGCGCGCAGCACCGACCCCGGGATCGCGTCCAGCTCGGGGGGGCGCCCGGCGGCGATGTCGCGTTGCATCGAGCTGCCGAGCGTGTCGTGCGCCTGCTCGAGCTCGCCGAGGGCAATCGCCGGATCGACATCCGTGGCCCCCTCGGCCTGACCCACGGCGCAACCCTCCTCGATCGCCCCGACGAGCGCCGCGCGCAGCTCCGGGGTGGAGCGAATCTCGCCGAGCTGCTTGTCGAACGCGCTCGTCGTGCACGCGAGCGCGTTCAGGCGCACGAGCTTCGACCACATCACCTGCGCTTCGGACTCTCCCACGCGCGCCGAGATCCCGGCGTCTTTGAGCAGCTGGGCCAGAGCATCCATCGACGCGCGCGCGCCTGGATCGTGGCCTGCCATCTCGACGAGCAGGAACGGGCTCGTGTGCACCACCACGCCGGGCTCGGGACGATCGGCCTCGACCCGGATCGTGCCGGCAAGCACCGTGTCGGCGCCGAAGCGCTCGCGCAGGACGGCGATGTGATCGAGGCCATTCAGCAGCGGCAGGACCAGCTTCGGCTGCACCTCCACGCGCTCCAGTGCAGCCTGTAGCCCAGAGGCCTTCGTGGCGACGATCAGCACATCCACCGGCTCCTGGAGACGAGCGACCGCGCGCGGATGGATGACGAACTCACCGAAGCTGACGCTGTCAACTCGCAGTCCGCGTTCGGAGATCGTCTCCGCGGTCGCCTCCCTGGCCACGACGACCGCAGGCGTGCCGTCCCGTTCGAGCAAACCCGCAATCAGTCCCCCCACGCCGCCGGGGCCCAGCACTGCGATGTTCATGGCAAAGGATCGATCAGCACGCTGGGGTTCATTATCCCGCGCGGGTCGACCGCCGCCTTCGCACCGCGCAGCGCGGCGGCGAAGGGCTCGGGGCGCTGCCGGTCATACCAAGGCCGGTGATCGCGCCCGACGGCGTGATGGTGCGTGATCGTGCCACCCTCGGCGAGGATCGCATCGGAGACGGCCCGCTTGATCTGAGCCCACTGCTCGACCTCTTCCCCGCGCCGCGCGGGTGCGAGCACTGTGAAGTAGGGCGCGGGCCCATCCGGGTATACGTGGGTGAAGCGGCAGAAGACCCTGCCCTCTCCGCCGCACTGCTCACGCGCCGCCTCCTCGGCCGCAGCGCTCACGCGCTCATGGAAGATGGGGAAGCGCTCCCAGGTAATGGCCGTCTCGAATGTCTCGCCCAGCACGCCCACCGCGACGAGCATGTCACGCAGATATGGAGCTCCCAGGAATGCGCCCCGCCACGAGCTCACCGCGTCCCCGCCGCCCACCTCGCGGCTCTCCGATACCGCACCGCCGTGTTCGGCGCAGAGCTCGAGGGCTCGCGCCATCGCCGCGTCCACTGGATGGTCGGTCGACTCGAAGCCAAGCACCAGCAGGGCGTGAGAGCCGTCCGCGGCCATCGTCAAACCGGCCTCGCCCGCATCGAGCAGGCGGCAGTTGGATGGATGCAACCCAGACTGAGAGATCGCGCGCACGCACTCGACGCCCTCGAGGAAGCTCGCAAATCGCACACCCGCAGAGCGCCTGTGCGCGGGACGAGGCTGTACGCGCATCCATGCCTGCGTGATCACCCCCAGCGTGCCCTCGGAGCCGGCGAGCATCCGGTCCGGGCTCACCCCCGCGCCCGACCCCGGCAACCGCCGCGACTCCCACACGCCCACCGGTGTGATCGCGCGAGCGGACTCGACGAGATCCTCGATGTGTGTCCACACGGTCGCGAAATGGCCGGCGGCGCGCGTGGCGATCCAGCCACCCAAAGTGGAGTACTCGAATGACTGGGGAAAGTGACGCAGCGTCAGGTCGTGCTCCGCCAGCTGGCGCTCCAGATCCGGGCCGAGCGCTCCCGCCTGAATGCGCGCCGAGCGGGACACCGGGTCGACCTCGAGCACACGATCTAAAGCCCTCAGATCGAGTGAGACGGCACCGTTGTATCGGGGGCCGACATCCGGACTAACGCCACCGACAACCGAAGTGCCACCGCCGAATGGGATCGCGGCAACACGCTCGCTCGCGCACCACTCGAGCACACGCTCCACATCGCTCTCGTCCCGTGGATGCACGACAAAGTCGGGTGGATGATCGAAGTGTCCACGAAAGCCGCGCACCACGTCCGCATAGGACTTGCCCAGCGCATGCGACGTGCGGGCGTAGGGGTCGGCGGCGCCGATCTCCGCCAGCGACGCCGGGACGGCGATGCGCGGCGGCGCCAGCGCCACCGACTCCAGCGCGACCGGCTCCTCAACCTCGGTGAGCGTCATCCCCAGATGCTCGCCCAGCGCGGCGGTCGCAGCGCGAACCTGCGCCGTGGTCGGCTGCTGGTCCTCAAAGCCCCAACCCCAGTGCTTGCGCCGACGGATCTTCACCACAGCGAGTCTAAGCCCACTAGCCTTCCATCCTGAATGTCCGCCCAACCACCACCAACGAATACCGATCCACCCGAGGTCCTCGCCCGCGGGCCATGGCCGCTGGAGCAAGTGAAAGCGCATTGGCGCGAGGAGCACTTCGAGCCCTCGGAGGAGCATGCGCGGGCCGCGGACACCGCGATCGCCGAGCTGCAACAACGAGGCTCGCCCAGTCACGACGGGGTCGCCGCGCGCCTGGTCGAGTACAGCCAGGACCGAGAGGGAATCCTGCTGGAGCTGCAGCCGCTGCGCTGGGGGCTGCGCCTGGTCCCCGGCGACGCATCGGAGAGCGTCGCGGCGATGTGCGTCACTCGCTCCGCCGACGGCCGCTGGTTGGCCGGGCGGCGCGCGCAGTGGGTCGCATCGTGGGCCGGTCGCTGGGCGCTGGGCGCGGGCGGAGCGGTCGATCTCGGCGAGAACCCGGCCGACACGCTGACCCGGGAGCTACAGGAGGAGTGGTCAGTCGCGCCCGAGCGCGTGCAGGGAGAGGCGCTGCTGCTCCTGCCTCACAAGCTGGTGATGTTCGTCGGCCAAGCATGGCTAGCCGAGGGGGTCGAGGACGAGGTGACGCCCGACCACGAGCACGACGAGTTCGCCTGGTGGCCACGCGAGATCGACGAGTGGCCCTCGGAGGCCGGCGAGATACTGCCGCGGATGGCGCGCTGGCTTACGCAGTGAGCACGGGGGCGGCACCCGGGGCGAACGCCCCCGCGCGCACAAACGCCCCCACCGGGGACGGCATATCCCCCCAGCCGGCCGCCGGGCCCCTGCGGTTCGGCCGCCTGAAGTGGATCTCCTTCACCCACTCCTGCATCTACTCCGCGTTGCTGGTGTGTGCCTTCGTGATCGGCAAGCCCCAGCCGGAGACATTTACGCTCGGGCTGACCCACGGCCTGCTGTGGATCTTCATGTCGCTGGCCTGCATCGCCGCCGCACGCCTGCGGATCGTCTCGCTGAAGCTGGCCGTCGCCGTGGCGGTGCTCGGCGGGATCGCGCCATTCTTCGGTAGCTACGAGTTCGTCCGCGAGCAGCGCCGCCGCCGGGTGGCCGCGCTAAAGTGACAGTAGATGGCGACGAGCACCACGGCGGAGCAGATAATCGACGTTGTAACACCCGCAGCGGGCGAGTCGGTCACCGAGGGAACGATCCTCGAATGGCACGCGAAGGTCGGCGATCCGATCAAGCTCGACGACACGATCGTCGAGATCTCCACCGATAAGGTCGACGTCGAGCTGCCCGCCCCGGCGACCGGCACGGTGAGCGAGATCCTGGCGCAGGAGGGTGACACGGTCACTGTCGGTCAGGTGATCGCGCGAATCGCCGTCGGCGAGCCGGCGCAAAACGGCGGATCCGCGAGCAACGGCGCGCCTGGCGGTAGCACGACCAACGACGGCACAGCGAGCGATGGCTCCGCCGGGAATGGCGCCACGGGCGAGCAGCCCTCGACAGACCCGTCCGCCGCCGCGGCCTCTGAACCTGCGACCGCCGGCTCCAGCGGGCTGCCCGACGGCGTGAAGGCCACGCCGGTCGCGGCCCGCGTGGCGGCCGTCGAGGGCGTGGATCTCGCGAATATCTCCGGCAGCGGTCCGACCGGACAGATCAGGAAGGCCGATGTGCTCTCCGCCTCCGCCGGCAACGGTGCCGTCCAAGCAGGGACTGTACCCGCGAACGGCAAGGCGAGCTCGGAGCGGCTGAAGGGCGGCGCGGCGGCGCTCGCGCGCTACATGGAGCAGTCCCTGGAGATCCCCACGGCGACGAGCTTTCGCACGCTGACCGTGACCATGCTCGACGCGCGCCGGCGCGAGCTCAAGGCCGGTACGCGGAAGGTCTCCTTCACGCACCTGATCGCCTACGCGATCGCGCGCGCAGGAGAGGACATGCCGGTGATGGCCCATCACTTCGAGGAGCTCGAGGGCAAGCCGTACCGCACCCAGGACGGGCAGGTGAACCTGGGCTTGGCGGTGGACGTCGAGAAGAAGGACGGCTCGAGGACGCTGATGGTCCCGGTTATCCTGAACGCGGGCCGGCTGAAGTTCGACCGCTTCCTCGATGCGTATGACGCGCTGGTGGAGAAGGCGCGCACGAACACCCTCACCGCCGACGACCTGACCGGCGCGAACATCACGCTCACCAATCCCGGTGGGCTCGGCACAGTCGCCTCAGTTCCCCGGCTGATGGCCGGCCAGGGCACGATCGTGGCCACCGGCTCGATCGCCTACCCCGTCGGCCTGGGCGACATCGGCGCGATGATCGGCGCGGAGAAGGTCCTGACGATGACCTCGACCTACGACCACCGCATCATCCAGGGGGCGGAGTCCGGTCGCTTCCTGGGACGGATCGAGGAGTACCTGAGCGGCGAGCACAGCTTCTACGAGGATGTGTTCGCGGCGCTCGGCGTCGAGCTCGGCCCCGCACCCTCACCACCCGCGCCGGCCGCCGCGGCTTCGGCGGCCGCCTCCTCGGCGACCGCTAAGGCTCCAAGCGCGGTCCCCGACGAGGAGCTGCTGCAGGCGGTCCAGGCGGCCAGCACGCTGCTGTCGCGCTTCCGCAGCCACGGCCACCTCGCGGCGCGGCTGGACCCACTCGGCTCCGAGCCCGAGGGCGACCCCGGGCTGGACCCCGAGGCGCTCGGCCTAACGCCCGAGATCACCGCGAAGATCCCAGCGAAGATCCTGCACATGTACGTCCCGGGGGCGACGCTGGCCGACGCGCTGCCGCACCTGCGCGAGACCTACTGCGGCACGATCGCATATGAGATCGAGCACATCGCCTCCCATCGCCAAAGAGTGTGGCTGCGAGAGAACATCGAGTCCGGCGTCTTCCGCCAGCCGCTGACGAGCGACGAGCAGAAGACCCTGCTCAGGCGCCTGACGAAGGTCGACGCGCTGGAGCGCTTCATGCACAAGGCCTACCTCGGCCAGCACCAGTTCTCGATCGAGGGACTGGATATGACCGTGCCGATGCTCGACGAGCTGATCCAGCTGTCGGCGGTCAACGGTGGCAAGGAGGTAGTGATCGGGATGGCCCACCGCGGTCGCCTGAACGTGCTCGCGCATAACCTCGGCCGCCCCTACGACACGATCTTCGCCGAGTTCGAGGGGGCCTCGACGCTCGAGGCGGTGACGACGATCCCGCAGGGCGGGACAGGCGACGTGAAGTATCACCACGGCACCCAAGGCTCCTACGAGCTGGAAGATGGCGAGAGCATTCAGGTAAACCTGGAGTCCAACCCGAGCCACCTCGAGTACGTCTCGCCGGTGGTCGAGGGCGCGACACGGGCGGCGCAGACCGCACGCCAGGGACCCCACGCCCACCAGGACACCGACGCGGCGGTGCCGATCGTGATCCACGGCGACGCCTCGTTCCCCGCCCAGGGCGTCGTGGCGGAGACGCTCAACCTACAGGCGCTCGACGGCTACAAGGTCGGCGGCACGGTTCACCTGATCACGAACAACCAGATCGGCTTCACCACCGATCCCGACGACGCCCGCTCGACCCGCTGGGCATCCGACCTGGCGAAGGGCTTCGACGTTCCGATCATCCACGTCAACGCCGACGACGTGCCCGCCTGCATCAGCGCCGTGCGACTCGCGTTCGCCTTCCGCAAGGAGTTCGGCCACGACGTGCTGATCGACCTGATCGGCTACCGGCGCTTCGGGCACAACGAGTCCGACGAGCCGGCTTACACCCAGCCGGAGATGTACGCGAAGATCAAGGCGAAGAAACGCGTGTCGGAGCTGTGGGCCGAACGGCTCGTGACCGACGGGGTCGTCACCCGCGAGGAGGTCGACCGCCAGGGGCAGGGGGTATGGGATGACCTCACGCTTCTGCACCAGCGCTTGAAGAGCAAGATCGCCGCGGCGGCCGAGCACGGCGCCGCGAGCGAAAGCACAGGCGAGTACCAACTCGACCGCTCGCCGAGCCCCGAGGTGAGCACCGCCGTGCCCGCCGATCGGCTGCGCGAGCTGGGTGAGGAGCTGCTGAAGGTACCCGCCGGGTTCACCGTGCACCCAAAGCTCGTCAAACAGCTCGAGCGACGCCGCGAGGCGTTACAGGCCGTGGATGCAGCGCAGACGGACGGCGGCGCTGCAACCGACGACACGCTCGCGGCAGAGCAGAGCGCACCGGCCTCGACAGGCGCTCCGAGTCCGCCCGCCCCCGCGCTCGACTGGGCACACGGAGAGGCGCTCGCGTTCGCGTCGCTGCTGACCGAGGGCACCCCGATCAGGCTGACCGGACAGGACACCGAGCGCGGCACCTTTAGCCAGCGCCACCTGGTGCTGCACGACGCAAAGACCGGGCAGACCGTTTGCCCAATCCAGAGCCTGCCCGAGGCGCTCGCGCCGCTGGAGCTGCACAACAGCCCGCTGTCGGAGCTCGCGTGCATGGGCTTCGAGTATGGCTACAGCCAGGAGGCGCCCGAGACGCTCGTGCTGTGGGAGGCCCAGTTCGGCGATTTCGTGAACTCCGCGCAGGTGATCGTCGACCAGTTCATCACCTCAGGCCTTGCCAAGTGGGGGCAGACCTCACGCCTGACGCTGCTGCTGCCGCACGGCTACGAGGGCTCCGGGCCCGAGCACTCCTCCGCGCGCTTGGAGCGCTTCCTGGTGGTCGCCGCCGAGGGGAACATCCGCGTCGCGAGCCCGACGACCCCGGCCCAGTACTTCCACCTGCTGCGCCGTCAGGCGCGGATCGCCAAGCAGCGCCCGCTCGTGGTGATGACCCCGAAGTCGCTCCTGCGCCTGCCGCAGGCGACCAGCACGATCGCCGATCTGGCGGAGGGCACGCAGTTCCACCCTGTGCTCGCCGAGCCTGGCGTGCAGGCCGAGCAGGTCACGCGCCTGGTGCTGTGCACAGGGAAGATCTACTACGACCTCGTCGGGCACCCCGAACGCAAGTCGCACCCCGGCCTGGCCGTCGGGCGTGTCGAGCTGCTCTACCCCTTCCCCGAGGGCCAGATCCTGGAGCTGATGAACAGTTACCCGAACCTGGCCGAGGTGCTGTGGGTCCAGGAGGAGCCTCGCAACATGGGCGCGCGCGCCCACATGTTCCCGCGGCTGATGCAGATCATGCCCGACGAGATCCACTTCGGCTACATCGGCCGCCCTGAGCGCGCCAGTCCCGGCGAGGGCTACCCGGCCGCGCACATCACCGAACAGAACCGAATCGTCAGCACCGCGATCGATCTCGGCCAGCCGATCTCGCAGTACCCGCGCAAGACGCCGGGAGAGCGCTGATGCGGGCATTGTGGCGACGCTTTATGGAGATCCGCCGCCAACGGCGGCGCAAGAAGCAACTGCGCGGCTAGCGACCTTTCCAGACGGGGTCCCGCTTCTCCTTGAAGGCGCTCGCGCCCTCTTTGGCATCGTCTGAGGCGAACACCGGCCCGGAGATCGCGCCCTGCTTCTCCCACATCTCCGCAATGCTCCAGTCGTACTGCTCCTGCAAGATGCGCTTGGAGGCGACCAGCGCGAGCGGGCCGCTCTTTGCCAGGCGCTCGGCGAGCTCGAGCGCGACGTCGACTGCCGATCCCGGCTCGGCGAGGCGGTTGACGACGCCATACTCGTGGAAGCGATCGGCCGGCAGCAGGTCACCCGTGAGCGCCATCTCCATCACCACGTGGTAGGGCATCCGCTGAGGCAGGCGCAGTAGCGCACCACCCGCAGCCACGAGCGAGCGTTTGGCCTCCGGGATACCCATCTTGGCTCCCTTCGCCGCGACGATCAGGTCGCAGGCGAGCGCGATCTCCATACCACCAGCAACCGCGAAGCCCTCGATTGCGGCGATCAGCGGCTTGCGCGAGGCCCGCTGAGCGATGCCGGCGAAGCCGCGATCGCCGAACCAGGGCGATTCGCCTTTGACGAACGCACCGAGATCCATTCCGGCACAAAAGAAGCCGCCGGCTCCGGTCAGCACGCCGACCGACAGGCTGTCCTCGGCGTCAAGCTCGTCCAACGCACCGGCGATGCCCTCGGCGACGGCGCCGTTGACCGCGTTGCGCACCTCCGGGCGGTTGATCGCGATCAGCAGGACGCTCCCGCGCCGCTCTGTGAGTACTGCCTCAGAATCGCTCATCGGTGCATCCTATGCTGCAAACAGAGTGAGCTCGGGCTCGCGCTCGCCGCGGAGAACCGCCAAGTCGACCTCCACACAGTCGATCCCCCGCGCCTGCGCCAAGACGCGCGCCTGCGGCTTGATGATCTGCGCCGCCAGCACTCCCCGACAGGAGCCGAGCGCGGGGTCCAAGCGAATGCGCTCCAGGTAGCGGGTCAGCTGCTCGACGGCGTCGATCGTCGCGACCCGCTTGATCTCCACCGCGATCCACTCGTCCTCGGCGTCGCGACACATCAGGTCCACCGGGCCGATATCGGTGGGCCACTCGCGCCGGGCGAGCCTGAACCCTTCGCCGCACCATTGCGGGGTGTCCGCGAGCAGCTCCTGAATGTCTGCCTCCACGCCGTCCTTCTCGAGTGCGGCAGCCTCACCCATGTCATGCGTGACATCTGAGACCGTCTCGACGATCCGGATATCGAGGCGATCCTCGCTCGCGCCCGCACGCTTGCGGACGACGATCGAGCCATCCCCCTCTTCGATCACCGTAGGGGGCGTCATCCAGTTCTGGGGCTTGTACCCACCGGTGTCGGCATGCACCATTACCGAGCCGTCAGACTTGATCGTGATCAGCCTCAGCGCCTCGGGCAGGAGAGCCTGAAGGCGGCCCGAGTAGGCAACCTCACAGCGGGCGACGATCAGGCGCATCGCCTGAAGGTAACTGCTGGGCCGGATCGACAGGGGCCGCCGGATCGACGACGACCGCATCGACGGGAGTGGCGATCGCCAGCTCCGGCGTCGCCACGAGTTGCGCTTGTGCAGGCACCGACGGTGCCGTCGTGTGATCCACGCCATTCGACGCCTCGCTCAGCGACTCGCGGAACTCCCTCATGCCGTGACCGAGCGAGCGTGCCAGGTCGGGCAGGCGCTTCGGCCCGAGCACGATCAACGCTACCGCGGCGATGAAGATCAGGTGTACCGGATTGTCGATTCCCATTTGATCCTTTCCTACGCTCCCATCGTCCGATCCGATCACTTTCAAGAGTAGCGCCACCGCCGGGGCGCCCCTTACGCTCCCGTTTGATGGCCACCGAAGCAAGCCCACCGCAGCGCTCCGCCCAGCCGGGTCGCCCCTACCCACCGCCCGCAGCGAAAGAGCCGTTCTGGCCCGCCCAGCTGACCGTGCTCGCCGCGATCGCGATTCAGCTGTTGCTCCCCGCGCGACTCACTGTCCGTCCCGCCTGGTTGATTCCGAGCCTCGAGGGCGCGCTGCTGATCGGCCTGGTCATCGTCACGCCGAACCAGATCGAGGACGAGCACCCACGCCGCAGGCGAATCGCGCTCGGGCTGACCGCGTTTGTGTCGGTCGCGAACGTCTACTCGCTGGCCGCGCTCACGCACTACCTGCTGCACCACAACGTCTCCGAAGGACGCGCGCTGATCGGCGCCGGCGTGCTGATCTGGTTGACGAACTTCCTGATTTTCGCGCTGTGGTACTGGGAGATCGACCGCGGCGGCCCCGGCAGGCGCTCGGCCGGACACGACGGCCCTCCCGATTTTCTGTTTCCACAGATGGCGGACGACCGCATCGAGCCCCTGGAGTGGCGGCCCAAATTCCTCGACTACCTGTACGTCTCGCTCACCAACGCCACGGCCTTCTCCCCCACCGACACGATGCCCCTCACACCGACAGCAAAGAGCTTCATGGGCATCCAATCGCTCGTCTCGCTGGTCACGATCGGCCTAATCGTCTCCAGGGCCATCAACATTCTCTAGGCCTCCGCCTGAGCTATTCAGGCCTCCGCCCGAGCCGACAAGCGCGGTTCCAACGCCAGCGCCTGCGCCAGCAGATCGCGCAGCTCGCCCTCCGCGCCCAGCGCTCCGGCGCGCTCCAGGGCTTCCAGGGCGCCCTCGCGGTCGAGCAGCATCAGTCGCAACCGCCCCAGCCGCTCCCATGCGCCCAGGTCTGTTGGTCCTTGCCTGACCGCGCGGGCGGCCGCCTCCTCGGCGAGGTCGATCGCGCCGATGTCCTCGTAGATGCGGGCAGCGAAGCGGTGGGCGGCGGGACGTCCGGCGTCGGCTCTTGCCCATTCACGCACGACACGGGCCGCGGCCTCGAGGTTGCCCGCGTTCCAGAACGCGAGCGTCAACAGGCGTAGCACCGCGACGTTTTGCGGCTCGGCATCGCGGGCGTAGATCAGGCGCTGGGCGGCGAGCTCATACTCGCCTTCGGCCATCGCGCGTTGCGCGGCGATCAGGAAACGCTCGGTGCGCTCCTTGCCCGGGTCGGGCTTTGAGAAGTCGACGAACTTCATGCTTCCCGCCGGCACCGTTCTGATGCCATGACTGAATTGCACGCGAGCCCACTGCTGCATCTCATCGTCTTCGCCGGTGAAGTAGATCCCCGCCACGGTGCCAACGCCCCACTCCGGGTAGGACTCGCAGCGCGCATAGCGGTGCACGACCGAGTGGTCGGGCATGCGACTGCCGAATGGGTCGTACTTCTCCTGCTCCTCAGCCTGTTTGCGGGCGCGCTGCTCGGCTTCGTACGCGCGCCGGCCCGCCTCCTCGCGCTCGCGCCTTGCCGCCTGCGCGCTCGCGCGCACGGCGTTGCGCGAGACGCTGCCCCCGCGCGAGCCCTCCGCCAGGCGCTCCAGCTGGTCAGCCGCCTCGTTGATCGCCTTCAGGTGGCGCTCGTGCTCGAACTGCCTGCCCTGTGGTGCCACATCCGGGTGCCAGCGCTTGGCCATCTTCCGGCGCGCGAGCTGCACCGCGCGCTTGTCGAACGGCGGCTCGAGCTCCAGCAGGAGGAGATGCTGCTCGACATCGAGGACGGTAGTGGGCATGACCCGACAACGTTAGCGAGGGTGGACGGGTTTCTCTTCCCTCTATCCTGCGTGCAAATGTCCTCCCAGTACATCTTCACGATGCACCGCCTCTCCAAGCTCCACCCTCCGGAGAAGGTCGTCCTCAACGACATCACGCTCGCCTTCTACCCCGGCGCGAAGATCGGCGTGCTCGGCTACAACGGCTCCGGCAAGTCGACGTTGCTGCGGATCATGGCGGGCGAGGATCAGGAGTACCGCGGCGAGGCCGCGCTCGCACCAGGCGCCACCGTCGGGATGCTCGCCCAGGAGCCCCAGCTCGACGAGTCCAAGGATGTGCGCGGCAACGTCGAGGACGGCGTCGCGGAGACCAAGGCGCTGCTCGATCGCTTCAACGAGCTGGCCGCCAACTATTCCGATGAGACGGCCGAGGAGTTCGGCAACCTGCAGGCCAAGATTGAAGCCGCCGACGCGTGGAACCTCGACACGCAGCTCGAATACGCGATGGACGCTTTGCGCCTGCCGCCGCCGGACGCGGACGTGTCAACGCTCTCCGGAGGCGAGCGCCGCCGGGTGGCGCTCTGCCGACTACTGCTGCGCGCGCCCGACCTGCTGCTGCTGGACGAGCCCACCAACCACCTCGATGCCGAGTCGGTCGCCTGGCTGGAGCAGCATCTCTCCGAGTACAAGGGCGCGATCGTCGCGGTCACCCACGACCGCTACTTCCTCGACAACGTCGCGGGCTGGATCCTCGAGCTCGACCGCGGCAAGGGCATCCCCTATCAGGGCAACTACTCGAGCTGGCTGGAGCAGAAGCAGGCTCGGCTCGCCCAGGAAGAGCGCTCGGAGAAGGGCCGTGAGCGAACGATCGCCGCCGAGCTCGAATGGGTGAGGACGAACCCGAAGGGCAAACGTACGAAGTCCAAGGCCCGCCTGGCCCGCTACGAGGAGCTGATCGCCGAGGAGCGCAACGTCAAGCTCGACGAGGTGCAGATCCACATCCCCCCCGGTCCGCGGCTGGGCGAGAAGGTGCTCACCGCGACCGACCTGTCCAAGGGCTACGGCGAGCGTCTGTTGATCGAGTCGCTCTCATTCGACCTCCCGCGCGCGGGGATCGTCGGGGTGATCGGCGCCAACGGGGCCGGCAAGACAACCCTGTTCAGGATGATCACCGGCCAGGAGCAGCCTGACAGCGGCGAGCTCGATCTCGGCGACACCGTTCAGCTCGCCTACGTCGACCAGTCGCGTGATTCGCTGAACCCCGAGAAGACCGTCTGGGAGGAGATCTCCGAAGGCTATGAGCACATCAAGGTGGGCGAGCGCGAGGTCAACTCGCGCCAGTACACCGCGGGCTTCAACTTCAAGGGTCAAGATCAGCAGGCCCGCATCGGCAAGCTCTCCGGCGGCGAGCGCAACCGCGTGCACCTGGCCAAGCTGCTGCGCTCGGGCGGCAACCTGCTGCTGTTGGACGAGCCCACCAACGACCTCGACGTCGACACCTTGCGCGCGCTGGAGAACGCGTTGCTGGAATTCCCCGGCTGCGCGGTGGTGATCTCCCACGACCGCTGGTTCCTGAACCGTGTTGCCACGCACGTGCTCGCGTTCGAGGGCGACTCGCAGGTGACGTGGTTCGAGGGCAACTTCGACGCCTACGAGGAGCACCGCCACACATTGCTCGGCGCGGCCGCCGACCGGCCCCACCGGATCACCTACAAGCGGCTCGTCCGCGGCTGAGGACACACCGAAGCCTGACTGGACACGCAGCTGAGGACCCGGCTGGCCAGGCGGCCAGCCTGGCGGGCGACCGATATGCTCGCCGATTCATGGACACGGTGTTTGACCGCGACACGGCCGTCAGGCGCATCGAGAGCGCGGCTGACGGCAACGCGCCATCTGACAATGGCGCTGGCTTTCCCGCCACCGAGGCGCACTTCGCGGCGGACATCGCCCCCGGCTGGCGGGCCGGACGAGGTCCACACGGCGGCTACCTCGCGGCGATCCTGCTCCGCGCGCTCACGGCCGCGGTGGACGATCCTGAACGCACGCCCCGATCCCTGACAATCCACTACGCCGCCTCCCCCGAGATGGGACCCGTTGAGATCCGCACGACCGTCGAGCGCGCGGGGCGTTCGCTGAGCACGCTGTCCGCACGCATGGAACAGGCCGGCCGCGTGATCGCGCTCGCGCTCGCGGCCTTCTCGGTGCCGTGGACGGCCCCGGGCGCCAACGAACTGCCGATGCCCGAGCTCGGCGCGCCGGACGCCGAGCGACGTTCGACGCCGAAGATCTTCAAGGGGGCTCCTGAGTTCACCAAGCAGCTCGTGATGCAGCCGCGCGTCGGCGCGATCCCGTTTACCGGCAGCGGCGCTCCGATGCGGGTCGGAGGCTGGACCGGGCTACCCGAGCCGCGCCCGGTGGACGCGCTCGCGCTTGCGCTGTTCTGCGACGCGTGGTTCCCGCCGTCGTTCATCGCGCTCGATTCGCCTGCGGTCAGTCCCACGATTGACCTCACGATCCATTTTCGCCAGCCGATCTCCGCGTGCGACTGCGACCCGGCCGCGCTGTGCCTCGGCGTGTTCGAGACGCGCCTGCTTCACGACGGTCTGTTCGAGGAGGACGGCGTGATCTGGGCTCCCGACGGCGCGGTGCTCGCGCAGTCGCGTCAGCTGGGGATCATCATGCCGACCGACAAACCGGTGCTGGCGCCCACGCTGTCCTCGAGCGACTTAGACACCACCACACCAAGACAGGAGCAAAACGCATGAGCAACTACACCGCAAAGCAGATCAACGAGATGGAGGCCGCATTCGGCGGCGGGTTCGTCAAGGCCCGGGCCGAGCTCGGGGTCACCTCCTTCGGCATGCAGGTCATCAGGATGCCGGCCGACTACGGTGACTACCCTGAGCACGATCACGAGCATGACGGCCAGGAGGAGGTCTACCTACCGCTGAAGGGCTCCGGCTGGATCGACATCGACGGCGAGCGCGTGGACCTCGACCAGGACACGTTCGTGCGAGTTGGCGGAGGCGTCAAGCGTAAGGTCCACTCGGGTCCCGATGGCCTGCAGATGCTCGTGATCGGCGGCTGCCCAGGGAAGGCCTACGAGATACCCGAGATGACCGAGCTGACCGCGGCCTAAGGCACCGCTGAGCGGCGCGCTGCGGCGTCCTCGGTCGCTCGCGTGCATAGCACGCCACGTTTCCTGCGTCCTTGCATCGCTTGCTCATCGGCACCTTAGGAGCACAGCTCCTATCGACGCTTGTCAGCGAGAAAACGTTGCGTCGCCGTCCAACCGTAGGGCGGCGGCGGCGATCAGGCGGGCGCAGGCGTGGACGTCGTCGAGCTGGACGAGCTCGACGGGGGAGTGCATGTAGCGGATCGGGATCGACACGAGGCCCGTGGGCACGCCCGCGCGGCTGATATGGACCGCGTCGGCGTCGGTGCCCGTCGCGCGGGCACTCGCCTCGACCGTGAACGGAATCTTCTCCCGCTCGGCCGTCTCGTAAAGCAGCTCGAACAGCTGCGGATGCAGCGTCGAGCCGCGGCTGATCACCGGCCCCGAGCCGAGCTCGTGCTTGCCGATCTCCTTCACGTCGATGCCGGGGGCGTCTGTCGCGTGGGTGACATCCACGACGATCGCCGCGTCCGGCTGCAGGGCATAGGCGCTCGTGCGCGAGCCCCCGAAGGTGATCTCCTCCTGCGCGACCGCCACCGCCGCGAGCTCCCACTCCGCGCCGCCGGCCTCTGCCACGAGCCGTGCCGCCTCGAGCGCCACGAACGAGCCCAGGCGGTTGTCAAGCGCCCGTGAGAGCAACCGGCCGTTCGGCAGCTCCACCGGGCCGGCGTCGATCACCGCCACGTCCCCGATCCGCACCCGCTCGCGGGCGTCGTCGCCGTCGCGCGCGCCGATGTCGATGTGCAGGTCACGAATCTCCGCCACCTTCTTGCGCTCGTCCTCGCGCAGCAGGTGAATCGGCTTCTTGCCGACCACGCCCGTGACCTTACCGGCGCGTGTGTCGAGGACCACGCGCTGGCCCACGAGGATCTGCGCGTCCCAGCCGCCAACGGAGCCGAACCACAGATAGCCCTGATCGTCGATATGCGTCACGATCAACCCGATCTCGTCGATATGACCCATCACGAGCAGGCGCCGCGCCGGGCTCCTGGCGTCGTGCTTCGGGGCCACCAGCGCAAGCGGTGTGCCGACCACGTCGGTGCTGACCTTCGCAAAGCCCTTCGCCGCGTCACGCCACACCGCCGCCGGGGCGGTCTCGTAGCCGGAGGGTCCGCACGCATTCAGCAGGTCGAGTAGGACCTTGGGGGCCGCCGCCATTGCCGGGGTCTTGCCCGTTTTCTTGGCGGCGCTCTTTTTCGGGGTGGTAGGGCTCATCTCATTTTTTTCAGTCTGCGCATGGCTATCGTCACTGATAATTCCAACCTTTACCGCTACACCGCTGTGTGCAGGTGGTTTACTTCCCGCTCAGGAGCTGACGCAAAACGAACTGCAGAATACCCCCATGTCGGAAATATTCGGCCTCTCGGGGTGTATCGATCCGTACGCGCGCTAGAAACCGCACCGGCTCACCGTCTGTGGGACTCGCAACCACATCCACCTCGCGCGGGGGTCCGGTGGTGGGTGGGCCGCCATCATTCATCGCTGCGGCCATCCCCTCGATCGAGAAGCTCTCCTCGCCGGTCAATCCCAGCGAGTCGGCGCTCTGCCCATCCGGGAACTGCAACGGCAGCACGCCCATCCCGACCAGGTTCGAGCGGTGGATGCGCTCGAAGCTCTCCACGATCACCGCGCGCACCCCAAGCAGCTTCGTGCCCTTCGCGGCCCAGTCGCGCGAGGAGCCAGACCCGTACTCCTTGCCGCCGAGCACCACCAGCGGCACGTCCTGCGCGATGTACCTGATCGCGGCGTCGTAGATCGACATCTGCTCGGCCTCCGCGTCCGATCCGGGAGCGCCGAAGTAGAGCGTCACGCCGCCCTCTCCGAGCGCGGGCCCGGGCGGGCTCGTGTTGATCTGATTACGCAGCCTGATGTTGGCGAACGTGCCACGCATCATCACCTCGTGATTGCCCCTGCGCGATCCGTAGGAGTTGAAGTCACGTGGCGAGACCCCCAGCTCCTGCAGGTACTTGCCCGCGGGGCCGTCGCGCTTGATCGAGCCGGCCGGGGAGATGTGGTCGGTGGTTACGCTGTCGCCCAGCTTGGCCAGCACGCGCGCGCCCTCGATGTCGCGCACCGGCTCGGGCTCCGCCGGCATGTCCTGGAAGTACGGCGGCAGCCGCACGTACGTCGAGTCCGCCTGCCAGGCGAACCGATCGCCTGTAGGCACCTGCAGCGAGTTCCAGCGCTCGTCGCCCTCGAACACCTCGCCGTAGCTCTTGCGGAACATGTCCGATTGGACC